>Ga0123356_10000381_pt1 | contig 50607 bp, 44 predicted proteins | sample TergutEmb28metaG_2_FD_92546 | JGI IMG/M metagenome (GOLD analysis project Ga0123356, IMG submission 92546) | Embiratermes neotenicus P3 segment gut microbial communities from Petit-Saut dam, French Guiana - Emb289 P3 | ecosystem: Host-associated > Arthropoda: Insects > Digestive system > Gut ...
ACTTTAGAATACATTCCAATCGGACAGGAAGTTGCAGACCGTTTAGAGAATTTTACATTTATAGGTGAATGTCAATCTGAAAAACAGCAAATTATCCGCGAACCTATGCCTTATGGAAGCGTATTGGTAGTGGACGATGTACATACCAATCTTTTTGTTGCAGAAGATTTTTTAAAACCGTACCAGTTAAATGTCGAAACAGCAAACAGCGGTTTTCTTGCAATTGAAAAGGTAAAATCCTTGATGGATAGCGGCGTTAAAGGTTACGACATAATATTTATGGATCATATGATGCCGAAAATGGACGGAATAGAAACAACGCAAAAATTGCGGGAACTGGGGTATAAAGGCTCAATCATTGCTTTGACGGCTAACGTACTTGCCGGTAATGAAAAAATATTTGAACAAAAAGGCTTCGACGGATTTGCCCCAAAACCGATAGATATCAGGCTTTTAAATACAATTTTAAATAGATTTATACGGGATAAAAACCCGCAGGAAGCCAATAAGTATAAAACAGGTAATATCTAAAAACTAAAAAAGCCTCATCTAAAGATGAAGCTTTTTTTCATTGAGCCGCGCTACGCCCGATTAAGCACGCGTATGCGTGTGGATGAATAAATTAACACGGCGTGGCGCACAATAACGGTTCCCAGGATGGAAAATGCGCGAGGGCTTTAGCCTGAGCAGTGCGCCTTTGCTTTAACTTTCGGAATAAGTGGTTCGAATCCAGCGCATAAAAAAAGGAAACCTCAGCTTGCGCTAAGATTTCCTTTTTTTTCTGAGCCGCGCTGGATTCGAACCACCGACCACCGCCTTAAAAGGGCGATGCTCTACCGACTGAGCTAGCGGCCCAAAGCTCACTGGTTTTAAAACCTGGAGCCTTTCTATTTTTACTAAAAATACGGAAAAAAAGCAAGAGGGATATTAAATTAATTTAGCCGCGGTTTTTAAGTTCCTGTTCTTTCTTTTCTATTTGTTCTTTAATAATGGCAAGATCGTCGAGCAGCGCTTTAATCTCTATTGAGTCACGTTCAATTACCGGTTTGTCATTTTCTGTAAAAGTTTTATATGCTTCATTGCCAAGACGGGTAAGGAACTTTTGCGCCTTGTTTTCTAGCTGTTTTATATCCCACATTAAAAGACCTTTTTCACCCAGGTCTTGCGCTTTAGCGCCAGTTTTTATGGCAAATTCTTTTGACGCTTCCCAGCCTTGTTCAAGCAAATCAACCATTCTTTCACTAAACTTCATATTTTCCCATCCTTCATAAGTTTTTATTAAACTTACTTTCGTTTTATTCCAAGTATTGTCAAATCATCATACTGCTCATCTTCTTTTATATGAGTATAATACATGTATGCCGGATTTTCAAGGAATTCACTTGTGTGCGAGCAATAACGTCTATACTGTAAAAAGTGATTTTTAAGGAATTCGTCTACTTTCTTTTCTATTAATACGCGCGAATCTTCGCCTGCGTCTGCCGGTTTGTAACAACGGAACATTTTTTCTACAGCTATCAATGCCATGATAACATCTTCCACTCGTCCTTCGCATGTTGAAAAATCAAACTGTAAATCACTTTGTCCTTCCTGCGATTCTTCGGGGTTATGGTACTTGTGCAGAGTATATGTTGTGCGTGCCATAACCGCATTGATGATTGCTTCTACGCGATCCGGACCCATCTCTTCATCTGCCTGTCCGCAAAGATGGTTTGCATGCGGTGTGTCTACAGGACCTTCTGTGCAGATTATTTCCTTAAAGCTGCGATCGCGGAATTTTCTTTTTCCTTCTTCGATACCGTCAGTGTAAAGCAATAGTATGTCGCCTTTATCAATTTGAAGAGTTTGAACATTATAACCGCCTGTAGTTTCTATCATAAAGTTGGGCAGTACTCCTGTAGCAGGGGTTTGCGGCAATGTTACAGCTTTCAGTTTTTCTTCTGAAGCATCGTAGTAATGGACAACATTGTCACCTGCATTACAGAAGCGGACGACTCCTGTCTGCGAATCAAAAAGACAAAGCGTAAAGGCTGCAAAACGTCCTTTAAATGCAAGTGTTTCAATAAAATCATTAATCTGATAAACAACTTCTTCTATGCGCATTCCTTTTGCATTCGGCTTCCATTGTTTAAAATAGTTAAGGAACATTGTTGCTACCTGAATCATGATAAGAGCAGCCGGGATTCCTTTTCCTGCTACGTCGCATTTTATCATTGCGTAGTAACGCCCGTCCAAGTCCTTGTAATCAAAGTAGTCTCCCGATACACCTTTGGCTCCTTCGTAGTAACCGAAGAAGTTGAGGTTCGGCGTATGTTTAAAACCGTACGATTGTTTGTTCCCCTGATTGTCTACTTCCAGCGGAATAAACTTCTTTTGTATTTCTTTACCGATGCTGAGATCCGAAGCCGCAAGAGCCGCTTTTACAAGCCCTGCTGTCATGTCGTTGATTGTATTTCCAAGGATTGCAATTTCGTCTTTTGTTTTAATTGTAATCTCTGTTCCTGATAGTTTTGTTTTGTCTTCAGTATCACGGATTACTTCGATGTGTTTTACAAGTTTTCTGATTGGAATAATAATTACGGTAGAGAAAATAAATGCGCCTGTTACTCCGATTAATAAAACAATTAGCGCTACAATTCCGATTGTTCGAAGCAGAATTCCCTGTCCGTAATTGATTGCGTCAATAATTATATCAGTGCTGACTTCCAGTCTTATTAAACCCCTGAAGAAGTTATTGTCAGCGCCTGATCTGAACAGTACCGGTTTATAGAAAATATAAGTTCTGTTTCCGTCGCTGGAAATACTGTCCAAAGAAAACTCAGGATACGATCCCATGTCTTTGGAAATTCCTGAAAGTATTTCATTAAGCCTCATTTGCCTGTCGTTTATTGTTACCTGAATATCGTGGCGCAGGCGGTCGGCTTCATCATCAAAACGATCCATAAGCGCGATGCCTTCGGCAAACATATCCCTTATGCTTCCTGCAATTTCTCCAGCCTGCTGCTGGGCGATGCTGTTATATTCGGCGCTTACTTCATCAAAGTAATCTTTATGTTCATCGTTATATCTTGATACACCAAGGCGCAGTTCGATAGTATCTATTTTTGATTCAATGTTGGGATCGTTTGATGCCCAAACATGATCTGTGTGTATCGAATTAATTCCATAACCTGTAATGGTTATATATTTTGCTTCGGGAATTGCCGCAGATTGCGCCGGCAGGAACATTAAATCCAGTACACCTTCGTCTCCTCCCGATGATATGGCACGCGGCATGTGCGCTCTTACTCCCGATGATATTCCTTCCAGAAGAACGTTAGACCTGTCCCACAAACTTTTCAGCAAAGTTTCCTGCTGGGTATTGGTCATCAATATATACATTGGTGTTGATATCATAATAATTACAAGGAGAACAAGACCGATTGTAAAGGAGGCAAGTTTGAATCTGAGTCCTCTTCCTCTTTTGTAAATCCGTACTATTCTTTGTTTTTTTTCTGTTGGCATAAAATCTCCTGTGATAATTGCTTGCGCTTCCTGTTTAATTGCCGCGCTTTCTGTGATGACGTTTCCTATTCCTCTTATTGCGGCAATTATTCCAAGTACGCAGAAAATAATTAATAACAACGCAAGCACTGTAATTGGGTTAACTGTTAAAAGAGCGCCCGGGCGCAGTAACCAGGAAGGTCTCCATTGGCTTGAATAATCGCCGAATTTTACCGTTCCTGTTCTTGCGACAGGAATAAATGAATCGGCTATGTACCATCCTCTTACCGAATGTTCTAATCTTATTCTGTAACGGCCTTCGTCTGTATCTTCTGATATAAATGTAATTTCACGATCGGATACTATGTTAAAGTTTTCTATATAAACGTCAGGCTGTCCTTCCTGCTGCAATACTACAGATGTTACTCTTCCGCCGCTTGCAAAACCTCTTCCTACAATCCTGACAGAAAGCACACCCTGCTCATCCTGATGAGCGTCTATATAAGAAACGCTTGTATATGGAATAAATTTATTATTTCTGATTATTAAACTTGAAGGCGGTCCGATATTTCCCGCCTGATCAATTGCAGCGACTGTGAACGCCCAAATGCCGTTATCCTGATTTACATAACTAGCCGATGTCTCCGTTCCCATTATATTCTGCGGAGGAGAAAAAATTGATGTGTTTTCGTTCGCTCCAAGGAATTGCAATGTCCATGTATATCCTGCCACATAAGGATCGTCTGACGGCTCCCATTGCATTTCAAAACTGCTGGAAAGTAAAAAACCCCTGTCGTCAAGCTCGGGTTCAATGATTGTTACTTCACCGGGCGGATAACCTTTTCTATAATATAAAACTCGCCCGGGGTCTGACCAGTTGCCGGCGTAGTCCAGTGCCCGCACAGTAAAATACCACTCTCCGTCTGTATTTGCATGATGTTCAAGAGTGCGATCCTGGATATTGCCGGTATTGAAAACCATAATTTCCTGCGGCGGCATTTCATCAATATCCTGACTCCATGCCCATGAGAATCCTGCAATACCCGAAGTATCTGAAGGGATATTCCATGAAACGCGAACCCTTTCCGCTCTGTTAGCTTGTGAAGGAGCAAAGTTCAATGCCGTTATAAAAGGACTTTGGCAGGTGGTATCAGGGGACAGTACATAAATCCGGTTTGAATCCCTAACTGTTGTCTGCCAGAATATATACGCTCCGTCATAACATACAATCGGTCTTGCAAAAGATGACTCTGCTGCGGCGCTTGATAAAGCAGTATTAGTCCAGCTTAAAAAATCTCTTTGAGCTAAATATATCCTGTTGTTTCCGTTACGGTTATCAAACCAGACAACTCTTGGCGTGTTATTATAGATAAAACTGATGGGATTTTGGCAGAATGCTTCCATTTCATTTATACGTTCAATAGCGCTTATTCTGTTTCCCGACGAATTGATCATTACACTGTAAATATGAGGTGATTGAGTAGAAAAACGCCTTTCCCAAACCAGGAAAAAATTATCACCGTATCTTGAAAGATGAGGTCTTTGATTGTCAAAACTGTTAGGCGCTGCCTGCGTTTCCATTATAGGATCGTTAAATGTCGTAAAACGCCTTGACTCTGTCCATGTGATGCCGCCGTCATCGCTTATTTTATAAAAGAGCTGGAATGCAGGCAGTTCTTCCGCTCCCATAATTCGTGATTGGAAAAATACTACATCTCTGTAAATGCTGTATCCTACAGTTTCTTCATCCCGCGGTATTATTGGAATTTCAACACTTGCGTGAGCCGGAAGAAAGTTAAGTGTTAAAGCGCTTTCTGTTACAAACGGCTGAAAGCTAGACCAGGTAAATCCGTCATAGGATCTGGAATAGTAAATAGTAAGGGATTCGGCTCTGCCTCTTGTGACAAAAAGTAAAAATCCTCCGTCTGCGCGCACATAAATACGCGGAGCTACAGAATTTTCAGCGCCCAAGTTTATTGTTTGTTTTCTAAAACTCCTTCCCCTGTCCGAAGAAATTAATATTTCTGTTTGAGCGTCTCCTGCCGCAGCAGCTATAATAATTCTATTTTGATTATCAACTGCTATGGAAAGAATTGAAGGCTCCGATCCTAAAAAGCGGTAAGGACCTCCGACTGTTCCCCTGTGTATCCATTGTCCGTCTACTTCTTTAATCGCTACATTAACGTTTATAGTGCCGCCTCCAACGGCGCTTCCGTTTCCGTTAGGTGTAACTTCCTGCCATGCTACAACCGAAAAAGCCTCTGAATGAGCGCTTACAGGAAATGTACCGGCTCTTGAATTGAATAGTTCCGGCGCTTCCCAAAAAAGATCGTTGGCAAAAAGAAGTGATACTGTGAAAAATAAAAATATTACAGATAATAGTTTTTTAATCATAATGAAGCCTGCTGTATCCTTCTTTGTAATTCTACCAGTTTAGTAACGGTGCGGTTTGCCGTATTCTGCAAAAGCCTGTTTACAATTGTTAATGCTGTAAGATTGTTTCCAGCCTGGAAAGCGCTTAATGCCTGCTGGTATGACGCTTCATCCTGTGCTGAAAGCACCAGATTTGTCGGAGTTTGTATTCTTCTTACAAGTATATCTCTTAATCTTGATGCTTCAGTATTATCCCTGTCTAAACGTATTGCCGCAGTCAAATCATTTAAAGCAGCTTGATACTGAGCTGTTGTGTTGCTGTCAATTATACGTCTTGCAGATGCCGTCAAATCTCTTGAACGGGCGATATCGGCAGGTGATATAGGAGGCGGACGAATACCCATTGCAATTTCGGCAGTGATTATAATTTGTCTTATGTTTGGGTAATTTGGGTTTAATTGCGCGAGGTTTTGAAGGTCTGCAAACGCATCCATAGATCTGCGTTCTGTTCCTGCAATAGCTGTTCTTAGTCTCTGTTCAAAAGCCCTGTCAAACGCCGCGCGGTCAGTAAACTGTTCAATTCTTAAATCTATAAGACCTGCTTCCTGATTAATCGGGAATAATAATTTTACTTCTCTTGTAAGTACTTGCGCTTCTCCAAATCTTGCGATTCCTTGAGTTCTTTGCCCCGCGTTAATAAGGCGCACGCCGTCTTCATAATTTCTCTGCGCCTGGCTTAATAACTGGCTCATTTCTGCGTACAACGGCGCTGTAGGAGGAATTACCCTGCCCGATGTTGCAGATAACGCTGTGCGTACAATACCGAGCCACATCATTATTTCTTCATGATCTTCACCCGGGGAAGCTATGCTCCAACTGCTTCTGGCTCTTGTAAGGCTGTTTTCTGCCTGCTGAAATTCTCCGCCGTAATATTGATCTCTTGCATTGTCTATAAGCTGCCGCACTTCTACCAGTATTCGTTCATTTTCTGCAGTTCGGATTAACTGCGCAAGATGCATAAATTGACTGTCACGCATCTGCCGCAAGGAAGGTGATTCCTGTATTTCAAGTGATTGGCTGTAATTACGATCTGCTCGTGTTATAAAATCTCTTGCAGCTTCATAGTCCTGCCTGTTATAGGCAGCTTGCGCTTCTCTGAAGTTTCGATCCCCTTCCTGTCTTAAGGCTTCTGCCTGTCCTGACCTTGTGCGGGCGGTTTCTGAAAGTGTAACACCCTGTGTGTGTATGTTTATTAGTTCGTTTATTGTTGTTTGAAGATGCGCAACTTCAGGTGAATCTGCTATGGCGGTTGTTTCGTTTAAAAATTGCGAAAAAACAGATTGTTCATTGTCCATATCGCCCGATGATGCTGCAAGCATTGTTGTTAATTCATCCAATGCTTCGCTCGGGAAATGATAAGTAACAGATAAACCTTCATCGTCTGTATGAACTTGACCGTCAAGAAGACTAATTCCGCTGTCAAGCTGTGCTCTCCTTTCTGCTAAAATATTATCAAGACTGTGCTGCGCGATTGCATAATATCTTTGAGCAGACTGAAGATCTTCTGCATTTAAATTTGCCTGGATTGTATCAATTGCTCTTATTGCATCTGTAATGTGAGTAACCTGATGATAGACATTTATTTCATCGTTTATCCTGTTGGCATTTGTTTTTATTGTATCGATATCACGTAACAATTCTGTTATGGTGTTTCTAGCTTGCTGCTCGCTTCTTAAAGCTGCATCTGTACTTATTCTGCCTTCCTGCCAGCGTACAAGTGATGAACGGTCAACATTTAAGCGTAATGCGGTATTTGATGCCTGCAAAAGAAAATTGTTTGCCTGAATCAAAGCCATCAATTCCAGATAAGTAGGAATATCTGCAAGCAGAATATTAGTGCCGTAAAGTGAAATTGTCTGAAGGTTTGCACCGGCAAAAAGTTCTTGGGTTTTATTAAAAAATAAAGGCGTCAAATTAATATAATTGTCTATTCTGTCCAAAGTTGATGCGACAGAGCGGTAATCTGCAGAGTTTATCGAGGCGATAGATGAGTTTTTTCCTCTTTCGGCATGTGTTGCAATGGCAGTTAAAATGCCGCCTATTGTATTATTCCAGTGAGTATCAAAAGCGCCGAACATACCTTCCTGTATCGATGCTTCAGGACGTCCGTGCACAACCAAAGATACAAACGAAAGGTGATTGCGATCTAGCATTTCAGGGTTTGTTTCCTGTATTTGATTTAAAGTCCTGTCAAATACAGATGCGGAAGTGTATAGGTTTTGTTTTAAAGCGATAAACCTGTCCATTGCCGGTACTAAACGATTTGTAATTTCAGGAATTTGCCCAAGGTTTCCTGCATTTACCGCACGGGTATATTCTGCTGCAATTGTTCCCATTTGTGTGCTTGCCTGCTGGAATGCCGCAACCATTGAATGCACTCTTTCTGTTTCCCGCCGTACTTCATTTTCGATGTAATCCCCGTAACCCGATGAGAAAAATTCCTCGCGCATAAAATTCATGCCTTCGGCGTATGCTTGTAAAGCCGCTACGCTGTTTCCCATATCCAGGAAAAAACGCCCTCTATCCAGTATATTCCGCAGTAAATTCCTGTTTATATTAAACCGCGCTATCTCTCTTGCACGCGCTACAAAGTTGACCATTATCGGGCTGTCTTCATGTTCAAGCTGATAAAGGCGGGTAGTTAACCTTAAGATTTTCGGGTCATCTTCCGGGGTATTCATAATGGTGTCGATTAATTCGTCGGCGACACGGTTAAACTCATCCTGAATCTCGTAAATACGGTTAAAGCGCCTTTGGGTTTGGTCAAATTGCTCGGGGTTTCTTCTGGCATAATCACTTAATATCAATATTGCTTCGTCGTATCTTTTTTCGTTTATAAGCGCATCAGCCCTGTTTAGATCGCTTTCCTTGCTGCCTCTGCCATAAGCCGGAGCTATAGCGGTAAACAGAAATAATACAACGAGAAAACCGAAGATAGTCAATCTTTGGGCACTTTTTGCCATATTTGCTACTATACTATATTATCGTATTCTTACGCATTTTTATTGATGGGAACCTCTAAAAACTCTCTCTTTTAGAGGTTCTCTCTAAATAATCTTTTCGGAGGTATACTGTTTTTTTTGCAATTTTCCGATACTTTATGTAATATCTGATATAATAATGCTGTATCATTAACCAAGTTGTTATGAAGAAACAAAAAATTGCGGTATTTTTAGCCGCCTCTCTATCATTTTTTACTCTTTTTTCCTCATTGGCTTTTGGTGATAATTTTCTAAGTAATTATTTACACGGCTCGTATGGAGTTGACAGTAATGCAGGTCTTACTGCTTTTCCTGTATTAAATATACCTTTTGGCGGACGATCTGAAGGTATGGCGGGAGCTTTTGCGGCAGTAGCAGACGATATTTCATTCCTTGAATACAATCCGGCAGGCTCTTCCATGCTCCAAAGAACCGAATTGGCGTTTTTTCACAATAACTGGATAGCAGATACAAATATTGAATCGGTAGCTTATGCCACAAGGTTTGGTAATAATATAGGTTTCGCCGCAGGAGCTAAATGGCTTTATACTCCCTTTACAGAATATAATATGTACGGCGAAAGTGTTGCTAACGGGTATTATTCCGAAGCTGTTGCCATAGTAAACGCATCGTATAATTTCTTTTCCGGCTATTATTACAGCGGATTATCTGTCGGTATGAACTTAAAAGGCGCTTTTCGTTTTATGCCTGATTTTACCGACAAATTCGGCAATATTGTAAGCGGCTCGGGTGATTCTCAGTCCGCCATGACTGCAATGATAGATATCGGCGCTCTTACACGGTTTGATTTTTTAAAGTTTTATTCATCAAGGGAAAGAAACGCATCGGCGGCTTTTGTTATAAAAAACCTCGGTCCTTCTGTTATGGGAGATCCGCTGCCTACTGTTATTAATGCGGCGATTTCCTATAAACCAATTCGCCCGATTTTAATTGCTTTTGATTTTAATATCCCTGTTAATTTAAGTGATTTTGATCTTTCCGAATCGCCTTATGCGGCGTTTGGTCTTTCCGCCAATATTACAAGATTTTTAACAATGCGTGCCGGTTTAATGTATAAAGGCGGAAGCAGCCGTGTTACCATAGGCAGCGCCATCGATATGAATTTAGTATCGTTTGATGTAAATTATACTCTGGATTTATTAACCCAGATGCAGCCGCTTAACAGGGTCAGCCTTGGGGTGCGTTTGGATTTGGGTGATCAAAACCGCAAACAAATTTCTGACAGGGTAGACGAACTTTATTTATTGGGGCTTGAAGCCTATTCCCGAGGCAATTATGCTGACGCAAGGTTGTGCTTTGAAGAAGCGCTGCGCCTCAATCCCAGATTTGAACCTGCAAGAGAAGGTCTTGCCACACTTGAAGACAGAGAAGCTCTTTTCCAGCGTGTCGAAGACCTCTACAGATTTGACTTTTAATTAAAATTATTTTTTGCGGCGGAAGACTCTGTAATTAATATTCGGGAAAATATTATGCCTGCGTTCCAGGGTTGTAAGCCATTCTGTGCTGATGTAATTACTGCCCAGTGCTTCGTAGATTGTTGTAAAATTGCGAAGAGTATTTTCCGCTTTGTTACGTGCAAATTCTGTAGAATCCTGTTTGTATAAAAGAGCAGGCCAGTCCGATGACTGGGCAAGCATTATTTCACGGGCAGCCTGGTTTAACGCTCTTTCTTTTAAACCTGTATCATCCGGGAAACGTTCTGCCAATTCGGTCATTCTTTCCATTGCCCTGTAAAGATGGCGGTATATCCAGTCATTGCAGTCATCAAGCCATGTTTGACTGTATCCGTTTACGCCGCCTGAGGAAATTTCAGGGGATACAATCTGAAATGCCGAAATATCCTGTCTGAAAATATATTCACTTGGGCAGGTAAACTTTAAATCTCTGTATCCTGCTGCCATGCGGAAAAGCGTTTCTATAAATGCAGTGCCTTCATGCCAAAAACTTCCGAAAAAATCCGCATTGTTTGCGTAAAGACATATTGGAATTTCTGTCATGTTTTTTGAAACTTCTTCAAGACGGGCGATTGTATTTTCTAAAAATGTCCTTGCGTATTTAGCTATTTTATCATTGGCGGCTTGCGGATTGTATACTGTAAATTGCCCGTTTGCGCCGGCAGCCGTTCGGCTCCAGTATTTGTATCCTGTCATGCTTCTGCCGCCTTCGGCATTTAAAAATTGGCTTACTGTTTGCGCCGGCAGAAGGTAACCGGCATCAAGATTATTGTTACGGTATACTTCATCGTGCGCTATTTTTTCCATTTCACGCAATGTAAGTAAATCTCTTGTTAGGATTATCGTACCATTAGGCGTTTTTACGGGAAAAAAACATCCTTTTTCGGGTACGGGGCTGCCGAATAAAAGAGAATGACTGTCAACAATGGTAAAACTGTAATTATATGCTTTTAAATATTCTTCTGCAGAAGGCGTCCAGCCAAGGCATGGAAACCAAAAACCCTGCAGGTTGCTGCCAAAATGACGGCGGTAATTTGACACAGGAGTTTCTATCTGCGCCTGTAATGATTCGTGATTGTGGCTTAAAAACGGCAAAAACGCATGAGTTGCAGGACTTCCGATAATTTCTACTTTTCCCCTGCGTCTGTAAAAATCAAACGCTTTTAAAAGATTTTTTTCATAACGTTCTGTGTATGTTATTCTTCTGTCTACCGCAAGGTTGTAATAATCCAAAGCCAGTTTATTTATATCATTATTTTCTTTGGTGCGTTCAAGTTCCAATATGCCAAAATCAATTTGTTTGTCCATGTAGTTAAGGAATTTTTTCTGAAGATGTTCGTCGTTTAACATGTGGCAAAGTACAGGAGACATAACTAACGTTATGCGAAACGGAACATGATCTGTTTCCAGGCGGTGTAATACTTCAAGAAGCGGAAGCAGTGTTTCGCTTATGTATTCAAAAAAACGCCCTTCCTCTCCCGCTTGAGAAAGATCTATTTCCTTGTTATATTCCTTGACGTAAGGCAGGTGAGCTTCAAGAACAATCGAGATCACATAACGGGATTCCATTTTACAACCTCTTGTGCCTTGATTGGCGATCTGTATTTTTTATTATTGAAACATCCTGCGCTCCTGACAGCCTGATTAAAGGATTGGAGCTTATTTCATTTATCATTTCATTTTCAATTAAACGGGGCAAATTAAAAGGAGAAGAAGTTATAATCGGAATTTCGTTTTCTCCCTTTATAACGCTCAATGTTATCACATAACAGCTTATATCCTGATTTGTATGTTCGGCTAAACCCAAATACCTTGCGTTGTCTTCCTTGCTTACTGCAACTGTAAAAGATGCTTCCTGGGACTGGTATTCTTTGCCGTTTTTATCTAATGGTATAACACGCAAACAATAACCGTTAAAATCATGTGCGTTTTCATACATTTCCCTGTCTTGTCCCTTAATTTCCCAAAAAACAAAAATCCAAAGAGGGTCTCTTATTATTACATCGATAAAAGATATGTTGTATTGCTTTGGCAGCAATACCGATTCTGAATATCCGGGATTTACTTCGATTGATTCGCCGGTGTCCTGCTGCTGCATGCTGGTAATTTCCAGAAGCTCTTCGATAATAAAAATTCTTTCAAGCTCGGCAGGTATATCAACGCCATAAGTGTCGGCAAGTTTTATTAACTCATCTGTACTTAAACTTTCCAGCCATGTACGAGTTACAGGAACGCTGTTGTCTTCCATACTTCACCAATTGTGAAAAAAATACCGATTAAAGTCAATGGCAGGTATATCTGTCAAAGTATTCGGGTAAGGCAGCGGTTATATCGATGTCAAGTTCGTTAATTATTAGCCGGGATGCGTGAAGCAAAAGCCGTTTTAATCCTGCGGTTTTTTTTAATTTTTTATTAAGCGCAAAATCGCCGTATTTGTCATCTCCTAAAATCGGACTTCCGTGCATTGCAAGATGGCGGCGTATTTGATGCATCCTTCCTGTTTCAAGCTCCAGTTCTAAAACCGAATATGGCTGATTTATTTCTTCCAGTTTTCCGATTTTTATCAAGTTGTAAGCAGTCTGTGATTTTTTTAAACTGCCTTTTATTAATAATTCGTCTGTTATTATACCCTTGTTTTTTGGGGGCTGTCCTGCGCAAACAGCGGTATATATTTTTTTTGTTTTTTTTGGGGAGCCGAAAACCTTCGAAAAACGGGCGGCTGCCTGACTGTTTTTTACCGCCAGTAAAATCCCCGAAGTATCTTTGTCTATCCTGTGAACCAGATGAGCTTTTGCATCAGAATCCTTTAAATATTGATTTAAAAGCTCGTCCAGCGATATTTTTATGCCTTTTCCGCCCTGTACCGAAAGCCCTGCTGGTTTGTTTATTATTATTGAGAATGTATCCTCGTGGAGAATTTCTATGTTTTTCACACCGATAATTATAACATCAAACAAGAATTGTGTTTGACTTATGGGTAAATTGAGGTTGTTATGAAAAAGCTATTTTTATTACTGGTTTTTATTCCGTTTTTGGTCTTTGGTGAATCCCTGTATTCGCCTACATGGGGATTTTATATCGATCTTCCCGAAGGTTATGAATTTCATGACGGAGATGCAAGAGATCGATTTTCTTTTGCCGGACCTCAAGGGCTGATGTTTGATATTATAATCTATGCCGACAGGTATAATTCCATGCTGGAACTTGTAAATGATGTAAACAGAAGGCTTTCAAATAATGGTGATGTTGATTTTTTTGAATACAACGGCAAACAAGCTGTAATTTTTAAGCTGGATTTCGGCGGCAATGACGGCTGGGGGCTTGCACTGGAACTTGGCGGATCATCGGCGCGTAAACCTATCCTTTTAGCTTTAGCTTACGCTCCTAATGAAAGAACCGATTTAGAACTTTTTCATCTTTCCGCGCTGGATTCCATAAGCCCTACAGAAGCGGAATTGCGTTACCCCGGTCCAATTATGGAATACGGTTACCCGCGCGGGACAGCTAAAAGCACTCCTTTAGCCATAAGGGGTTTAAATGCATTAATTTATGAAAATGACGCTGAAGCATCGCAGGTTTTAATTGAACGTGAGTATATTCTTTTGCAGTATTATTTAAATACACCTCTTATACAGGATGCCTGGGTACGTTATTACCGTTTTATTTACCGTGACTCTTACGACAGGATAAAAGATGCCGCCTCTGTAATTACCCGTCATTTCGGCGGTTATACGGCAAATACCGATGCGCAAAAAAGAGAATTTGCTCAAAAAGTTCTTACATTTATACAAAATCTCCAGTATGAACGTTTTATATATGAAAGTGATTTTTTAAACCTGGTATCTTCTGTTACAGAAGGGAAGGGCGACTGCGACAGCCATTCCATGCTTTTTGCTTTAATACTCGCTCAGGTAAATATCCGAGGCGCTATGATGCTTTCGCCTCATTACAGCCACGCAATGGCTTTAGCCGATATAACCGGCTCCGGTGCTCGTGTTGATGCTTACGGAACAAATTGGCTTGTTGCCGAAACTACGGCAAAAATCGACATTGGTTTAATCGATCAGGAACAGGCAGATATAACAAAGTGGTTTGTAATTATTTTTGATTGAAAATTATTAATATTTAATCTCGCAGAGGCGCAGAGGCGCAAAATTTATTAATGATTAAGGGTTTAATTCTTTCCTGTAAGAAGATCATATACTTGCTGCGGGGTTTGAGCGGACAAAAGAGATTCCCGCAGTTCTTTGTTTTTTAACCTGTTACTGAACCAGGAAAGTGTTTGCAGATAATAAGCATGCTGATTCTGTGCTGCGGCAATCATAAAAACCAGCCGTACGGGTTCGTCATCCAAAGGATGGAAATCAACTATATTTGTTTGACTTATGCCGACTGAAACAACCAAATCTGTAACTGATGAAAGCCGTACATGAGGAATTGCTATTCCGCAGCCAATGGCAGTACTCATCAATTCTTCGCGTTTTAGAATTTCAGAGGATAATTCCTGTCTGTTTTTTACCTGAGGAGCAGCGGAAAGGTTTTCCGATAATGCAAGCAGAGCATCCCTTTTACTGGAATGATTCAAAAAAAGTATGCGGTGAAGTGACAGAATTGACTGGATATTTATCTGGGAAGCATGCGGATTATAATTGGTAGATGTCAATTTTTCGTTGACCCACCTGTCAATTTCTGATTTTTTAAAACGCCAGGCAGTTCTTATTTTGCCTGCCGGAATTTCACCTTTTTGAGCGCAATCATAAACAGTTCGTTCCGATATTCTAAGATATTTTGCAACCTCTTCAAGGGTAAGTATATCATCATCCGTCATGTGGTAATTATTGTACTACATTCTAACAAATGTCAACATATTCCAGCAAAAATCAACACTATTTTCTTAATTCATGTAATGAGTCAAAGGGTAAAAGTTCGCCTACGGTGGTAATTACCTGCTCTGAGTTACTTCCGCCGAAAATAACAGAGCATTCGGCAGGCATAAACTCACCCATTACCTGACGGCAAGCGCCGCAAGGACCTACAGGCTCCGGCGAATCCGGTGTGGAAATTGCAATTGCTTTAAAGCGTAAATGTCCCTTTGTAACTGCCGCAAAAATGGCATTTCTTTCAGCGCAGACAGTCAACCCAAAAGAGCGGTTTTCTACGTTTACTCCTGTTATGACAGTCCCGTCTTCGCAAAGTAATGCAGCTCCAACCCTAAACTTTGAATACGGAGAGTACGCTTTATTTGCTATTTTACCGGCTTCGTTAAATAAATTACCCAATTGTTCTTTGTCAATCATGCTTGCCTCCAAGGTTATAATATAATATAATATTACAAAAGGCGAGGTCGTGTTTTATAGTGGCTTATTATAAAAAGAAAAGAATTAAGTTTTTAATTATAATTTTAATATTTATTGTATATTTTCTTGTTGCGGCAAGACCCGTTCCAAAGGAGACAGTGCTCTCTTTTAATTGGATAAGTTCTGCATCATCAGCTCATTCGCAGGAACCGCCGGCTAATATTACAGGAAATCCTATGCCTTTTACATTAGGAACCCGTTTTGGTTATGTTGATACTTCAGGGCAATTTGCCGTTAACAGAATAAAAATAAACGATATTTATCTTAGCCGTAATATGTGGACAGAGTACAATACCGAACCTGTCAATATAACAATTAATAATGTTTTGAATAATAATGAAATAAATATCGAAAACCCTTTTGGTTATCCTATCCTGCTTGATAACAGGGTATTTATACTTGGCAGCGAACAAAACTCGCTTTCAGAGATCTCCAGTAATGGAAATATTTTATGGACTTATGAATTCGGCGCTCCGCTTACAAGCATTGATGCCGCTTCGGGTCTTGTAGTTACAGGTTCTTTAGACGGCACTATCGAAGTTTTTGATTCACAGGGAGAAAGAATTTTTGACGAACTTATCGGCGGTTCGCGTTTTTCGGTAATACTCGGATGCGCTATTTCGCGTAACGGTTCCAGAATAGCCGTTATATGCGGCATCGACAGGCAGCGGTTTTTGCTTTTTGAACGTTTCAGCGGTTCAGACGGCAAATACAGGATTGTATACCATGAATTTCTTGAAACAGGATTCAGGCGTCCTGTACGCATTTTATTTATTGATGATGACCAGCGTATTATTTTTGAAAGGGAAGGCGGCATTGGCTGTTACAATATCAAAACAAGACGTACTTTAAATATTCCCCTTGACGGAGAAATAGCGGCGATTGATGAATCAGGCAGCAATGGATACTTTTTTGTTATTACCGCACATTCATTTTTACAAAAACAAATTATCGGAATAAAATTTCCGCAGGATAGATTATTTGGAATTTCAAAGACAGCAGCTTTAGACTCGATATTCCTGAAAGCTCAATTTAAAAGCAATGATGTTTTTCTAGGGCGCACTGATCCAATGCTTGTTATCGGCGGCGGAACAACATTGATTTCATTTACCCTGGAGGAAAAATGAATAAAAATAAATTGAATATAGCTGCGGCTGTAATTATTTTTGTTTTATTCGCAGGTTCTATTTTGGAATCCGATGCTATGAGCTGGCCTTCTGAAGATGCAGTTCTTGTCCGTAATTTCGGTGCAAATGACAGAGGCAGACCTGTTTTGGGAATGGTCTTTGAAGGAGAGACAGATATACTTGCCGCCGAAAGAGGCGAAATTATTTTTTCACGGAATAAAAATGATCGGGCATCACGCCTTCCGTCTCCGCTTGGATCGTGGACAGCCGTAGATCACGGGGATGGTTTGATAAGTATTTACAGCCGTTATAACGATCAAAATGATTTTAATATTGATCATCAAGTTGCAAGGCAGCTTCCTATTGCCGCTTCGGGGATTTCCGGCTGGTCATCGCGTGAAGGTTTTTATTTTATGCTCTTCGACAGAAGGGAGCGGCGATGGATAAATCCTGCAATGATAATTACCCCGGTACAGGAAACAAGATCGCCTCAAATTCTTTCTGTAAGTTTGCGCAATGAACAGGGGCTTACTGTACAATCCAATAACCTGGTACAGGGACGTTATACGGTAGTTGTAAATACAATCGGAGGTATTCCTTCGGCGCAAAGAGCGGCTTTAGGCGCTTTGTACGCTCCGCAAAGAATTCTTTGTTCCATTAACGGCGCAGAAGTGGGTTCTCTTAATTTTGAAGCGGTTTCTGCAAGAGACGGCGTTCTTATGGTTTTGCGTAACGGACTTGTTTCGGCAAAACAGATATACGCAAACTTTCCCGCCTACGAAGCTGCCGAAGTTTTTTTGCCTCGCGGACAGGTTACACTTGAAATTATTGTTCAGGATATTAACGGAAACTCAAGCAGTGTAGTTAACCGTTTAATTGTAAATTAAACGGTTAAATGAAAACCTGGTCAATGCCGGTGTCGTCCGGCGAAAATAAAATAATTCCATGCGCTCTTTGCGGCAGCCTTGATTTTAAACAAACGCTTGCCTGCGAAGGATTTTCTTTTGTCCGCTGTAAAAAATGCTATCTTGTTCAGAGAAATCCAAGGTATTCACAGGAAGAAATAATCGAACGTTACAGTAAAGTATACGGACAGGATTATTTATCATACGAAATTGAAAACGAAGACGCTTTTTTAGATCTTCAAAAACTTGCTCTAAAGGATGCCGGTTTTTTACATTTACAGGATAAACTTCTTGTTAAAAATGATCCGCCGGCGATTTTGGATATAGGCTGCGCCACAGGCGCTCTTTTGGCGGTGTTACGTGAAAAGGGGTGGGAAGCTAAAGGCGTGGAAATATCTCCATGCGCTTTTTATGCAAGAGAAAACCGCGCACTTGATGTTAAAAGTCTGCCGCTGGAAGAATGTAATTTTGCGCCGGAAAGTTTTGATGTAATTTTAGCTTCTCATTTAATTGAGCATTTAAACGACCCCCGCAGTTTTCTTGCAGAAGTATACAGGATTTTAAAAAAGAGCGGTTATGTTTTTATAACAACTCCCAATATTAGCGGTTTTCAGGCACGTTTGTACGCAGGCGCTTGGAGGTCGGCTATTTTTGATCATCTTTATCTTTTTTCCAAAGGCACGCTTTCTAAAATGTTAAAAGGCTCAGGTTTTAAAATTGAAAGCTGCCGTACCTGGGGAGGGCTGGCAAAGGGAAGTGTTCCGTTTTGGTTAAAAAAAATAGCTGACAGGCTTGCAAAAATTTTCGGCTTCGGAGATGTTATGATTTATCGTGTTAAAAAATAAATAAAATATTTTCACACGGAGTCACGGAGACACGGAGGGTTACTAGTAGCTTTGAAATCAAACAGCGACCTCCGTGCCTTTGTGCCTCTGTGTGAATTATTTTTTCATTCAAGCTGCTATAAATTTAGTAATCCGATCCGGTGAATGTTTCTTCGAAAGCCCATTCGCGGCTTTTCCATGATTGCTGTTCTTCCTGTCTTATGTAATCAAATATTAATTCCCTTTGTGATTCATTATCAGAATGATCATCTGTATTTGTTTCCATCATGGTAATTGACAGCAAGGTTAGTTCCAGATTCCGTTTAGCATCAATTTTTCTTGAATCTATCCTTAACGCTTCCCTGAATTCATTTGCAGCGGAAATATAATCTTCTTTTTCAAATAATATAATTCCTGAATTGTAATGATTTCTGTAACGCAGTTCACGGTGTTCGTTAGCTGAAAAGGTTTCAAGTAATTTTTTTGAATCGTTGTAGCGTTTTATTGATTCGTCATCGAAATCCAATAGGTAGTAAGTAAGACCTAGCCCGTATTCGGCGTAAGCAGCCGCATCTTCATGATTTAATGCTTCATAAAAGGAAATAAGAGCTTCGTCGTATCTGTTTTGTGAATGTAAATAATTGGCATGCATTAAAAGCAGCTTGCCTTCGGAACATGATGTAAATGTAAACGGTAAAACAAATGAAGTTATAAAGGCGAGCAGTAAAATATTTAAAGGACGCTGCTGTTTTTGCGATTGACGTGTAACAAACTTTGACGCGCCGTAAGCCAGTATTGCAAATATGATAAATAAAGACCTGTGTTGTTTTGGCTCTTTTTTGCCGCCGCTTGCATCAAAATCCTGTCCGAAGGTTTGCCTGTTTGGTGTAGTTTCTCGTGAGATTGAAAGAAGATGAATGGAAAGTAATGAAGATGCATCTTCGCGATTGCCGTCAATGTAGATTCCTCCTGTTCTTTCAGCAGCTGCGCGCATGACAGCAGAATCCCTGCGGCTGATTATCATTGGAGCGCTTGGGTCGTTTAATCTTTCCTGAATTAACTGACCTTCATCGCTGCCGACTGCGACAGCAATTACGATGATACCGTCTTTTATGCAGTTATTGACTGCATTTCTGATAACACCGCCGTGCGATTCGCCGTCTGATATAAGGATGATTATCTTTTGCGCAGGAGAAGTGTCCAAAAAAGCCGCACAAGCCGCTTCAATCAGATTTTCCAAATTGGTGCTTCTTCCCGTCATTGAAGAGCCGTCCAGCGTCTCAAGGAACGTTAAGGATGCTTCGTTGTCATAAGTCAGAGGAATAGCCAAATAACCCCTTGAGCGCCCTATAGCGGCAGCGTAACGGGCTCCTGAAACGGATAAGACAGTTTCTTTGGCTATTAATAAACCGCGCTCAAGGCGGCTTTGCGCCGGAGAAACCTGTATGTCATGAATATCCATACTGCGCGAAACATCAATTGCAAAAACTATATCAAGACCGCTGCGGTATTCTGACGCTGTGTATTCCAATCCCCAGCGCGGACCTGCCAAAGCGAAAATCGCTAAAAATAAAAACAAACGGAAAAATACCCTGGAAGCAATTAATTTTTTTTCCAGTTTTGCGGTAAATAATATTCTTTTTTTTCTGCCGGTTATGTCCAAAATAAATATCGGGATAAAAATTAATAAACCGGTTAAAAAAAACGGATATTCAAATGTCATAATACTGCTCCCAATAAATACCGCCTGACAAATTTCGCAGTTCCTATTAAAATAACAGCGGTTAATAAAAACTGAAACGAAAAAGATGAAAACCTGTTTATAATGCGAGACCTCTGTATTATAATTTCATTTTCATCAATCCGGTAAAAAGCAGATGCAAATGTATCTGCAGAAGGAGCGATAATTAAAGTGCCTCCTCCTGCGGAAGCAAGACGGCGGAGGTTTTCGGTATCATAACGGGAATCAAATGTGCCGAAATGGCGGACTTTTGTGAAAGGATCTTCATAATCAATAGGTACTTCTCCTGCCGACCCGACAGCGATAACCCAAAATGATATTCCCATTTCAAGTATAAGAGCCGCCGCATCTTCGGGGTGTACAGCTCCCGCGTTATTTTCTCCGTCTGTAATTATAACTGCCACTTTACGTTTTGCGTTTGACTTATCAAGATGATACGCCGCTACTGCAAGACCCATGCCTAAAGCAGTACCGTCTCCAAACTCTCCCAATCTAAGCTGATGCAGCCTCATTTTCAGTGTATTTCTGTCTGAGGTAGGAGGCAGTAAAAGAGCAGCTTCTTCACCGACAGCGACAAGTCCTATACTGTCCGAAGGTCTTTCATTTGCGAAATTAATAAGTAAATTTTTTCCTGTGTTAAAACGGCTGTGTCCGTCCATATCCAATGCAGCCATACTCGGACTTACATCCATTATAAAAATAATATCTGCCCCCCTGTTTAACCATACAGTTTCCAGGGTTTTTACTGCCGGATTTGCTGCGCTGAAAAAAAGTAAAAAAATTCCTGTTATTTCAAGGAATCTTAAAAAATTTACAATACCGGCAATTTGTGTTGTTTTATACGGAATACCGCCCGGCGCTCCAAGCGGAATTGCCGCAACAAACGGATTTTTCAAACGTGAAAATATAAAAGCGGCAATGGGGATTATTAATAATGCAGATAGTGCAATAAAAGGATTGCCGAAATTAAAATTCATTTCTGCTCCTTTGCGCTTTTACGGGTAATAACCATAAGCGTGTTTACGTTTCTGCGAAGATCGTCTAACAGTTTTAATATATCCTGCAGATTAATCTGTGCTCCGGAAAATCTGAGTTCGTCACAGCTTCGGAAAAAATTTGCGAATTCTTTCAGTTCTGCCTGTTTTAATCCTGTTTGTTTTAATACTATTTTGTCTTCCGGCAGCGATTCAAATTCGCCTGCTGTCATTGCGCGGAAATTATTACCGGTTAAAACAGTAAGGAAGTTTCTTGTTTCATCTGATAACTTATCCAGTATTTCTCTTTTACTGCCTTTTGCAGCCAATTTACGAAGACGTTTTTCTGTTTTGCGTATATGGGTGAATAATCTTTTGCGTTTCCATTTATCATATAATTTATTAAATATTATTTTTCCTTTGACTGCAAACCAGATTGATAAAAGAATTATTACCGCAAATAAAGCTATTGTTCCGTAAAGCATTAAAGCTGTTCCCGGCATCGCAAGAGTTGAGGCGTTTCCTGAAAGCGTGCGATCTGCTCTGCCGCTTAATATTGAATTTACAGTGACAGAAAGAGCGGGAAAAGTTTCCTCTCCTATTTCTATGACAGGAAATTCTAAAACACCTGCGGCAAAAGCCGTAAATTCAACTATCAGTCTGCTTCCGGAAATACGCCGCTCAAGTATTATACGCTGAAAATCTATATATTCATCTAACGGAAGAAGATCGTCAGTAAGAACAATGTCAGGATAATTTTGATTTGATACAGGCAAAGGTACTATTAAAACAGCGGGATCTCCTACATATATATGACGGGGGATAAGGTACGGCGCACTCTGCGCAAAAGATACATTATAAATTAATAAGAATAATAAACCACAGAGGACACGGAGAAATACGGAGGTTTTAGTACGAAGACTTTTCTTTCTCCGTGACACTCCGTGTACTCCGTGGTAATTAATTATAGAAGTTTTTAATCTATTCATTTTTTACGGTTCCTGTATTGACCTGTGTTGTGACGGCTGAAAAATTTTATCAAAGCGGAAGGAGCGTCAGTTTCTGTTGACATTTCAAGGAATGCCGCTCCGCTTTTTTTACACAGCGATTCCCAGTGTATGGAACGCTCTTTATGCCATAACGCCCAGCTTTCTTTAAAGGTATCAAAACCTGCCGGAGCTTCTATTCGTATCCCTGTTTCAGGATCTTCTAAGGTTACTAATCCTGAAAAAGGAAGCTCTTGATTATCGCAAATCCTAAGAGCAATACAGTCATGCTTGCGACAGAGATTTCCCATTTCCTGTTCCCAGTTGATACTGTAAAAATCTGATATTAAAACAACCAGAGAGCGTTTTTTTAAAAGTTTAAGCGCTCCGTTTAATGCCGACGCTATATCGCTGCCGTATTGAGTTCTGCGTGATGTGACATTGTTCTGATACTGCAAAGCAGCCATAATAAGCGCCATTATTGATTTTCTTCCCTTACGGGGCGTAAAAACTTTTTCGATATCCCTGTCAAAAAATAAAGCCCCAAGCTGCTGTCCTGTATGTTCTGCGGAAAAAGCGATTAACGCTGTTGAAATCATCGCTTGTTCAAAAGGGCTTAAGCCGTGTTTTGCCATATTACCCCTGTGCATTGAAGGAGATACATCAAGCAAAATCAATGTTGTAAGTTCACGTTCTTCGCGGTACATCTTTACAAACGGGTTTCCAAACCGCGCGCTTGCGTTCCAGTCAATCGATCTTATATCATCACCGGGTTCATAATGACGGGCTTCATCAAACTCCATTCCCTGACCTTTAAAAATAGATCTGAAATTTCCTGCAAGCATTTCTTCTGCAAGTCCGCTTGAGAATAGAGGAAGGTTTATTATATTGCGCAGTAATTCGCCGGTTTCCATGTTTATTCCTGTTATGGAACGGGAACGTGGCTTAAGATTCTTGCGATAACAGCATCAGCATCCATGTCTTCGGCTTCTGCTTCGTAACTGAGCACGATTCTGTGCCGCAATACAGGAAGCGCCGCCGTTTTTACATCTTCAGGGCTGACAAAATTACGGCCTTCAAACATTGCAAGTATACGGCAGCACTTGTACAATGCGATAGAAGCCCGCGGTGAAGCGCCGAATGTCACATAACGGTAAACTCCGTCGGCTGCTGTTTTTAAACTTTCTGCCGCAGGCTGCCTTGTATTAGTCCGCGCCTGTCTTGTCGAAGCGGGGCGTGTTGCGGTTACAACCGAAACTATATATTTACTGATATCTTCATCAACATGAATAGCGTCAGCTACACTTCTTAAATATTTTAATCTTTCCATGGTTAATATGGGATTTAAAGGGTTTCCCATATTTGAAGATCCGCTGGACATTTTTGGGCTATTTTTTACGATTTCAAGTTCTTCCAAAGGCTGAGGATACACAATAAGCAGCTTCATTAAAAAACGGTCAAGTTCTGCTTCCGGCAGAGAATATGTACCTTCATGTTCGATTGGGTTTTCGGTAGCAAGAACAAAAAAAGGGTCGGGCAGAATATGAGTTTCATCGCCTATTGTTACCTGTTTTTCTTCCATTGCTTCAAGAAGGGCGGATTGTACTTTGGCAGGCGCTCTGTTAATTTCGTCCGCTAAAATTACATTTGCAAATACAGGTCCTCGCCTTACAGAAAATTTTGCATTGGCTTGCTCCCAAATCATTGTCCCTGTTAAATCGGCAGGTAATAGATCGGGGGTAAACTGAATTCGTTTAAAATCGAGCCCGGTAATTTCTGCAAGACTTTTAACCGCCAGCGTTTTTGCAAGCCCCGGCACTCCTTCCAGCAGAATATGCCCGCCTGCGACAAGCGCAGAAAGAAGCCCGTCTATCATTGCTTTTTGCCCGACAATCCTTGTACCCATTTCTTTTCTGCAAGCGGCAATAAGAGAAGCGCATCGGTCTAAATCTTCTTTTTGTACCATGTTGTTAAATATTACCCCGAAAGCCCCGGAAAATCAATTAATGAATTTGGAAAATTACGTTACCTGTGAAAGTAACTTCTATAAAAAACAGCTAATAATCATTATTTCTCTTAGAGATACAATGGAATTGCTGTATTTATTAAAAAGTTTAAATACAGGTTTTTTTAGAGTTAACAATATTTTAAGTTTATTTTTTTGCACATTCACTTGACCTTTCAGTAAGAGTATCAAGCCCGTGATGCAGCGTACCAATAATAGGTTCAAGATTTTCACGAGCTGCTTTGGGGCTTCCGGGCAGGTTTATAATAAGAGTGCTGCCTCTTATTACAGCAACACAGCGGCTTAACATTGCGGCAGGAGTAATAGCCATACTTGCAGCGCGCATGGCTTCAGCTATGCCTGGTACAAGACGATGAGCAATAGATAAGGAAGCTTCCGGCATACAATCACGCGGTGAAAGACCAGTGCCTCCGGTTGTAAGAATAAGGTCTGCAAGATTATTATCGCAGATGTCTTTTAATTCATTTTCAAGTTTATCTTGATCATCAGGAAACAAAGATGAACCTGAAATTAAAAAACCTGCATTTGAGGCAATCTCCTGTACAACAAGACCGCTTTTATCTTCTCGTTCACCTTTAAAACATTTATCACTTGCTGTAATTATCCATACACGGTAACTGTCCGAAGAAGAACAAACATTCATTTCATCACCAACAGAGATAAAGCCGCTTTTTATAACTTTTGCGAATACTCCTTCACGCGGCATTATACAGTCACCCATTTTCTCATAAATAGAACAGCGGCTTTTACATTCTTTTCCTATTTGGGTTATTTCCAAAACAATATCGTTGCAATTTAAAAGAGTACCGGAAGAAAGAGAACTAAAATCAATTCCGTCTACTACAAGGTTTTCACCGAAATCACCGAATTCTACTTTTGCGCCTCTTTGGCGAAACTCTGTGATTTTTTGAAATGATAAAAGACTTACCTGTCTTTGACCATCTCCCGCATGAGCGTCACCTAACAAGCCGTGCGCTAAAACAACTTCAGCCCTTCCAACGTTACGTTTTATTGTTCCTTTTTCGCAGCTTGTACAAACCGCAATTACTTTTCCCATATATAAATAGAATTATAAATAAATGATCATATCTTGACTATCTATCTGTTTAAGTTTATAATTCTTCTATGAGAATATTATCAATACTATTACTTGTTTTAACACTTGGTTCGTGCCAATTATTTCAAAGAAAGCCGCCAGAACCACTAAGATTTACTGTTAGAACAAATCTGGATCATGTTGAACTTGGCGAAGTAGAAATGCAAATCGATAAAAGATTCCCCAGATCCGGATTAATAAAGGTTGTTATAAAGGTTAGTTATTATCCCGAAGACGATGCTGTGTGCCTTACTTACAGATCCGATTTTTTTACATATCAGCATTTTTGGGATTACGAAGGACGTAAGTTATTTGTAAAATCGCTTGAAACTTATAGGACAGATTTTGCAAGCCGAAACCTTCACAGTAATCAAAGAAATACAAAATCCATTTATGGAGTTACCGAAGGTTTTTTAACTTGGCAGGAGTTTAGCTTTTCATTGCGGCATCAGGCTAATATGAATATCGAATATGGTTATTTCTTTAGAGAAAGGTATCCATATTTTTCCATAAACCAAAAGCAGGCTCTTTATGAAGATAAAATTGACAGAAAAAATAACACTGCCAGTCAAGAAGTTACAATGTACTTTACAATAGCTCAAGCTCAGGAATTAGTGGATTTAATTGATGATGCCGTACTGGAAATACATTCTATACCAAGAATTCAAAGAACACCTGAAATAAATCCTGATTTTTATTAAGCCTTTACTTTTATTCCTAGTGCCTTAAATGTGTCGTTGTACATTTCGACATATTTTAAGGCAGAGCTTTCCCATGTAAAATCTTTTGTCATTCCGCGTTTTTGCATTTTAGTGATATCATCACGCCTGTTGTACCATGCCCAAACAGCCCAACCCACAGTGTTGTATATTGATGAAGGGTTCAGCTGCTCAAACATAAAACCAGTGCCTTCTCCGGTATCTTCGTTAAAATTTTCTACGGTATCAACAAGTCCGCCTGTACTGCGCACGATAGGAAGCGTTCCATAAGCAAGCGAATACATCTGATTTAATCCGCATGGCTCATAACGGCTTGGCATCAGGAAAAAATCCGCTCCTGCTTCAATAAGGTGGCTTAATTTTTCGCTGTAACCGATTTTTGCTTTAAAGTTTGAAAGCCGCGAAGCAAGACTTGAAATTTCACTTTCACACCAATGTTCGCCCGAGCCGAGTATAACCATTTGAACATCCATGTCACGGCATATTGACCAAGCTGATCCGTATGTAGGACCGAATAATTCTCCTACGCCTTTTTGATCTGTCAATCTTGTAACAATACCGATAACCGGAACATTTGAATCCATCGGAAGACCGAATTCTTTCTGCAGCGCTTCTTTCGCTTTTGCTTTGCCTTCCATGTTTTTTACAGAATAATTTTCCGGTATGTATGTATCTTTTTCGGGGTTCCACACAACATCATCAATTCCATTTAATATTCCCTGGTAATCTGCGCTGCGGTAGCGTAAAACCCCGTCAAGCCTGAACCCGTGCGCTTCGTGTTTTGTTTCTTCGGCATAGTTAGGTGAAACTGTGTTTATTTTGTCGGCGCTGTAAAGACCTGCTTTTAACATGTTCAGCATACTCCAGTCTTCAAAACCTGCATTGTAAAAAACATCCCATCCCAGACCTGCGTAATCAAAATTATCTTTATGGTATATACCCTGATATCCAAGGTTGTGAATGGTAAGTATCGATATTGTATTTTCAAATTCCCCTTTGATGCCGGAAACCCTTTCTGCAAATTTTAAATATACAGGAGCCACTGCCGCAGGCCAGTCATGAGCGTGTAACACATCCGGATACCATTTTATTTTTCTGCAAAGCTGAAACGCAGCCTTGCAGAAAAAGATATAACGTCTTGAGTTGTCAATAAAATCGGATTCCACAGGACTTCCGTAAATGCCGTCCCTTCCGAAAAATATTTCATGATCGATAAAATAAACTTTTACCGGATTTTTTTTATCTGCTCCCGGCATATTGGTTGTGTAAACGGCGCTCCATTCTTCAATGCCGCCGCCCATCGGTGTTCCCATCGCATCAGGCAATAAAGTTAAACTGCTTCGATCTATCGGATAATAACGCGGAATGACGATTCTTACATCGTGTCCAAGTTTTGCAAGACTTATCGAAAGAGCGGAAACAGCGTCAGCAAGACCGCCTGTTTTAGCGTAAGGAACAGCTTCGCTGGATACCATTAATATTTTCATTTATTGACTCCTTTAAATAAAAGGTTAAAAACTATCTGCCAGTGTATATTTTTTTTCGCTTAAGATTTTTAATCCTTTATCATGATCCTGTAATTTAAAAATAACAACCGCTTTTCCGGCTTGACCTTCTAAAGATGCGTAAAGATATTCTATGTTAACCTGAGACTGCTGAAAAACATCCATTAATTCTGCAAGGCTTCCCGGAACATCATCAATTTCTACAGCTACTACATCAGTTTGCCTTGTAGTAAAACCAGCTGTGTTAAGCGCTTCTATTGCTGCGTCAGTTTTATCGACTATAAGGCGTAAAATTCCAAAATCCGCAGTGTCGGCAATACTGATTGCTCTTAAGTTTATTTGTGCACCTGAAAGCGTCTTTGTAACTTCGCTTAACCTGCCGGTTGTATTTTCAAGAAATACCGATATTTGCTTTATTCCCATTTATATTCTCCTATTCTGGTAACAGTTAATTGTACCCCTATATTTTCCGGTTGTCGATGACTCTTTTTACTTTTCCGATTTCAGGGCGTACAATTGTTTTTGGTTCTACCAGTTTTACTTTTAAACCGATTTGCAGCTTACTTCTCATCACATGCTCGATACGGCTGCGCAGGTTTTCAAGACCCCTTGTCTCATCACTGAAAAGTTCTTTTTTTACTTCAACCTGAAGTTCCAGCTCGTCTAAATGATTTTCACGGCTTATGATGATAAGATACTGCGGTTCTGTTCCTTCTATTTCGATAAGAGCTTGCTCAATCTGGCTTGGGAAAATATTTACACCTCTTATGATAAGCATATCGTCGGTTCTTCCAAATAATCGGTGTATACGTCTTGTTGTGCGTCCGCATCCGCACGGCTCTTCGATAAGATATGTAATATCACGGGTTCTGTAGCGTAAAAGAGGTGTGCCTTCTCTTGTTAATGTTGTAAAAACAAGCTCGCCTTTTTCTCCGGCAGGTAAAACTTTTCCTGTTTCAGGATCGATAATTTCCGGATAAAAAAGATCTTCATTAACATGAAGTCCGTTTTGCATTTCACATTCAAACGCCACACCGGGACCGATAATTTCCGTTAAGCCGTAAATATCGTAGGCTTTCATATCGTAACGTTCTTCTATTTCCTTACGCATATTTTCGCTCCAGGCTTCCGCTCCGAAGCAGCCTTTATTAATGGGAAGTTTTTTTATATCGATGCCTGCTTCTGCCGCTTCTTCGGCAAGGAAAAGCGCATAAGACGGAGTACAAGTTAACATGGTTGAACCAAAATCACGCAAGATCATTAACTGCCTTTCTGTATTGCCGCTGGACATAGGAAGCACTTCAGCGCCGATTGTAATTGAACCGTAATGCACGCCTGCACCGCCTGTGAAAAGCCCGTATCCATAACAATTTTGAACAATGTCGTCACGAGTGCAGCCGGCTCCTGATAATGTTCTTGCCATAACCTGCCGCCAAATATCAATATCTTTCATTGTATATTCGTTTACGACCGGTTTACCTGTAGTGCCTGTACTCATGTGGACTTCTACAATTCTTTCATGAGGGCAGGCTCGAAGCCCGTGAGGATAATTTATACGCAGATCTTCTTTGGTTGTAAAGGGGAGTTTTTGCATATCTTCAATGTTATTAATATCTTTGGGAGTAATTTTTGCTTCTTCAAATTTTTGCCGGTAATATGGAACTTTAGAATATAAAGTTTCAGTTAGATTTTTTAACGATGCAAGCTGAATATTTTTTCTTGCCTTTTCTTCCATACATTCGTACTCGGGGTTGAAAATCATAATATCTCCTATAGTTAAACCAAAACCGGCGATGTGAGTTTTTCGTCCATCTTGCGCAAACGCCTGGAAAGGTCGCGCGCAAGATTCATTATTATCAGGGAAAAGGTTTTAACATCCAAATTGTAAATTACACGTAACGCCTTGTTGGAAATTGACATTAATGTAACAGGCGAAATTGCCTTGATCGATGCTACGGCAGGCATGACATCCAAAACTTCCATTTCTCCGAAAGCGTCTCCTTCGCTGAAGCGGGTAAGCTCAACATCTTTTTTAGTTATTACTACCTGTCCGTTTAATATAAAAAAGACTTTATCGTTGGATTTTCCTTCGGTAATTATCATTTCGTTTGGAGCGTATTCTTCCTGAACCATAAGAGGAATTATGTTTTCAATTTGTTCCTCCAATAGTCCGCCGAAAAGAGAATATTTTTGCAAAGATGCCGCTTTTAACATAATTAAATAATATCAAAATTGAGCCTATTCGGCAAGCATATCTTGTATTTTAAAGTAGAAATATATCGAAATTATGTCAATATTTTGATAAATGGAAATATAATTTTAAATATTGAATTTAAAAAACATTACATCGCCGTCATTTACGACATATTCCTTTCCTTCAAGACGGTACTTTCCGGCTTCTTTAATTTTCGCTTCAGTTCCGTATTGGAAAATATCATCGCAAGTGTATACTTCGGCTTTTATAAAACCCTTTTCAAAATCGGTGTGAATTACGCCTGCCGCTTTTGGAGCTGTGTCTCCCGAGTGAAAAGTCCAGGCTCGGCACTCATCTTTTCCTGTTGTGAAAAAAGTGCGAAGCCCTAAAAGTTTATAAGCGCTGTGAATTAACGTTGATAAACCTGTTTCTTTCAATCCCAGATCGTCAAGGAATGCTTTTTTTTCTTCCGGGTCGTCGATACCGCAAAGGTCTGCTTCAAACTTTCCGCAAATGCTTACAGCTTCTGTTCCTTCGCTTAACGCACGTTTTTTTACAGCTTCGGTATAAGTATTGCCGGATTTAATTCCCTGTTCATCAACATTGCAAACATAAAGCTGAGGTTTTGCGGTGATAAAATGGCAGTCATAAATTGCGGCTTTTTCTTCATCGGTTAAACCGAGGGAACGCACGGACTGCGCGTTTTCAAGCGCGGGATTAATTTTATCCAAAATGGAAAGAACAAACTCAGTCTGTTTTTTTTCCGCAGGATTTTTTAAAGTTTTTTCCGCACGCTCGCGCCGTTTGGCAAGAGTTTGCATATCAGCAAGGGCAAGCTCGATATCGATAGTTTCGATATCCGATGCCGGATCGATTTTTTCGTTTACATGGACAACATCGCTATTTTCAAAACAGCGGACAACATGAATATAAACAGCCGCCTCGCGGATATGCGTTAGAAACTGGTTTCCCAATCCTTCGCCTCTGGATGCGCCTTTTACCAAACCTGCGATATCGACAAATTCTACAGTCGCAGGTATTTTTCGTTCGGGTATAAAAATATCATTTAATTTATCCAGCCGTATATCCGGTACATTTACAACGCCGACATTTGCTTTAACATTTGCAAACGGATAATTTGTTATATCGGCAGGAACACCGCACAATGCCGAAAAAATAGTTGTTTTGCCCACATTGGGAAGACCTAAAATACCGCAGTTTAACGCCATGAGCAATTGTAGCATAATGAAAATTTATATACAATTAAATCATATTAGAATTTCGTGAACATACCGAAGGGATGGTTCGTGTGCGTACCGTAGGTACGATTCGTGGTTAAAATTTAGGAAGTATTTTATGGCATATTTTGCAAAAGAAAATCGCTACGACACAATGAAATACCGCAGGTGCGGAAAAAGCGGTTTAAAGCTGCCGGAAATTTCACTCGGACTCTGGCATAACTTCGGCGATGCTGATAGTTATAAAACGGGGTGCGAAACAGTTCTTTCTGCTTTTGACGCAGGTATTACTCATTTTGACCTTGCAAATAATTACGGACCTCCGCCAGGTTCTGCAGAAATTACTTTTGGCAAAATTTTCAAAGAAAACTTAATTCCCTATCGTGATGAAATAATTATTTCTACTAAAGCAGGTTATGACATGTGGCCGGGACCCTACGGCGAATGGGGCAGCAGAAAATATTTAATCGCAAGTTTAGACGCGAGTTTAAAACGCCTCGGACTTGATTATGTCGATATTTTTTACAGCCACCGCCCTGATCCTGATACCCCGATAGAAGAAACAATGGGAGCCTTGGCGGATATTGTAAAACAGGGTAAAGCATTATATGCCGGCATTTCAAATTATAATAGCGAACAAAGTGCACAGGCGATTTCTGTTTTGTGTTCTTTAGGCGTGCCCTGCCTAATTCATCAGGCTAGTTATTCAATGTTAAACCGCTGGATCGAAGATGGTTTATTAAACGTATTAGAAAAAGAAGGGACAGGCTGCATTTGTTTTTCTCCTCTGGCGCAGGGTCTTTTAACAGGAAGATACCTCGACGGCTCAATTCCAAAGGATTCAAGAGCTTCCAAAGGCGGCTTTTTAAAGGTATCCGCAATTACTCCCGAACTGTTAAAAAAACTAAACGCTCTCAACGAAATTGCAAAAGAAGGCGGCAGAACCCTGTCCGCGCTTGCCATTTTGTGGATTCTGCGTGACAAACGTAATACAAGTCTGTTAATCGGCGCTAGTTCTTCTGTGCAGCTTAAAGAGAACCTGGCAGCTTTATCGCAGCAGCCGCTTTGTGCAGAGGAGTTGGATAGGATCGAGAAAATATTGAGTGCTTGACATTTTTAGTAATTTTTTGTAAGGTTAGATTTATTAGCGGAAGTAGCTCAGTGGTAGAGCGCGACCTTGCCAAGGTCGATGTCGCGGGTCCGACTCCCGTCTTCCGCTTTTAATGTCCAGTGTCTAAGAATTTAGATGCTGGATTTTTTTATTTTTAAATATTATTGGGAAAAACATATAATAATGATAGAAAAATTTGATTTGCTCAAAGAAAAGAAACTTACAGAAAATGAAAAATATGATGTTTCTATTTTTCTTAATAATGACCCCATTATAAAAGTAGAAGAATATTTTATTAAAGCAGAAAATAATAAAGAAGCCAAATTAAAGACTTTAGACTGGATTGAAAAGATTGGGAATATTATCATTCGTAGAGATGATATTGGCGAAGTTTCTTTTAGCCGTTCAGGTGTTAAAACAAGTTTTGAACACAGGATTTACCAAAATAAGTTAGATTCACTTCCTGCAATACCGGAAGTTATAAAAAAAGGGAAAGTTATTGATATTTCCAATGACTTTGTTGGAAAACCTATCAAAAATACATTAATTACAGCTCCAATTCAAATAGGTGAAAACCGGAAAATACTTGTAGTTAGGCTAAGAATGGTAAAAGGTCAAGATAACAAGTTTTATGTTCATGATATATTTGTAATGAAGGATTTAATAAAAAATAAGGGCAACACTGTCAAAGCCGGTAGCGCAGGAAAACCTGTTGGCGAATCCAGCAAAAGTATTGCCCGTATAGATAATATAATACAAGATATCTTATCTGTCAATACATAATCTTCTCAATCAGATCCACTTCCAGAATAACAGCTCCCTGGTCATTTCTTACCCAGCCGCCGACTAAAAGCGGATGCTGATCAAAAAGCAATTTATTGTATTTGTCGTAGATTTGCGGAAAGATAACAGTTTCATACATGGCGGTTTCGTCTTCAAAACTTAAAAAACTCATTGTAAGTCCGTCTTTTGTCCAAACTTCTTTTTGAGTTATAGGCCAGCCTGCAAGATGAACATAACGGTTAATATATTTATCAATATGAATGGCTTTAATTCTATTTTTTATAGAGTTTATTTTATCTTTCCATAAAACCAAAGGATGCGCGTTGCGTAAGAATCCTAAAGATTGATATTCTTCCAATAATAATTGATTTATATTTTGCGTATGTGCGATACTTTGTCTTAGGTGTAAATTTGAATTTGCAATATCAGGTTCATTGTCAAATAATTCATTATCTGTTGTGTGTTTTCCGTTTTTTGCTCCATAATTTGTTCCCAGTAAAAAGCGAGCCTGCATCGGACGCGGCATACCGTTTGAAATACTGTCAAAAACACCTGCGGGGCAAAGCGAGACAATATCGTCACGCGAAAGTTTTATCCGCCGTGAAAATTCGTTTAACGATTGAAAATTACCGTTTCGCTCCCTCTCTTCCATAATCGCACCGGCTCCTGTTAAAGATAATCCTTTTATGGACATAAATCCAATTACAACTGTTCCTTTTGTTACCATATTTTCGTAATTGCTTTCTCCGTAATAGCGCCACCTAGAAATATTGACATCGGGTCCTTCCAGTAAAAGTTTCATACGCCTAATTTCTGCGATGTAAGCATGAGGGCGGTAATAACCGCCTTGATTACTGATAACCGCTGCCATAAACTCAGCCGGGTGATGAACCCGTAGATACGCCGCTTGATACGAAACCATCGCATAACTTGCACTGTGCGGTTTACAAAAACTGTAACCGTCAAATGAAAGCATCATTGACCAAATTTCATTTATAGTTTTTTCGTCTACACCTTTTTTTCTGCAGCCGTCAAAAAATTGCTGTTCGTACACTTTTAGTTTTTGGGCTCCCGCTTTTTTAGCGATAACCTTGCGCAGTTTATCTGCTCCAACTTCGTCAAAACCGGCAAGTGCAACAGCTGTTTTACTTACATCTTCCTGATAACACAAAATACCGTACGATTCGTTTAATATTTTATCAAGATGCGGATGAAGCGGCTGCCATGTTCCGCCTTTTAAACGCCTTACATATTCTGATATAAATTTATTCGCAGCAGGACGTATTATGCTTGAATGAATTACGATGTGAGCAAAGTCTCCCGTTCCTGCTTTCTTTTGCAATTGGCGCATGGCAGGGCTTTCTATATAAAAAACTCCGATGCTGTCGCCTATTGCGAGCGCTTCAATTGTTGGTTTGTCTTCGATTGGGCGCCATGTATTCCGGTCGATATTTATTCCATTTTCTTCAAGGTTGATTAATGTATCCCGAATAACGGCAAGGCTTCTATTTCCCAATAAATCAATTTTAACAAATCCTGCCGCCTCTGTTCCTTCTTTTTCCCAGGCTAAAAGCGGAAAACCTTCCAGCGATTTTTCGACAGGAGCAAAGCGGTTTATAGGCTGCGGTGTTATAACTATTCCGCCGCAGTGCATACTCAAACCTCGGGGCAGCCCTTCTATCTGCGCTGCTATACTGTAAACTTCCTGCCACAAGGCATCGATACTTTCTTCTTTTTCACGATAGTCAAATATTTTTCTTTCAAGCTGCGATATGGCAGCATCCGAAAAGCCATAGGCTTTGGCAGTTTCGCGTAACGCAGAACGTGAGCGGAAAAAGTTATGATTGGCGACACGGGCGCAGTATTCAGCGCCAAATTTTTCTATTATTGATTTTATGATCCCGTCACGTTCGTCCCATGCAAAATCAATATCGATGTCAGGCGGATCGGGGCGCGAGGGATTTAAAAAACGTTCAAAATAAAGATCGTGCGCTATAGGGTCTACATTTGTTATACCCAAAGAGTATGAAACAATCGAAGCAGCGCCAGAGCCCCGCCCGCATGTCCTTGCGGCGGCAATGCTTACAATGTCATCTATGCGCAAAAAGTAGGGAGCAAATCCCATTTTTTCGATTATTTCCAGTTCGTATTCGATACGGTCAATTTCCATGTCACCTAATTCGCCGTAACGGATAATAGCGCCGTCATAAACCCTCTTTCTTAATTCGGATGCGGGGTTTTCGCCGTAACCGGGGAAAATAAATCCGTTAAATATTTCGTTAAATTGACATAACTGTGTTATTTCTAAAGTGCCTTTTTCTGCCTCGCTCCAGGATTTAAAAAATTCCGATAATTCCGGGTTTGTTTTTAAAATGCTTTTTCCTTCCTGTATTGTATCGGCAGGAGAAAGATTACCTATTGTTTTATTTAATCCTATCGCGCGTAATACTTTGTGAACGGCATAATCTTTTTTTTCCAGAAATGTGCTTGTATCAAGAAAAGCGAGAGGCAGCTTTAGTTGTTTATGCAGTCCTAGTGCGCTTAAATCATCAGGTGTAATCGCCGCGTATAAATGTTTTACTTTTCCTGTTAGTTCTGTTAAAGCATTTTTGTTTGAAGAAGCAAGTACAAGTCCTTCTGAGTTTTCCTGTAACAATTCTATGGGATTAAACTTTTTTGTATCTTTGTTTCGTATCGATAAGATTTCGCAAAGCCTGCTAAAACCGGTTCTATTTTCTACAAAACAATGAATATAATTTTTATAAATTATTTTTTCATAAATAATTTCTTTATCGAAAATTTTTTCTTCGAGTGTTATGGCAACTCCGATTATGGGGCGTATGTTTCGTTCATTTGCAGCTTCGATAAAACTATGTAAACCATAAAGGTTATTAATGTCACAAATCGAAACTGTATTTACTCCGAATGAAACAGCCTTGTCCAGTAAAATTTCTGGTTTGTGAACACCATAGAGAAACGAGTATGCTGAAACTAAACCTAATCTAATTTTCATTTCCATAATTACATTAAAATAATAGTCCGCGGATTTTCACGGATTAATTATTAAGAATCTGCGTTAATCCGCGGATATTTGATATCTTTTTTTGCGGAGGCGGCAAGGACAATGCCGCGGATGACTTTTCCTGCTCCGTAGCGGTCTTTAATCTTATCCGCCGCCTCCTGTAACTTGCGGTTAGCGATTTCTGTTTCAGGCTCGAATAAATCAACTTCAAAACCAAGCGGCTTAAGTCCTTCAAGAGAAAGCGCAATCGACCGTATCCTGATTCGCCGTATCACCGTCTTTTTAAAAATTCTTTGAGCCGCCGCGGCAATATCGCTATCAAGAAAACAGGAAGTGCGCAATTTTTCTTTACCTTCCGCTTTTAAACCGTCTGCATAAAGAGTACATAGATTTATTTCTGTTGTTCCCAGTTTTTCTTTTCTCATTTGTAAACCGCAGTGTTCGGCAAGCGAAGTTATAGCTCCGCGTATCACCATTTCGTCTATCACATCTTCACAAAAATCGGCGCGGCTTTCGATTGTGCGGTTATTTGCGCCCATAACTTTAGAATTATCGATACCTCTTGCGCTGTCACGCAGTAAAATGCCTTTTTTCCCAAACAGGCAAAATGCCTCGCTGTCCGAAAGAGACGCCAGCTCTCCTATTTCGCTAAAGCCTGTTACGCGAATAGTTTTCATTAATGCAGTACCGAGACCCGGCAGCAGTGTAATATCCTGACGGGAAAGGAAAGCTGCCTCCTCTCCGCGGCTTACTTCGATTAAACCTTCGGGGCGGATGGTACGGCTTGCCACTTTGCAGACCAATTTATTTGTTCCTGTCGCCGCCGCCGCATCAATTTTTATGTTATCGAGGATTTCATTTTGAATACGGCAGACACAATCGGGAGCAGGACCAAAAAGTTTTTGCGTTCCGGTAATATCAAAATAAATATTTCCGGCTCCGTCATTTTGCCACACGGGAGCATAGCGGCTAACAACATTATCAAGTATTTTATTTACTCCAAGGCAAGCTGTGTGATTAGGCTGCACTACAATTAAATCTTTTACAAGCCGCAGTGCCGCAGCCAAAGCCATGCCGTTTTTTATTCCTTCGCGTACAGCTGCAGGTGACACGTCGCTTGCAACATCCTGTCCGCCGACTCTGCCTGCGATTACATACGGTCTCTGGATCAGGGAGCTGTCGGTTAGACCTGCTACCGCCGCACGAAAACCTATAATGTTAAAATGACCTATAGTTTGCAAAATCACCCCGCTTCTACAGTGTTACATCAAAATGTATACAATAAATTATTTAAAAATTTTATCTCGCAAAGGCGCTAAGATCGCAGAGTCGTTATCCGAATTCTTTCTTAACTTACAAGTAATCTTGATAGTTACTTTAGATATCTTAGGTTTAAGATAAATATATCGGACATTAACTCTGCGCCTCTGCGTCTTCGCGAGAGTCCATTTTGTAGTCATCACTTGCAGCTAATAGTTCTTTGAGTTTTTTGGCGTTTTTTACAGCCTGACCTCTTGCGTGATTATTAAAATAGACAAGCACTTTATCAGCCTTTACAACTATGCGTTTTATCCGCTGCACCACACCATCAAGTTCTTCTTTACTGTATAAATAATCGTACCTTGTGCGGCTGTCCGAATCCCACCATTTTTCCGTGTTTCGTCCGTGCAGGCGAAGATAGAAAAGCGAAGAAGTACAAACATCTAAAACATGCGGCAGACCTTTTAAGTCGGGTAAGTCGGTGGAAACGTACGTGACTTTGCGTTTTTTAAACTCATCGATAACGCGATTGCTGTTCCAGTCGTTGTTTCTGAATTCCACCGCGCAGGGGATACCGTCAAACTCCGTTAAAAGATTTGCCAAGTGGCGGCGGCTGTCAGCCTCGTAATGAAATGAATAGGGAAACTGAAACAACACCGCTTCCAGCTTTTCCTTTTCCCGCAAAGGTTCAAGGGCGGTAAGATAAGTTTTAACCTCGTCTTTCCATTTATGGGGGTCTACCTTGTGCGTTAGAGCTTGAGGTGCTTTTATCGAATAACGCAGGGTTTCCGCACCTTCAGTTTCCGCCATACGGCGCAGCTGCTCCGGCGTGGGCATGGCATAGTAGGAAAAATTGAGCTCTACCGTCGAAAACTCGGCGGCATAAAGACCCAAAAAACCTTCCTGTTTTGTTTTTGGAGGATATAGTACGCCCACCCATTCATTGTAAGAGTAACCGCTTGTCCCTATGTCAATTACCGCCATACTATAATACTACACAATTGTATAGGCTATGTCAAGTTCAGCGGCATCAATATAATGAATTTAACTCCGATTCCCTTTGGCTAAGGCAGGTGAACTTAATCACAGCTATGCGAAGCGGAACGATAGGGTGCTGATGGAAACGCCAGTGCCTACCATTGTGTGAAGGAGACAACAATGAATAAGATTCTCAGTCTGAAAACCATAGGTTTTTTGACAGCGGTTGCTTTTATAACGTTAAGCCTGTTTCTAGTTACAGGCTGCAATCGAAGTACCGCATCGGTTCCTTTAAAAGGAAAAATTATTTTATCGACAACGACAAGTACGCAGGATTCAGGGCTGCTCGATTTTATCCTGCCAGAGTTCACCCGGCAAACGGGGTGGGAAGTTGATGTTGTCGCTGTAGGGTCGGGTGCGGCTCTGCGTATGGGGCGTGACGGAGATGCGGATGTGCTTCTGGTTCACGCGAGAACTGACGAGCTTCAATTTGTGGCAGACGGTTTTGGTTCGCTGAGGTACGATGTTATGTACAATGATTTTTTAATTGTCGGACCAAATTTAAATACAATTGCACATAACAATAATGTAATAAAAACTTTGCAGGATATCGCGTCTGTTAACCTTCCATTTGTATCCCGAGGTGATGATTCCGGTACACACAGAATGGAACTAACTCTCTGGCAGACGGCAGGAATAAATATCGGCAATTTGCGGAATTATTCTTCTGTTGGTCAGGGTATGGGTTCAACATTACAAATGGCAGATGAAATGCAGGGTTTTACGCTTACTGACCGCGCTACATGGTTAATCCTTATGAGAGATAAAAAAATTAACCTTCCTGCTGTTTGCGAAAACGCTCCCGAGCTTTTAAATTATTACGGAGTAATTCTTGTAAATCCTGAACGTCACCCGCATATCAATACCGAAGGTGCACAAGATTTTGTAAACTGGATGATAACTCCCTTTGCGCAGCAATTAATCGGACAATACGGACTGGAAGAATTCGGCGGCGCATTATTTACACCTAACGCTGATGCAAATTGACAGGAACGTTAATTGAACTGGGGAATTATAAATTTAAGTCCCGATACTCTTTCCATAATCGGCGTAACGCTAAAAATGTCTTTTTTCTCGACTTTGATTTCAACGGTACTTGGGACAATTTTTGCGTTACTGCTGGAAAAGTATAATTTTTTCGGAAAGCGGATTATTATCAGAATATGCCGTACATTGATGGGAATGCCGTCTGTTGTCGCAGGGCTTATCGTATATCTTTTGCTTATGCGCCGCGGCGTGTTTGGTTTTATGGGATTGCTTTTTACCGTAGAAGCGATGGTGATTGCTCAAGTTATACTTATCACTCCGATAATCACAGGAATGGTTTACACTTACGCTATTCGCAGCGCTCCGTTAATTCGTATGTTCGCTAAAACAATGGGAGCAAATCGTTTCCAGACAAATTTTCTTTTATTAAAGAAATGAAAAATGAATTGTATTTTACAATTATTGTCGCATTCAGCCGCGCAATCAGCGAAGTGGGAGCCGTTATGATTGTCGGCGGAAACATTCAATATAAAACCCGGACTATGACCACAGCAATTACAATGCTGCGTAACATGGGCGATTTTAGTCAGGGCATCACTTTGGGAATAATACTTTTGTTAATGGCTTTTATACTTCAGTCTCTTTCGGATCTTTTGCGTAAAAATGATTTAATCGAGGAAAATTTTTAATAATGATATTAAAAAATGTCAAAAAAAAACTTGGAAATTTTTCTCTTTGTATTGATGAACTTGTTATATCTAAACCCGGGATTTACGGCTTAACAGGTTCTAACGGCTGCGGTAAATCAACTTTAGCAAAGATCATGACAGGGCTTCTTGAACCTGATAGCGGCACGGTTGATACTGAAAGTTTAACTTTACAGGATATAACCTACCTTAGCCGTAAACCATATATGATGGATGACACTGTTTATAATAATCTTGTGTATCCGCTAAAATTGCGCGGTATAGAACCTGAGCAAAAATTAATTGATGAATTTCTAAACAGGATGAGATTTTTAAAACGAGCAAAGGAAAAAGCAAAAGGACTTTCCGGCGGAGAGCAGCAAAAACTGGCGTTTTTACGGGCGATTATTTTTAAGCCAAAGTTTATTATTGCTGACGAAGCAATGTCTGCATTTGATATGGAAAGCATTAATCTTTTTGAAAAAATAATAATGGAAGAACAGCAAAAAGAAAGTTCAATTTGGGTTATAATAAGTCATCAGATGCCTCATTTAAAAAACATCTGTAATTCCTTTTTTAGTATGAGTGAAGGAAAATTATGTTAAAACGAAATTTAAACTTGAATCTAATCCCGCTGGAAGAAGCGCTATCAAAATATTTTTCCAAACTGAAAGACTATTTAAAACCGGGTTGTGAAGAAGTTCCGATAGATGAATGTCTTGATCGCATTACATTTTCACCTGTTTATGCAAAAATTAATTCGCCGCATTATAATGCCGCTGCTATGGATGGCATTGCTGTAGTATCTGCCGCTACTATTGACGCATGTGAATCAAACCCCATTGAACTAAAAATTGATACCAATTTTATTAATGTAAATACGGGAGATCCGGTTCGCTCTCCTTATGACGCTGTAATAATGGCGGAAGATTTAATCGAACACAATGAGAATACTGTAAAAATAGTAAAAAGCGCTTCGCCTATGCAGCATGTTAGACCAATAGGAGAAAATATAAAAATAGGAGAAGTAATTCTTTCGGAAAAACATAAAATCAGACCTATCGATATTAATGTTTTGTTATCGGGCGGAATTACAAGTGTAAAAGTTTTTACAAAACCAAAAGTTGCGATTTTGCCGACAGGAAATGAAATAATTGAAATTTCTGCATTACAAGAAGGGGAAGAACCCAAAGAGGGAATAATTATCGATTCAAACTCTCGTATGTACGAAGCGCAGGTAAAACATGCAGGCGCGATTGGTAAATGTTTTGCACCTGTTCCTGACGATTACGATATTTTAAAAGATACAATTTTAAAAGCTGTAAATGATTTTGACATGGTACTGATTAACGCAGGTTCCAGCGCAGGTACGGAAGATTTCACCGTTCAGGTGTTACGTGAAATTGGAGAAGTAATAGTACATGGTGTTGCCATAAAACCGGGAAAACCTGTAATACTTGCAATTGTAAATGGTAAACCTGTAATAGGTACTCCAGGTTATCCTGTATCGGCGTATCTTTCTTTTGTTACTTTTGTAACTCCGATTCTTTCTGTTTTAACAGGTGATAAAGAAAAAGCCGTACAAAATATTGAAGCGGTATTATCAGAAAAAATAACTTCTTCAGTAAATCTTCGTGAATGTATACGGGTAAAACTGGAAGATGTAAACGGGAAGCTGACGGCTTTTCCCTTGGCAAGAAATTCCAGTGTTGCAATGTCACTTGTTAAAGCCGACGGCTTTTGTATAATCGAACGCGGATGCGAAAAAAAAGAAAAAGGCGAAACTGTTACTATAGAATTGATAAATTAAGGAGCAGTACATGGAAAAAGATTTTTCACATTTTGATTCTCAGGGTAATGCGATAATGATAGATATTTCACAAAAAGAAACAACTTCGCGCACTGCGATTGCAAAAGGAATTATTTCTATGAACGCTGATGCCATGAATGCAGTTCTTGGCGGTACTGTAAAAAAAGGTGATGTACTTGGAGTCGCACGTATTGCAGGGATCATGGCAGCAAAAAAATGCGCTAGTCTTATACCCCTGTGTCATCCGCTTAATTTTGACAAATGTACAATTGACTTTAAATTTAAAAAAGATGATTCGTCAATCGAAAAAAACGAAATAGAAGCAGCCTGCGAGATAAAACTTACAGGCAAAACAGGCGCAGAGATGGAAGCGCTAACAGGTGTGTCTATCGCACTGCTTACTATTTACGATATGTGTAAAGCTCTGGATAAAACGATGGTAATTGGTAATATAAGACTGTATGAAAAAAGCGGCGGCAAAAACGGGCTTTATAAACAAGAAACACGGATTAACGCGGATTAAACGGATTTTCACGGATTAAAAATAAAGGTAACAAATGTTAATTGATTCATATGATAGAATAATAAATTATCTGCGAGTTTCTGTCACCGATCGCTGTAATCTCCGGTGTATATACTGTATGCCGCAGGAAGGAATCGAATGGAAACCCCATGAAAACATTTTAACTTTTGAAGAAATTTTAAGAATTATTAAAATTATGGCAGAGTTAGGTGTCAAAAATATCAAAGTTACAGGGGGAGAACCGCTGCTTCGCAAAGGAACTCTTCCATTTTTAAAAGAATTAAAAAATATTCCAAAAATAGAAAATATAACTCTCACAACCAACGGTATATTATTGGGTGAATATTTAGAGAAAATCGAAAAACTTGATTATGAATTTTTACCAAATGGAATTAATATAAGCATTGATTCATTAAACAGTGAAAGATACAAAAAAATAACACGATATGAAAATATTGATCCGTTAATGATTATTTCTAATATCGAACGTCTTTTAAAATTAAATATAAAAGTAAAAATAAACTGTGTACCTATAAAATCAATTAATGAAAAAGATATAATTCCTCTTGTCTCTCTTGCAAAAGATAAAAATATTACTATACGTTTTATCGAGCTTATGCCAATAAAATACGCTAAAAACTATAAAGCAATACCAGGTACTGATACAGCGGCTTTAATCGAACAAACATTTGGTATTTTAACGCCTTTTAGCGCTTCTTTGGGAAACGGTCCTGCTATTTATTACAGTCTTCCCGGCTTTTCAGGGAAAGTTGGTTTTATAAATCCAATGACACAATGTTTTTGCAAAACCTGTAACCGTTTGCGCCTAACATCGGAAGGTTTTTTAAAACTCTGTCTTTCCGGTAATCTTGGTCTTGATTTAAGAAAAATGATGCGCGAAAGCGTAAGTGACAGTGAAATATCAAAAGCTGTTACAGAAATTGTTAAACAAAAGCCGCTTTCTCATTCATTTAAAAATCAATCGTTACATGGTATGTCAGAAATTGGCGGTTAAAATTTTACTTCAAAATCCCCATATCAGCCATTACTTTCTTTAAAACAGCTTCGCTAGATGGTGCGAGTTTTCCCAAAGGTAAACGCGCAGGACCTGCGGGAAGACCTGCCCACATAAGAGCCTGCTTGATAGGTACTGGGTTTGTTTCTACAAAAGCGGCTTTTATAAACGGAAGAAGCTCAAAATGAATGGCTCGCGCTTCGTCATACTTGCCTTCAAGAGCTGCTTTTGTAAGAGCTTTAACCTTTGCGGGTAATAAATTTGATATAACAGAGACAACACCGTCTCCGCCCAAACTGATCAAAGGCAGTGTAAAGGCATCATCGCCTGATAAAACCCAAAACTTTTGCGCGCTGTTTTTACGAGGTAAAGCTATATCTCTAATTACATCACCCATTTGACAAATGTCACCTGACGATTCTTTAACCCCTGCGATATTTGGGAAAGCGGCTATTTTTTCCAAAAGCGGTGTAGGGATATTTTTCCCAGTGCGTGATGCGATATTGTAAACGATAATCGGAATGCCAATGTTTGCGGCAGCTTCGAAGTGGCGTAAAAGTCCGTCATCGTTCGGTTTATTGTAATAAGGAGTTACAACAAGTGCGCCGTCCGCTCCCATGTTTTTTGCGCGTTGTGTGTATTTGATCATGTGTCTTGTGTCATTTGAACCCGCTCCGACAATAACTTTAACTTTTCCAGCCGCTTGTTTTACGGCAATTTCGATTAGTTTGTCTTCTTCGCTGTCGTCAAGAGTCGGGTTTTCACCTGTTGTTCCAAGCGGTAAAATGCCGTCTATTCCTTCTGTTATCTGAAACTCGACCAGCCTTTTAAAACCGTCGTAATCAATTTCCCCTGAATCCTTCATTGGCGTAACAAGCGCCGTATAAGCTCCGCGGAATTCTGTCATAATAACTTACCCCTATTCCTTAAAAAGATCTTTCATCATATCGTCTATCGTAAAAATCCCGTATCGTTTTTGCGCGATAAGCCACTGAGCCGCTCTGATTGCACCAGATGCAAATCCTTCACGGCTGCGGGCAGTGTGGGTTATTTCAATTGTATCCGCAGGAGAATCAAAAAACAAGCTGTGAGTACCCGGTACATTACCCAAACGCAGGCTTGGAAAATGAAGTTCGTGCGGTTCAGGTTTGCGGTTCATTGTTTCCCAGATAATTAATTTTTTTCTCTCAATTCTTGATAATACGCCTTCCGCTAATACTTTTGCGGTTCCGGAAGGACTGTCCATTTTTTTATTATGATGAGATTCAAAACCGCCGGCATCGTACTCGGAAAAATTATTCATTAATTCTGATGCATACCATGCGATGCGGTAAAACATATTTACACCGATGGAAAAATTTGACGCCCAAAGCAAACAGCTGTTTGCTTTTTCTGCTGCTTTTTTTATATCATCCATTTTATCATGCCAATTTGTTGTTCCTACTACCGTAGGAATTTTTCTTTCCATTAGATCGAGTATGTTTGCAGCTGCCGTATCAGGCTGGGTAAATTCAATAGCAATGTCGGTAGTATTAAAATTCGCATCCGCAATCGATTTATTTATTTTTATTTCATCCTGCGTTTCCTGTGCAAATGGATCTACAATCACATCGATCTTGTGACCTTGCATTTTTGCGATCTGTTCGATCATTTTTCCCATTTTACCGTAACCGATTAATGCAATGTTCATGATTATCCTCCTTATCCTGCTGTTTACGGTGTTTTATCAAGCGTGTCAAAAAAATCTATATGAAGCGCTTTTACAACTTCCGCAGCTTCTGTGTCGTTCACTATAAAACTTATGTTAACTTTGCTCGCTCCCTGTGAAACCATCTGTACGGGTACACCGATTAATTGGCAGCTCCTGAAAGCTCTGCCTAAAATCTCTGATGATCTTTTTACATTACCGATGATAGAAACGATAGCCTTGCCTGTTTTTACTTCCACGCTTGCAATTTTATTTAAATCCTTTTTTACTTCTCCAAGATCGTATGTTGCATCCAATGTTAAAGATACCGATACTTCGCTGGTTGCTACCATATCAATCGAAATATTATGTTTTGCAAAAGTTGAAAAAACTTCTGAAAGAAAACCGAATTGCCCCAGCATTCTTGTAGAAACAATGTCAACTAATGTTACTTTATGTTTTGATGTAATGGCTCTTACAGGCGGACTTTTTTTCGCTGCTGCTTGTGCGTGTTCTATCCTTGTGCCGGGTGCATCAATGTTATAGGAATTTTTTACAAGCACGGGAGTTCCTGTTTTCATGCAGGGCATCATTGCTCTCGGGTGTAACACTTGCGCTCCGAAGTATGCAAGCTCTGACGCTTCATCGTATGTTACAAATTGAACAGGCCGTGCGTTTTTTACAATTCTTGGATCTGCCGTTAGTATTCCGTCAACATCCTTCCAAACCTGAACTTCTTGTGCTTTGCAGGCTGCTGCGATCATCGTAGCAGAAAGATCAGAGCCGCCCCTTCCTAGTGTTGTGATTGTTCCTTTATCATCCTTTGCCAAAAAACCTGTAACAACCGGAAGAACATTGCCTTTAATCAGCGGCAGAATTTTATCGGGAATTAAATCCCAGCTTTCTTTTTTTAATTCGGCTTGCGTATAATTTGAATCGGAAAAAAATCCAACTTCCCATGAATCAAAAGCTCTTGCGTTCATTCTGATGGATTTAAAATAAGCGGCGGCAATCCTGACACTTAATCTTTCACCGAATGAAACAAGATAATCTTTTGTTCGGGGTGTAAGTTCTCTTATCAGAGCGATACCGGATAACAGGCGGGAAAGTTCATCCAATAAAACAGTAATGTCTTTTTGAACAGGAAGTTTTAAATTCTTTAAAGTTTCATTATGGAGTTTTTCTACATTTTTTATTTCAACCTTTCCGTTTTTTAATGCCAGATTTCCGGCTTCCAAAAGATGATCTGTTGTATCTCCCATTGCGGATAAAACGAGTACAGGTTTCCTTTGAACATAATTTTTTACAATATCGGCTACATGGCGCAGACGTGTTGCATCGGCTACAGAGCTTCCGCCGAATTCCATTACAATCATGGTTTTACCACCTTAAGTTTTATTATACAGACTCGACTAATATACATCAATATGATATTATTTCTCAATGATTGGATTTCTTATAAAAAAGACCTTGTATGATCTATGGGATAACTTGTTTAAAGTAGTCATACTCAATTTAGGATTTTTAGTTTGTACTGCAATTCCTGTTTTCCTTCCGATGCTAGGTTTGTTATTTTCAGAATCTGAAGGACTGTTTATTGCATTAACCATACTGGGTATTTTTGTATGTTCAATTTACTTATCATCCGTATCTTTTGTAATCAGAGCAATTTCTGATTACGGAACTTTTACCTTTAGGGAATTTGCAAACGCATTTAAAGCTGCATGGAAATCAGGTATTGTTGTAGGTATTCTTTTAATTCTGTTTTTCTATATAGTAACTGATGTGCTGCGGTTTTACTGGGAAATGGAAAATCCTGTTGTTGGATTAGCTTTAACCTCAATTGTATTTTGGCTGACTGTATTTGCCGTGCTTTCTTTTCAATTTTATTTTACTGTTTATGCCCGTCTTGGTCAGAATATAAAAAAGACATTTAAAAAATGCATGTTGATTAACATGGATAATACAGGGATGTCGGTATTTTTAATCATACATAATACCATTGTACTGGCACTTTCAGTTATTTTTATATTTTTATTCCCCGGTCCTGTAGGTGTTCTTCTTTATCTTGATGAAGCGATTCGTCTGCGTCTTTTAAAATATGACTGGCTGGAAGCTAACCCCGATGCAAACAGACGCAAAATTCCGTGGGATGCCATCTTAATAGAAGAACGCGAAAGAACAGGGAATCGCACCTTAAAGAATTTAATTTTCCCCTGGAAAGATTAAAATTAATCTTTTACATACACGCCAATACATCCTGCGACTGCTCTTTCAATGCCCGGTACTCCGCCGTGTACGGGAGTGTTAACAACTCTTACGTTATTGTTTGTTAAGCGCATGGCTAAAGCGCTAGAGCCTCCGCCGTCAAAATTAATTCCATTATGCGAACCTAGAATATTTAAAAGTAAAGCAGTTTCTGCTTCCGTGCTGCCGATGCTGGCGGCTCTCCTTCCATCAATTACCAATAGATACAGAAACCTTCCGTTAGCTGAAACTCCGCCGGCGCTTCGCGGATGGCGCGATTCGCTGTTTTGTGTTCTAAGGGATGGCGCACCGTCTGTAAGTATCTGGTAAAAACCTCCAACGGCATTTTTTATATTATCAGGCGAACGGATTGATGATTGATTTACAATTGCCGCTCTTCCGTTATTGTAAATTACAAGAGCGTCGTAACGTGAATTGACAGGGGAGAGAAGTGTTCCGTTGGAAATTACAATACCCATATTTTGAATAGGCTGCCCCTCTCTCGAAGAAGAAACATCAAACGGGACTGCGTTGATACCGGCGATAAGATTGTTGCTGATAACGAAACTTGAAACTCTTGTACTTAAAGAGCGGCTGCCTTCTGTATTTGCTGCGCCGCTTCTTGTGACAATTTCAATGTTTGGAGATAATAGATCGATTTGAAGTACCCAAAATTCCAGTCTAGGAGAATCAATTTTTCCATGGAAATATTCAATGCCGTTAGCAATTTGATGCCATGCAGGTTCTACGGAAGTTATGGATGGAAACGATGAAGGATGTTCCTGCCCAAAACCTGCCGTAGAAAAAGTGCTGCATGCCGTCAGTAAAAATATTAAAAATCCAAAAAAGATATTTTTAATATTCGCCCTTGCCTTTACGGTTTCTTTTCATTAGTTTTCGCGCGTTTGCTTTCTTTTTCCTGTTAAGGATAGTGGAGGGTTTTTCATAATACTCCCGCTTTTTAAATTCGCGGATGATGCCTTCCTTTTCTACCATACGTTTAAAACGCTTGATAGCTTTTTCCAGCATCTCGTTGTCATCAACTGTGATGTGTGCCAAATTAACTCACCTCCTTTCCTTTCAGGTCAATTGGCTGCCTTTCGGCATCCTCGGGTTACCTTTAGGTATCCCTAATTAAAAAGTCTACTGATTATTAACTCTTTGTCAATAAGAGGCCGGGCGGTCAAAGCGTCAGGGTCTGTGTTTTCAGTGCTTACCCTGAATTCCCAATGTAAATGAGGACCTGTCGAAAATCCGGTTGAACCCGATAATCCGATTACCGAGCCGGCAGCTACTATCGTACCTTCCTGCGCGATAACGCTGTCTAAATGGTAGTAAAGTGAATACACACCCGGCGCATGTTCGAGTATTACAGAAAAGCCGGTTAGAATTCTCATGCGGCTAAGAACAACCCTTCCCCTGCCGCTTGCACGAACTTCGGTTCCCGTAGGTATTCCAAAGTCAACACCTGCATGAATCGATGTGACTCTTCTTCCGTCAGAATATGCGTTGATACGCCGTGTTCCGAATTGACTGGTTCTTCTTGTTGATGTAACAGGCAGTAAAAATGGTCCCGTATGATAAATCTGATTTCCGGTAGTCGCTAAAATTGCCCAAAGTCTTTCTGCTTCGGCAGTTCTTTCGGGATTGGGATCTGCAACAAGGCTTGTTAGAGCCGCATCCAAATTGATTGTTTCCGAGCGGAATGTCCTTGGCGCTATAGTAATTGGAATTTCGTGGAACACACCTATCTCGTTATTTAATCTTAAAATTGCATCCCCCGGCTGCGCTGTTGACGGAACTGTAATGATAGCTGTAATAAAACTTGGGTTTCCGTTTTCCGCAGGAACCATAAATGCTCCCGCTTTGGCAACCTGTCTTTCGTTTATAATTAACTGAACATCACTTATGCCTACTGCTAAAGCGACAGTTATTGGGTCTCCCGGGCGGGGTGATTCAGGGATAACTACATATCTGATTTGAGCTTGTACCGTGATTGTCAGATACAAACCGGTAATTAAAATAAAAATAAATCTTTTTAACATACTCTTTCCTTTTTAAACCTTGATTGTATATGTTAAGTTACACAATCAATTTGATTCTTTTGTCAGCTTTTTTTAAGATCGATGATCATTATTTGAGGAGTTTCATTTCCTTTAAAATAATCCCTTGTTAAATTGAACGCAATATCTACCTTGTCATTAACGCCAAATTCTTTATTTAACACACGCTCCGCACTTTGCCAGTATAAAGCAGGCCATTTATATTTTCCGGCATCGAATATCAATTTTACATGCTTAGCTTCCGGTTTTCCAATTAAATTAATTTCTTTTATTGGAATTTGTTTTGTCATAAATACAAGCTGATCATTTTCGCTGCCGTAAGGTTCAAAGCGGTCAATCAGTTTTAAAATATCAGGAGTAAGATAATCATGCGGAAGCTCGACGTCAATTTGAATAATTTTATCATCATATTCTTCATCAAATTCAATAACTGATACAATATTTTTTAACTGTTCAGCAAAAACATCCCAGTTTTTGTTTAAAATACTGAAACCTCCGGCTGCCTTATGACCTCCAGCATCTATAAACATGCCGCTGAATTGATCTAAAAGAGCGCATACATTGAAACCCCTGGCTGATCGAATTGATCCTGTACTGATTTCATCTCCTATGGATACAGCCATTGCAGGAGCATTAAAAATACGGCAAGCTCTCTGCGCCATAAGTCCTGTAATTCCTTTGTTGATTTTTTCGCCAAAGACTAAAACAAAATTTTGTTCGTACTCCTCAAATGATTTGTAAGCCATTGATTCAATGGCAGCCCATGTTTCTTCTTCCAGGTCTTTGCGTTTTTCGTTCATTCCTGTTAGTTCGGTTGCAAGCCGCTCTCTTTTTAATAAATCTTTTTCAAAAAATAAAGCGGCGGCAGTTTCTGCGCTTCCCATTCTTCGCGCGGCATTAATTGTAGGGCACAATTTCCATGATATATCTTTTGTTTCAAAGTGTTTACCTGTTAAATCAAGTTTTTGCAATAGCTGTAAAAGTCCAAGTCTCGGTTTTTTTCCCAGGGCTTCAATACCCCTGCGCACGATAATCCTGTTTTCGTCTAACAGCGGCATAATGTCTGCGATTGTTCCAAGCGCTGCAAGCTGAAGATCTGTATTTTCGTTTTCCGTATCTTCGGTGTTTTTTTCTTTTATTTTTGCATACGATGTAAAAAGATTTACGAAGACATCAAGCTCGCTTAACTCCTTGTCCGAATATTTTGCAATTTTGGAAAGTTCTTTAATGCGCAGTAAACTTTGCCCTGATGTTTGCGGGATCTCTTTACCGATTAAAGGAGCGATATCCATCATTCCAACTTCGACACCC
>Ga0123356_10000382_pt1 | contig 50540 bp, 42 predicted proteins | sample TergutEmb28metaG_2_FD_92546 | JGI IMG/M metagenome (GOLD analysis project Ga0123356, IMG submission 92546) | Embiratermes neotenicus P3 segment gut microbial communities from Petit-Saut dam, French Guiana - Emb289 P3 | ecosystem: Host-associated > Arthropoda: Insects > Digestive system > Gut ...
AAATAGGTGAAAGGACTGATTGATGGCTCCCAAAGGAATTTTTTGTATTGAGGGACTTTGGAATGACAATCTCAGGGCTAAGGCGTCGGTTGCGCCGATTTTAAGTATGCTTGAGATGAACGGAGGGATACCGTTTATACACCAGACGGCGGCTACTAAGGAGGAATTAGAGTTTTATATCTCCAAGTGGAAGCATCCCACACTTAAAAATTATCCTATATTGTATCTCGCTTTTCACGGCGCGCGGTCTGCGATTCTTATAGGGGGTAAAAAATACAGCCTCAATAATCTTGCCATGCAGCTTGAAGAATCGTGTTCCGAAAGCATTCTTATTTTCGCCTCCTGCAAGACACTTTGTGATGACGGCTGCGGGTCGCTTTCACGTTTTTTTGAGATCACAAACGCGCTTGCGCTTTTTGGCTATATGAACAAAGTTAACTGGATGCACTCCGCGGCTCTTGAGCTTCTCATTCTCACAGAATTGCAGGACGTAACATTTTCATGCAGGGGGATGAGCGCTCTTCAGAAAAAAATCAAGCTTTTGGCAAGCGCGTTTCCGCATATTGACTGTTCGCTTGTTACACGTCAAAATTTAAAAATGATACTCTCATAAATAAATGATTGAAAAACTTTGCTGAAGAATAAAAATACGAAATATATCAGCAGGAAATCTCCTCTAAAATTTTCTGAGCCGCAGCTCCCGGATCATCCGCCCCTGTAATCGGTCTCCCGATCACAAGAAGCGTAGCTCCATTCTGAATAGCCCACTGCGGAGCAGCGACTCGTTTTTGATCGTTTACATCTGCTCCGGCGGGACGGATTCCAGGAGTAACGACTTCAAAATGAGGCGGCAGAACAGGTTTTACTTTTTCGAGATCGGCGGCAGAACACACAAGACCGTCAAGCCCCGCTTCTACCGCTTTTTGCGCGAGATGCACGACGTATTTATCGGTAGTCATATCCACGCCAAGCTCATTATTGAGCATTGTCTCATCAATACTTGTAAGAAGAGTCACGCCTAATATTTTCGGACGGTAAGCCGCTTTTGAAGCTGCATCAACGGCAGCTTTCATCATTTGAATTCCGCCCTGAGTGTGAATCGTCATATAGTCAACATTTAGCAGACAGGCCGCCTCAACAGCTTTTGCGACGGTGTTTGGAATGTCGTGAAATTTCAGATCCAAAAATATCTTACTGCCGCCGGAACGTACCATCTCAAGCGCCGGCGGGCCAAAACGGGTGAACTGTTCAAGACCCAATTTATATACGCCAACGCTCGGCGACGTTTTAAGGATCAGCTGTTTTAACGCGTCTGTGTCGTTAATGTTGTCTAAAGCTAAAGCTATATAATCGCGTTTGTTTTTCATAATGATAATATAATTTAGGGATTTGCCTTTTATCTATAACTTTTTGATTTGTGGATTAATTTGCAAGCACCTCTAAAAACTGCTGCGCCTGTGCTCCCTACCGGCCTAACGACTGTAGTGCAGCCGGCAGGGAGTGCGGACATGGTAGTTTTTAGAGAGGTATCCGTGCGTTTTTGCGGGGAAATATCGTTATTGATCTCAGTGAAACAAAAGTATCTCCGTCCCCAATTTATAACCCCGAATTTAACATATATATTACAATCTTTTTACAATTAGTTTACATGATTTTTACAGTAATTATTTCTGTGTAACAACAGGCATTATAGAGCCAAAAAAGTTGTGCCGAAGATTGCCGAAGATATATTTTATTCCTTCACATGATTTTTACAATTAACATACAAAGGCCATACAGTAATCTAACCTCGTTTTTACAGGTATGGATAAACTTTATCCATACCGCAAAGACTGTATTTTTGCCAATTTGCGGCGAAAACAGCGGTAAACCTCCCAAAACAAGGAAATTTTCATGAATAACGATTTGTTTTTGATGGCATGCAAAGTTCTCGGCGGTATCGGGATATTTCTTCTCGGTATGAGGAATCTTTCGGAAGGTTTGCAGACCGTTGCGGGTAACAGGCTGCGCAAGCTCATAGGAGCGGCCACTCCCAATCGTTTTATGGCTATAGGAGTGGGAACGTTTGTCACCTGTATTATTCAGTCCTCTACAGTCTGCACGGTTATGACTGTAGGATTTGTGAACGCGGGACTTATGGGGCTCCACCAGGCTATTGGAATAATAATCGGCGCTAACATCGGCACCACGCTCACCGGATGGATGTTAGCCATAAGTATTGATATGTACGGTCTGCTTCTTCTTGGGATTGCCGCCTTTGTCTACCTTTTTGCCAAAAACGAAAAAATGCGCTATATCGCGATGGTGGCGATGGGTATAGGTATGGTGTTCGCCGGACTTTGGCTTATGAAAGACGGTTTTAAGCCGATACGCTCAAACCCCGAATATCTTGAATGGTTCACCAGATTCTCGGCTGTTAACTACGCTGGTTTGATGAAGTGCGTACTTGTAGGCTGTATAGTCACCCTTGTAGTGCAATCCTCAACGGCCACTATCGGAATAACAATGGGTTTAGCCGCAACCGGAGTCATTCCGTTTGAGACCGCGGCGGCGCTTGTTGTCGGTGAGAACCTGGGTACAACTTTTACCGCTTACCTTGCGTCTATAGGCGGGACGAATAACGCGCGGCGGTCAGCTTTCGCGCATATTGTTTTTAATGTGGTAGGGGTGATTTGGATTACTTCGGTATTTCATCTATTCTTCTTGAGGGTAATAACTTCTATAATAGGCCACGACCCGAATATTGTGATTGTAGACGGTATTCAGTATGGCGGACTCCATTTAGCCGGTACTGTCACTGAGAAATCAGTTGTTGTTTTCCCTTACATGATGGCCGCGATAGCCGCGGTTCATACGGGATACAATATTCTCAATACGATCCTTTTCCTCCCTTTCACACGCCTGTTTGCGAGGAGCCTTGAGAAAATTGTGAAAGACAAGCCGGCTAAGGCACAGCCTCAGCACACAAAATTGAGCAATCTCATGCTCGATTCGCCTATGGTAGCTATAGAGCAGTCAAGAAAAGAGATAAACTACATGGGCAAGGTAGACAGCGATATGTTCGATATGCTAAGAACCATACTTGCGGCCGAAGAGGTTAATGAAGACGAGGTAAAGAAGCTCTTCAAAAAAGAGGATAAACTTGACGCGATGCAAACGGAGATAACAGCGTTTCTAACGACTCTCCTTTCTAATCAGGTTCCGCGCAGTCTTAGCGAAGACGCGCAAAAACAGATACGCCTCGCCGATGAATTCGAGACGATAAGCGATTATATGACCGCGCTGTTAAAGATCTATCTGCGCATCAGAAATGCCGGCCTCACGATACCGAACGTTATGCGGGATGAACTGATTGAGCTCCACGACGTAATATCGGAGTTCTTTGCATTAGTAAACCGCGCATACACCGAGAAGAACATCCAAATTCTCGCCGGAGCCAATGAGCAGGGCGAAGCAATCACCCAAAAAATACGCGGTCTGCGCGGCGGACACGTGGCGCGCTTGGCCGAAATGCCCCTCGACCCGCTCCTAAGCACAACCTTCCCCGATATGCTTGTAAGTTACCGCAGAGTAAAAGAGCATATCGTTAATATCGCAGAGGTTATGGTAGGCAAAGGCGGATACGCAGGTCAGCTGCCAAAGGGACAGGCAAAAGAGTTGTCGCCGCAGAGTACGGTTTAGATTTTAATTTGGGGACGGAGTTGCGTATTTTTCGAACACGTACAGAATGTGTACAAATAAAAAGCAACTCCGTCCCCAAAATTACTGCATATACACATTTTATCCAAAATTTACACCATTTTCGTTTCCGCCGAACATCAATCAAGTATCTTTTTAAATCAAGAATGATATTTTTGGATTTGTCATAGATTTGTCATATAGAGAATACCATGAGAGATTTTACACAGATTTTACACAAACTTCACGTTACCGGAACACCGATCAAGTATCTTTTAAATTCGTTGATTAGATTTTTTTTGCGTTTTGATACATTAGATTGGAGGGGTTGTATGAAAAGAAGTTTGCTTTTTGTGTTTATGCTGGCATTGTCACTATTTTTTACATCGCTGTTTTTTGCAGGATGCAGTAAAGGCGGTAATACCGAGATTACAGTGATCTCCCGCGAAGAGAGTTCCGGTACAAGGGGTGCGTTTGATGAGCTTATGAAGATAAGCGACGGCAAAACCAATGTGCTTTTCCGTGAGGCTGTGATAGTGAGTTCTTCAGACGAAGCCGCTTCAAAGGTTGAGGTTGACAAAAGGGCGGTAGGATATACCTCTCTTGGCTCTGTCACAAACAGAGTAAAGGCGCTTGCGGTAGACGGAGTTGAGGCTAACGGAGATAATGTTAAAGCCGGTACTTACAATATATCCCGTCCGTTTGTAATCGCTACGGAAAAAAACAGCCCCAATCCGCTTGCTTTGGATTTTATTAACTATCTTATCTCAAAGCAGGGACAGGAGATAGTAGCAAAGTCCGGCTACATCACATCAAAAGATGATGCACCGGTTTTTGCTTCAAAAGGTCTCTCCGGCAGGCTTACGATTTCCGGTTCAACATCAGTCGAAAAAATTATTGAAAGGCTTAGGGAAGAATACATCGTATTGAATCCAAACGTAAGAATTGAGATTAATTATAACGGTTCATCTGCCGGCATCAGAGATTGTTTAAGCGCAAAGAGCAATCTCGCGCTCAGTTCCCGCGCTCTCAAGGCGGATGAAAAAGAGAGTCTTGACGATCACACGTTTGCGCTTGACGCAATCGCGGTAATTGTCAATACAGATAATCCTATCAATGAGATTTCATCCGAGATGGTAACAAAGATTTTTAAAGGTGAAGTCCGCAATTGGAATGATGTAAAATAGATGAAAGAGAAAATAGCCGAATATTTTTTCCTGTTATGTTCGCTTATATCAATAGGCGCGGTGGCGCTTATATGTTTCTTTATTTTTAGAGGAGCGTATCCCGCCATAGAGTCGATAGGGCTTTGGTCTTTCCTTACAGGCGATTTGTGGAAACCTACCGACACCCCGCCGCTCTTTGGTATTTACAACATGATTGTGGGCAGTATCTACGTGACTCTTGGCGCGTGCCTTCTCGGTGTGCCTGTGGGTCTGTTTACAGCCGTATTTATGGCCAAATACTGTCCGCGCAAAATATACGGCGCTGTCTCTCAATTGGTATCGCTGCTTGCGGGAATACCCTCTATTATTTATGGATTCTTTGGGATGATGCTGATTGTCCCTTTTATCGCCGATTATTTCAAAGGTAACGGCAACAGTGTTCTTGCGGCAAGTATAGTTTTGGGAGTTATGGTACTTCCTACTATTATAAAGGTGTCGGAGGTATCCTTAAAGGCTGTACCGAAGGCTTACTATGAGGGAGCTTTGGCGCTTGGCGCTACTAAGGAGCAGAGTATCTTCTTTGTGCTGATACCTGCCGCCAAAAGCGGTATTCTTGCCGGTATTGTTCTTGGAATAGGCCGTGCTATAGGCGAAACTATGGCTGTTATTATGGTTGCCGGCAACTCCAATATACTGCCGGATTCTGTTTTCAAGTCGGTAAGAACGCTTACGGCTAATATCGTTCTTGAAATGGGTTACGCCTCAGGGCTTCATTTTGACGCGATTGTCGCTACAGGAGCGGTGTTGTTTGTATTCATACTGATTCTTAACGTTATACTTAATATGATTAATAAAAGCGCAAAGGCGTCTGTATGATGTTTTCCAAAAATAGAGAACTTTTACAGGATTAAATTTAATGCTATCTCAAAAATTAGTTCCAAAGCAGCCGCAAGATGCCTCTAAAAAACAGGGGACGGGTACAGGATCACGCCCTTTGGTATCTCAAAAAAACACGTTCTCTTTTATTTTGAGAATTTTGGTTTATCTCGCTATGGGTTTTACAGTTTTTTCTCTTGCGGGAATCCTCAGTTACATATTAATAAATGGAGCGATGGCGTTTAAATGGTCACTGATTTTTGGAAAATTTTCCTCTCAAAATCCCTCCATGTCTTTTGCTATTGTTACAACGTGTATAACTATTTTGTTTACGCTTATGATGGCTGCTCCGCTTTCAATTTTCTGCGCTGTTTACCTTACGGAATACGCCAAGCGCGGGAGCAAAATAGTTAAGTTTATACGGCTTGCTACCGAGACTCTCGCCGGAATACCTTCCATAGTTTACGGACTTTTCGGAGCGATATTTTTTGGTACCGTTATGGGATTTGGATACTCTATTCTTACAGGGTGTCTCACAGTTGCCATAATGCTGCTTCCGGTTATTATTCGTCAAACAGAAGAAGCTATAAAAGCGGTTCCAGATCTCTACCGCGAAGGCAGCTTTGGACTTGGCGCGCCAAAACTCCGCACAGTGTTTCGCATTGTGCTTCCTTCCGCAATGCCTGGAATAGTCTCCGCGATAATTTTAAGTATGGGACGAATCATCGGTGAAACGGCGGCTCTTATATTTACGCTTGGTTCTGTCGCGCAGCTGCCCGGAAGTCTTCTTGACAGCAGCCGCACGCTTGCGGTTCACATGTATATTTCCACGCGTGACGGCGGTGCGGCCGGACGCGAGGTCGCGTTTTTAACAGGCGCTGTGCTCATAGTTGTAATATTTACTATGAATGCCGCCGCGTCTTACATAGGCGGAAAGGTAGGTAAGGATTTTGAAAATTAAAGTTGAGAATATGAATCTGTTTTACGGTTCCATGCAGGCCCTTACCAATGTAAATATGGGTATGGCGTTAAATGAGATTACAGCCTATATAGGGCCGTCGGGATGCGGGAAATCTACCCTTTTAAAATCCCTTAACCGCATGAACGACCTTATCGAAAGCTGCCGCATTACAGGCAAAATTACGCTTGACGGTGAGGATATTTACGGTAATATTAATGTGAACAATCTTCGTAAACGAGTCGGAATGGTGTTTCAAAAACCTAATCCATTTCCTATGAGTATATACGACAATGTCGCTTACGGCCCCAGAACTCACGGTATCAAAAAGAAGCGTGATCTGGATGAGATAGTAGAGGAGAGTCTGAAAAACGCGGCTATTTGGGATGAAGTAAAGGATAGACTTAAAAAGTCGGCTTTAGCGGTTTCCGGCGGACAGCAGCAGCGCCTCTGCATAGCGCGCGCGCTTGCCGTAAAACCGGAAGTACTTCTGCTTGACGAGCCTACATCCGCTCTTGACCCCATATCAACCACTAAAATTGAAGATTTACTTTCGGAACTCAAAGAGAGGTACACAATAGTTATTGTTACTCACAATATGGGGCAGGCTGCAAGAATATCGGATAAAACAGCATTCTTTCTTCACGGAGAAATTGTAGAGTTCGGTCCCACAATGGATATTTTCTCAAATCCTAAAGATAAAAAAACAGAAGATTATATTACCGGGAGGTTTGGCTGAAAATGCGTAACAGATTCGATCAGGAATTAGAAAACCTGCACGGCGATTTGGTAAAGATGGCAAAATTTATCGAAACTACCATTGATAAAATGATGTCCGCGTTTACAACTAATAACTATGAGTTAGCAAGAGAAGTTAATGAAAACGATGATATCGCCGATGATCTTGAAGCTCAAGTTGAGCGCCGTTCTCTTCGTATTCTGCTCTCTCAGCAGCCTGTCGCAAAAGATCTGCGAACGATTTCTACCGCGCTTAAAATGATAACGGATATGGAGCGTATTTGCGACTTGGCCGGAAATATTTCAAGAGCGGTGCTGCGTTTTGAAGGACAGGAGCTGATGAAAAAACCGGAAAATGTACTTCTTATGAGTGAGAAGTGCGTTATAATGGTCAATAAATGCGTTCAAGCCTTTATTAATAATGATTTGGAACTTGCCAAAGAAGTCATGACATTAGATGATGAAGTTGACGAACTGTATAGACATGTCCATTACAACGTCGCTCCGTTAGTTAAGCAAAATGAAAGCACTGTGGAGCAGGCGGTTGACCTTGTAATGATAGCTAAGAACTTTGAAAGAATAGGGGATCATACTGTAAACATTGCCGAGTGGGTTGTGTTTAATATTACCGGCGAACACAAGGATAAAAGATTATTATGATCTATATCGTTGAAGATGAAAAGTCAATAAGAGAGCTTGTTATAGCTACTCTTGAAGCTGCGGGGCATAATGTAAAAGCTTTTGAGAGCGGAATGGCTCTGTTTGCTTATAATGATTTTGCCAAAGCGGATCTTTATCTGCTTGATATCATGCTGCCCGATATGGACGGCTATAAAATTTTGGAAAAATTGAAAAAGTCAACGGAAGCGCCTGTCATTTTTCTGACCGCTAAAGGCGAAGAAATTGATAAAGCGACTGGACTCCATCTTGGGGCGGACGACTACATCACAAAGCCTTTCAGCGTTCTTGAATTCTTGGCGCGGGTAAAAGCGGTACTGCGCCGGTTTGAAAAAATAAACGCGAAAGTTCTGGAATTTGAAAATCTGAGAATTGATTCCGACAGCAAGACCGCGTTTGTTGCCGGTCAGCCTGTAAAGCTCACATATAAAGAGTTTGAACTCCTCTCTTACCTCGCTTCTAACAAAAACAAAGTGCTCTCAAGAGATCAAATATTATCTTCTGTATGGGGATTTGATTTTGATGAGGTAACAACAAGAACTGTGGACATTCATATAAAAACTCTTCGTCAAAAGCTTGGCGATGAGGCTGAAAACCCACAGTTTATTGAAACCGTACGCGGCTATGGATACAAATTTATTCATGAGTATCTTTAAGACGCCTCTAAAAACTGCCGTGTCTGTACTCCCCTACCGGCCTGCCGGCTGTCGTGCAGCCGGCAGGGAATGCGGGCATGGCAATTTTTAAAGGCGCCCTTTAATATCGGCTACTTAATTAAAACATTATGCTGAACTACCGCGCCGTTACTGAGCTTAATCCTTGCCACATACATTCCCTTAGACGTTGACGCTGTGCTCCATTTTACTTGTGTTGATGGTGCGGAGCGCTTTTGAGAGAAGACTTTTCTTCCCGCGATATTATAGATACTGACCTCGCTGATCGCTCTGCTCTGACCGGCATTAAAAATTACCGCGTCCCGCCTGATATTTACCGCGAAACCGTATTTCGCCATCATCGCGCTTTGGTGTTTAACCGATACAACATTGTCTGTTACCACTATGGATTTTTGTATTGACGGCCTATTCGCGCCGGCAAAGAAATAGGTTACGGTTATAGTTGGGGTTGAGTCGTAATTGGATACATCATGCGAACAGCCGGACGGCAAAGACGGAGCCGGCATAACGGGCAGTCTGGGCGCATGCGAGTTATCCCAAAATACGGATTCACATATTATACTGGTTATGAGTTTACCATCCTGATCGAATATGTGCGCATAGAGCGTTACCGGCGGGTTCGGAATAGTTGCACCGCCTGCTATACGCAGGGTATCATTGACATAAGCGGCCGTTTCGCTCGGATCCTGCGATGTACTTATCTGCAATGTCGTTGGAATTGCCGTTACCGGCGGTTCACCAAACTTGCTTGTGTCTGCCGGTGCGAGTTTGGAGACGATGTAGGCGAGAGCGCCGACAAAACCTGCCTGATAATCGAGGCCGCCTTCGGTTGCTTTAAAATCATTAATATTGGTATCATCAAATGCGGCCGAATTCCGCCTCCCGCCCGCTAAGAAGCCAAAATATGTATTCTTCAGCGGGATGGTCATGGTTCTCATTCCCGCCTCGTTCCACTGCGGAAAATCCATCATAAACACGTTCCTGTGGTGGGGGCGGACGACCCTCTTAACTGTCGCGGTAGAGCCTATTCGCGATTCGTGGAATCCTACAAGGAACGACTGATTCGATGCGTTTTTGCCGAGAGCGAAATCTATTTGGTTATATATGAATTGATCGTAATCGGTCGTACCAGTAGCCAAAGAGTAGAGGGCGGCGATGAATGCGGCATTGGCTGGGTAGCGCATCTCTCCCCAGTCACCGCCGAGGTTAAATATTCCGGGCTCGGCATTTTGACCGCCTCCACCAAGACTTGAGCTGCGTGTATATTTGGCCACAAATTCATCTAACATTAGCTTAAGATAATCTGCCCTATCTGTTGTGTTTCCAGCCTTCTGAGCCGCTCTTGCGGCGGCGTAAGCTGTCAGATCATGAGAATTAATGTAGTCAAATGTGTGCCAGTGAGTCTTTACCTCATTTTTGGCAATTGCATTCAAGTAGACATTTTCACCTGTTGTAAGATACATCTCTGCGGCAGCAGTGACAAATACGGTATTGGGGTCTTTGTGCGACTGATAGTTCCCGTCCGTCGAGCCCACAGATCCACTCCTCCCCGCTGCGTAACTGTAGGCATATATGGCGTGCTCAAGACATTTGTCGGCGTAGTCTGGATCGTATTTGCGATAAATTCTCGACATGACGGCGAGCGCTGCGGCGGCAAGAGATGGCATGGGCTTGTCGTTTGGATTTTTATAAACGGGGCGTGGTGAACCGCCGTTCCAGTTTGTACCAGTCTGCATATTGGCTGACTGCCATCCCACAGTACTCCAATTATTGTGAGACCTATTGTCACCCATTTGATAAATAAATGTACTTGCGTCGGGTGTGGCTTTAATAATCCAGTCCGTAGCGTATTTGAGCTCTTCTAAAATGTCAGGTATGCCGTTGGGCTTCCCTTTGTCCATACCCCAGTCTCCGCCGCCTGCGGCATAGTCGCTGTAGTCGCCTTGATAGAGATCGTGAAAACCCTCCGGAAACGATTCATACGCTAAAGCAAGTACATAAGCGGTGAAGAAGAAAGTCTGCCCATACATTATGTGGTCACCACAGTCAAACCACCCGCCTACTATATCGCGCCCCCCATCGGTTTCGTTGGTAAAACTGGTTCTATACTCCGGGTTATTATGCTCCATTATTAGCCAGTTGGGTCCATGCCCCGATCTCTGGCCTCCATAAAACCGTGTAGCCATCCACAACGCTTTTTTGTATTGGTCAGGGGTGAAAGCTCTCTGAACTTGACCCCAAACCGATATTTGCCCCAAAGCGAGAAGACAGATAATAGCAGCAATTACGATTTTTCTTAGAATCATTTGAATTCGGCTCCTTATTACGCGTTTTAATAATTCATTTTATATTGAGTTTCACCCTTGTCGAATACGGACGCTTTTCAGTCTTGTACATTCTGAACGCAACGAACATAGTCGCCACAGCGCTTCCCTGCATCATACATGCGCCCACCCTCATTCATGCCAACGCCGTTCAAATCCATGTACCAGTAGTACGCATAGCTGTAGCTGTTCCAGTCGTCCTCTGTGGCACTCCACCATCTACTGCTACTGCCACCATTTACGAAATTGCCTCTACTGCAATCTTGGTAGCCACCCGGTAGTGCTGAAAACCCATAGTCATCAGTACCATTGCCGTTGCAGCTAAAAATATTCCCTGTTTCATCACGACAAATATCCCAACCTGATGTTGATTTAAGTTTTGTAACGGCTGTCTCTTTTTCACTAACGATTGAAACTAACCTGTTCCAATCAGCAGTATCTGGTAAATGCCATCCATTCCCCAATCCGGCACAAGCGTCTATCGCGTCATCCCACTCATACAATCTGCCATACTTCTCACAATAGTAATCAGCCTCATAGCTATAACCATAACACTTACTACCATTTACCTCATAATTGAGATTCTCAGCCATCCAAATTTGGTTGCCTATTTTTATCGTTAAATACATTTGATTTTGATCACCTCTACCATCAATAATGTAAGAATATTTTATTTCAGGATCAGGATTAAAATGTCTACCTTCCGGCACTCTCACGGTAACAGTAACTGTATTACTTCTGGTTTCAACACTCTTGTCACCGTTTACATCATCGTTTTTATTTGTCACTATTACGTAATAGTAATATATACCTGTTGTATCTTTTGGCACATCATAAGACAAGCCTGTCGCGCCACTGATTACCGTACCGACGCTATTATTTGCGTTAGTGTTACTGCGATACCATTGATAACTAAGTGTACCTCCGTCAGATACGTCTGCTACAGTTACGGATATGTTGTGCTTAGCAGGCCCTATAATTACAGAACCGCCTGTCGGTTGCGTAGATATCACCGGCTTCTTTGCGTGGACTAATGGATCTACTTTTACCGCTGCAGCATCGCTTCTGACAGTTGCAATTTTATTACCGCTTACGCTATTGTTCGTGTTTGTTATTATTACATAATAATAGATTGTCCCAACTACGGACGCAGGCACGGTGTAGACAGAATCTGTCGCGCCGTTTATTATCGAACCGCCGCTGTTCTCCGCGCTCGCGTTGCTGTACCATTGGTAACTAAGCGTACCGCCGTCTGTTACGTTTACTTTTACAAATATTCTATAAGATGTACCCTCTGTTACTGTACCGCTTGTTGGATGCTCAGTAATATCCGGTATAATCGCATTTGTTATTTCCAACGCCCACTTGGCTTTTAACTTTACATTCTTAGTGATTACAGTTAATTCATTGTATTTCTCATTTCCATCAAACCATCCGTCAAAATTATGACCCGTTTTAGTCGGATTTGAGGGAAACTTTTCTGTCCCAATGGTTTTACCTGTGTCAACAGTAACAGATTCAATTGTTTCAGGAGTTCCGCCGTCTGTATCAAATTCCACAGTATATTTTTTCAATTCAAATTTAGCAGTAAGCGATCTGTTGCTATCCATCTTAATTTTTATTTCATTCTCTTTGGAATCCGAAGCCCCAGACCATCCAACAAAATTATAACCCATATTCGGCGTTGCCGTTACGGTAACTTCAGCACCTGACGTATACTCTTGTCCGCTCGTTGGATTAACTGATCCACCGTCAGCGGGGTCACTGCTTGTCGTAAGTGTGTACTTAGTGGTTACTTCGGTTCCTGTTTCCCATTGCGCTCTAAGTGTTACGTTTCTGGTGATTGGCGTTGACGAAGAGTAATATGACGCCCCATCCGCGTAATACCACCCATTAAACGAAAAACCCGTTTTTGTTGGGCTTGAGGGAAATCTTTCTCCAATAGTTTTACCTGTATCAACAGTAATAGGTTCAATTGAAGACGGAGATCCGCCATCTGTGTCAAACTGCACGGTAAATCTTTTAATTTGATATTTAGCTTTTAGCGTTACGTCTTCGATAATTACTGTCGATGAATCGTACTGTTTATCATTATGAAACCACCCGTCAAAATTATAACCCATTTTCGCGGGATTTGAAGGAAGCTTTTCCCCTATAGTTTTACCGGTATCAACAGAAACAGATGAAATCGTTTCAGGAGTACCACCGTCAGTGTCAAATCTCACAGTAAATTGCTTCAGTCGAAAATTGGCTTTTATCGTTACGTTTTGGGTTATTACCGTTGATGAATCATATTTTTTATCATTATGAAACCATCCGTCAAATATAAGATTCGTTTTCTTAGGGTCTTCGGGAAACTTAGAACCCATAGTTTTACCACTGTCAACCGTAACGGATGATATCGTTTCAGGAGTTCCGCCGTCTGTATCGAATTTCACCGTAAATGTTGATACTTTGGGCTCACAGGGTTCGTCCGATTTAGCATATTTACCATTAATACATTTTTCTTCAACATTATCGCTAACGCACTCCTGAGTAGGCGGGTCGTATTTATTACCTGCGCATTTGGGGTATGCTTTGCCGTCATAACAAAACTCTGTATTGTAATTAACACGATTGCCGTCACTGCAATTATCAGGCGTCAGCGTACAAACACAGAAGAGCAGCACTATAAAACAAAGATATTTGTACCATCCGCCAGAATTCAACGAAGATTTTTTCAGATCAGTCATTAATCAACCTCTTAAAAAGCATACACTCTATTAATCACTTAAACCGTTCGTTATACTTACATGGTAGATTTGAACAGTACCCCAATATTCTTCAGTCTTAAGATCTATGTTCTAAATTTTAAGTTAAAGTTCAATAGCCTTTCATAATACTCAGTTAACCATTGATACCCTGGCTCTGTAAACTTCCCGACCGGACGTTTTGTCCCTGACTGTCATGAAGTAGCTCCCTGCGGCGATATTGCTTTTGTTAATAGTCAGGGCTCCGCCGCTGTACGAAAATCTGCCTGCCACTTTTCCGCGTATGTCGTACAGTGTGACGTTGCCTGCTGATGGACCGCTTAAGGAAACGCCGCCGTTTACTCTGCGTATCGACCACTGCGCGGCATTAGACCTAGCGCTTGTCGGAAATGCTGAGAGTGTTGGGTGGGTAAATTTGGCTGTGATAGTCCAATCTCTGTTCGTTCTGATTCGAGAATCATTCTCATCTCCGGTCAGGTCACCCTCCCATCCGGCGAACGTCCACCCGCCGCTTGCGGGTATCGCTCTAAGTGTAAAAGTGGTATCCATAGTTTTTTGGTACGCGAAAAGCGCGTCTGTTTCAATCGGCGCTCCTGTTGTTGGGTTCGTACGGATATACAGCGGCCTTACGGTTCCCTGACCTTCAATTTTGACATTTATGTAGTGGAACAGTTTTTCCGTACTTGGAGGATTGAGGAGTTTGTTACGTATGTATTTCCCCGACTCGGTGAGCTCGGTTTCGGGATTCCACCCGCCAGTTGCGCTCGGAACCGGCCTCGTTGACGTAAGCGCTGACGCGGCTTCAGCTTTATTGCTTATAGACCAATTTGCCCAACTGAGCTTGTGTTCATCCATAAACGCCATCCATTTATCGGCCTCTACAAAATCGTATGGAGTATTTCCGTTAGCATTGCAGACACCAAACTCTGAGACGAAAACCGCCTTGCCCATACTGAGCGTACGGTAAGTGTGACTCCTGATATCGTCTCTGTGAGAAGCTGAATAAAAGTGCATTGAGTAGGCCAAATGCTCTCCTATTACTGGGTCGGCAGCCGCTACATCTGGGCGCTGACAGTAGAACGGGGTTCCGATGATTATTATGTTGTACGGGTCGATCGCTCTTATCGCGTCAATCAGCGTTTGCGTATATGGCTTTATCAACTGCCAATTGGCTTGCGGATTGGCCGCTGAACCTATAGGTTCGTTGTAAATCTCATAAATTATGTTGGGATAGTCTTTGTAAGTGTCCGCCATCTCCCGAAAAAACTCAAGCGACTCTTCGGTTTGGGTATGAGCCGTATGAGAGTGCCAATCTATTATAACATAAATCCCCGCCTCAATAGCCCCTGTAATCACTCTCTCAATTCGTGCTTTCTCATTCTCTTTCGCATTTGCTCCCGCTCCAAGATATCCGACCGCAGCTCCGCCCACTCCCCAAGTCTCACTGATACCCATAGCTGCTCTGATCACGCTTATTTTCCAGTCACTCGCCAGCCATTTAACCACATCTTCATTATAGTAGAGACTGGCTTCCCCCGCCATACTCCAAAAATAGCTCATACCTCTGAGCTGCACGGGCTCGTTGTTTTTGTCAAGTATCTGATTGCCGACAACCTTCAACTGTCCATGACGGTCAACCGGACTTCCGGCAGGCACCTGCGCAAACAAATCGCCCGCAGAAACTAAAATTAACATCAGCATAAGCGCCAACGATGACAAACTGATGAGAGACTTCTTCATATCGGAACCTCCATGTAGATAAAGCTGTTTATTAATTGCTGTAAACATTGTATTTTTTAGATTCATTTGAGTTCGGCACCTTTCCTCAAAGTTAATCGCTTAAACCGCCTGTTTTAATCCAAACGTGTTTCAAAATATCCGTATTAACATTAATATAATAGATATGATATAACAGTATAGATATAAAAATGAAAAATTTACATCAAGCCCCATACCGTAAAATTTCTAATAGAACATAATTTATGATCCCCATAGCCAAAGCAATAAGCAATACAAGCGGAATCAACTTTTTGAGGATTACAGACTCCTGTCCGCTCTGATCGGACGCGAGCGCGCCCATGAGCACAAGGGTCGGGCCGACTGCAACGCCTACTGAGGCGGAGAGCGACTGCGACGCGGCCATCATAGCGGTGCTTATATCAAGACGGCTTGCTATTACATACTGGAATTTTCCAAACAGTACGTTCGCGTTGGTATTGTTCCCTGTCAAAAAACTGCCTAACACCCCAAAGAAAGGCGAGAAGAGCGGAAACAGGTTGCCCGTCAGGCCGGCAACTGTGTATGCAAGCCGGTTGGTCATGCCGGAATCCATCATGATAAGCGACATATTGCCGAGCGCAAGCAGCGCGAGCGTTGCGGGTATGCCCTTTTTCACAGTTTTTTGTAACGCGCCTCTAAATACGCCGTCATCCCAAACGCCCGCCCGTTTATAAATGACACAAGCGGCGGCAACGGCGATTAACAGAACAAAAATGGGATGTACAAACAGCCTTATCGGGCTGTAGTTCATCACTTCAGCGACCGTATGAGTATATGGATACGAAAGCGTTGTTTCAAACCCGCGAAAATTTGGCGAAACCGCAACGGCGTCCTTTACCGCTGCCGGTATCAACTGAAACAACAGCAGCAGGATGAGGATGAGCGCGTAAGGGAATACCGCCTGCCATAGATTCAGTTTGTCTCTGTAGAATTTGACTTCTGTTTTATCTTCTTTCCCTTTTGTCCGCAGTTTGTAAAGCAAAAACATGGTAATCAATCCAATTACAGCCGTGTTTAAAGTGGCAAGAGTGTACATGCCGAAGGCTATCGTAAAATATTGGACGACAGCCATGACAGCCGACACCGGCAATACATAAGGTAATCCCTTTTTTATACCTTTCAAACCGTCAAAAAGCCAGCAGACGCCTATGCCCGTAAGTAAATGGGCGGTTGTATTGAATATCCACATGGGAATGCCGAGTTCAGCCTTTGGGATTCCGGTCAGCCCCTGTATTACAAAAAACGCCACGCCCATAGAGCCGAATGTCACCGCCCATGAATGTCCCAAAAGAGTTGCGGCTAATGACTTGACAGGATTGAATCCGAGAGCGATTAGAATCGGGGTGACGATTACTACAGGTACACCAAAACCTGCTATGCCTTGAAGCACTCCGGTAAAGAGCCACGCGAGCAGTAGAAAAGCGGCAAATTTATCTTTGACGAAAATCATGATATTTTTGTTGATCACGTTTATGGCGCCGAAGTCGCTTACCAAATGATACAAAAGCAGAGCGCCCCACACAATCAGCGAAACAAACAGCGCAAGCCACAACGCTTTTCCTACGGCAATAGATAAACCAAATACCGGCAGTCCAAAAAAATTAATCGCAATAACAAGAGTAAGGGCGAGAGAAATCGCTCCTGCCTTTGCAACCGAAAGTTTAATAACCATGAGAAGCACAAGCAGGCTGAGTATTGGCAGTAGTGAAAGAATTGTCATCAAAGTTAAAATCCTTGTTCAAAATGCAGAAATTGGGGACGGAGTTCCCTTTTTTGCTTTTTGGGTACTCGGCAATTTGCGAAAAAAAAGCAACTCCGTCCCCAAATTAAAATTATCCGCTGTTACGCAGCACCGACGCAATCCCGTTGATAGAAATATGCACTCCTCTGCGGATGCGCACGCTTGCCTCTTCCGGACTGCCGCTCTTGGTCTGGTCACGATAGCGGCGCATCATCTCAACCTGTACATGATTGAGCGGGTCAAGGTATGGGAAGCGATTCACAATTACACGCCTCAGCACCGGATTACGGTCTAAGAGAGCCTCTTGTCCGGTAATTGCAAGCAGATGTTTGCATGAGCGGTCATATTCTTCCACGATGGCGGGGAAGATCGAATCGCGCAGTGCCTCGTCTTCCACTAAGGCGGCGTAACGCGCGGCTATGCTCATGTCGGCTTTCGCTAAAACCATATCCATATTGGAAAGCAATGTAGAGAATACCGACCAGTTTTCATACATGGATTTCAGCATCTCCATACCCTGATCTTGCCCGTGTTTTTTGAGAAACGCTTCCGCCGCGGAGCCGAATCCATACCAACCAGGCAGCATTACCCGGCACTGCGACCAGGAGAATACCCAGGGGATGGCGCGCAGATCTTCGATGCTGCGGCCTTTGGCGCGCGAAGCCGGACGCGACCCGATATTCAGTGATGTGATCTCTGAGATTACGGTCGACTGCCAAAAATAGTCCTCGAACCCTTTTGTCTCGTACACAAGTTTGCGGTAAGCGGCAAAGGCGAAATCCGAGAGCGCGTCAAAAGTTTCTAAAAAACGAACATCGGGCGGTTCAGCCTGCGACGGCGCCGCAGTGGCGGCAAGCGTTGCGGCAACAATAACTTCAAGGTTCCGCCGGCCAACTTCCGCGTTGCCGTATTTGGCGGCTATCACCTCGCCCTGCTCCGTAAGACGTAACTGTCCCTGCACCGCGCCTTTGGGCTGCGCGAGAATAGCCTGATAACTCGGCCCGCCGCCGCGCCCCACAGAGCCGCCGCGTCCGTGAAACAGTCTTATTTTAACGTTATGTTTATGAAACACCTCTACAAGCCCAACCTCGGCGCGGTAGAGTTCCCATCTTGAGGTGAGGTAACCGCCGTCTTTGTTGCTGTCGGAGTAACCTACCATAACTTCCTGTACGTCTCCGCGATTTTTGAGAAGATTACGGTATAACGGCAGGGAGAGAAGCGAGTTCATAATTCCTGAAGCGGCGCGCAGATCTTTGATCGTTTCAAACAGGGGTACTATGTTGACGTCAAGCGCTGCCTCAGCAGGACGCAGAATACCTGCTTCTTTGAGCAGTACGGCGAGTTCCAAAATGTCGGACAACCCGTCTGTCTTGGAGATGATAGATGTGCGGATGCAGCCCGTACCGTAACGCAAATGCGCCGCGCGTGCCGCGTCGAAAATAGCTAGTTCTTTTGCGGTTTCGTCGCCGTATTTTGCGTGGCGTGAGACTAACGGCCTTGGGGTGGCGAGCTCTCTTTGCAGGATTTTACAGCGTTCATCTTCATTCAGCTCTAAATAGTTTGTACCTGGATTTGCGACTTCAAGAAGTTCCGCAACCACGTGTTCATGCACTGTGGAATTTTGACGCAGATCAAGCGGCGCCAGAGTCCAGCCGAATACCCGTACAGCGCGAAGCAGACGGCCTAACCGATCCTGCGCCAAAAGTTTTGAGCCGCGGTCAGTCAACGACTTTTCGATTATGGCAAGATCAGCCGCGAAATCTTCCGGCGCCGCGTAAGGCTGCGCCGTTGCGTTACGTACGTAAGATGACATGGCAGCCGACGGTTTACAGCCAAACAGCGCTTCGTGCGTCGCTTCCAACCGCGTCAGCACTGTGGCAAATGCCAACCGGTAAGGTTCATCCTTACGGTGTGCGGAGCGGTCGGGAGATTCTTCTATTAACTTTTGTAACTCCCGCGCCATCTCAGGCGGCAGTCCGTTAAGCGAGAGCTCACGGCGCAATTGCCGCGCTTCGGATATGTAGAATGTGAAAGCGCGTTCAGCATGACGCAATAGCGTCTCGGTCAGCACCTCGGCGTCCACAAACGGGTTGCCGTCGCGGTCGCCGCCTATCCAGCTGCCAACTTGCAGGAACGCGGGCGAATCGCTCATTTCGCCGCCTATGGCACGTTCAACCGCGGTATAAAGTTTGGGAACCGCGGTGAAGAATGTTGTATTGAAGAAAGAGAGTACGTTTTCCACCTCATCAAGCACCGAAAGCTTTGAACTGCGCAGTACACGCGTCTGCCAGAGCGCGAGGATCTGTGTACGCAGTCCCATATCAATCTCTTCGTACTCTTCTTTCGTTTCGGCCAACCGGTCGCGTTTATTCAGCAGAGCGGCTATAGCGTTCAAGATTTCAAGGATGGAGCGGCGCTGTACTTCTGTCGGGTGCGCGGTTAACACCGGGGCAATGTAAGCCGTGCTGAAAAACTCTTTGAGCTGTACTTCATCGAATCCGTGCGCTTTTGCAAACGCTATACCCGCTTCCAGACTGCCTTCGCTTGCGGAAGAACCTGTAAGCTGGTGCGCGCGCCAACGGCGTATGTGGTGGTGATCCTCAACTATGTTGGCGAGAGTGGAGAGATAACCGACGGCGCTTGTAACCTTGTTCATCTCGTCGTCAGAAAGATTGTGCAGAATGGTCTCCATCTCGGCGCGGGCGTTATCGTCGTTATCATAGTGCGAACGTACGGCGAGCTTGCGCAGGTTCTCAACCAAGTCGAAAACCCGCACTCCTTCCACATCGCGGATTGTATCTCCAAGCATCTGTCCAAGCATGCGGATATCTTCACGCAGAGCCTCATTCTCGGTCTCCATCTCTACCGCCGCGTTTTCATTGCTCTCTAGCAAATACAACATAATATACAGTCTCCGTTCTGTAACTTCTACTAACCCGCCGGCCAGTGCTGCGTTGTGCCGTCCGCCGGCCTCACGGCTGTCGCGCAGTCGCCGGACGGTGCAATGCGGCACTAACCGGCATCTCTGTATAACTAAGGATTATAGCATTGCGCCAGCGCAAATCAAACAATTTTTTCACGGAAATTTATTTGCGGCGGCTTATGATGGGATTTATATTATAAGAATATATCATCCAAGCAAAGGATATTTCGTGGACATTGCAAAATATAAACTGTTGTTCTCCAAAATAGCGGTGAAAAGGGGTATAGCGCTTAAGGTACTGCTTTTTGCGTCAGCTTTCGCGGTAAACGTATACGCTCAGGAAATGGATACTGCTTTTGTACCGTTTATTGTAAATGTAGACGCTGCCGTCACGGCGCAGGGTGATTATGAGACAAACACCCCAATGTCCGTGACGGCGAATACGGCAGATACCTTGATTATTCTCATTGAAAAAACTGCGAGCATAACGCAACGATCACAGAATGCCTTAAACAACGCTCCTGTAATTATTAATAACAACCGCGGAAATGTCTCCTTAAATTTATCAGGTCAAATTTACAAAAACGCGGAAATCTCACTGTATTCAATAAATGGAAGGCGTATCTTGCACGCTAAGGCAGACGTTTTACAAAGAGTTAAAAATATATCGCGTCCAAATCTCGTGCCTGGCGTTTATTTGCTGTCTGTAAAATCCGCAAACGGTGAAAGTTTTTCAAATCGTCTGATACATCATGGCGGCAGCCTTAATATCAATGCTACATTTGGAGATATAAATTTCTCAACCGGTTCGCCGGTGATAACAGCGAATGCAGCAGCATCAAATGACTGGACAATAACAGTTTCGGCGGAAGGATACGGCGATACTTCGTATGTGTTTAATCCGGTAAAAGGTATGAACGATGCGCAGCGTATATTTTTGAGGAATGCCGACGGTACCCATTTCAATCCTAATATAACGTATGGTTCGCTTACTGACGAAAGAGATGATCAAATTTATCGAACGATAAAAATCGGCAGTCAGGTGTGGATGGCTGAGAATTTGAATTATACTATTCCAGGTAATACCTATAATCTTAGTACGCGGTGTTATGATAACAATCCCGACAGCTGCGCTAAATTTGGGCGTCTTTATACCTGGCCTGCAGCTATGATGTTACCTGTAAATTGTGCTTCTAATGAATGCCAGTCTCAGGTACAGCCCCAACACCAGGGAGTTTGTCCTGACGGTTGGCATATTCCCAGCAGCGAAGAGTGGAGAATATTATTGGTTTATGTTCAGGATGAAGTTCCCTATGAAGTTCCCTTGAGGGCGCAATATAGGCTTAAAGCCCAAACCGGTTGGTTTACCGGCAGCAGTAATTATCTCCCCGGTACGGATGATTACGGTTTTTCTGCCTTGCCCGGCGGTTTGTTCAACGGCAGCGAATTCGGCAACGGCGGCGCCATTTCCGGCGCCCGCGCAATTTGGTGGAGTACTACCGAGTACGACAGGCTCAACGCGCGGTATCGGTTCATGTGGAATTACAGCAACCCGGAGAATTGGGGCGCATATTGGACCCGTAAGTCTAATTTGTTCTCGGTACGTTGCGTACAGGATACGGAAGAAGAAGAAGACGATTTATAACTTTGCGCTGAAACCATGAATGATCTGCATGAAAAACTGGAAGAAGCAATAGCGCTGTGCTTAGAAGAAATGAATGAAAATAACATTGATATGCTGCCTGTGTTAAATAAGTATCTGGTTTTAAGCAAAAAACCTTTGACATATCTCTGCCCCTAAGTTATCTTATTATAGATATACCAATTAAATGTTGTACATTTAATGTTATAAAACATACCCGGCATTTCGAGCATTTAAGCCCGTGTTCAAAAAATACGGGCTTCATTTTTTATTAAGATTTTATAAATACAGGAGTTTTCGCAATGGCTAATGATGTATTCATGAACAGATCAATTGAGATGGTGTCGTGGCAGGATTACAGGGCAAGCAACACCGGTATGGTTGTTTTTTACTCGTCGGATCCGGTTTCGGAACTGCCTATCAGAGAAGTTCCCGAACAATATCCAAGCGATATACTTCCGGAGCCTAATTATGAGACCGCGACATTCGGCTTTTACGGCTGCGCAAGAACCAAGATCAGAGCGACGTTCATCAAATCAAAAATAAGGTACCTGTTTTTTATAACCAAGTATGCAGGTACAGACGCCGATCTTAAGGATGAGTATCTTATTACTGGATATTACCGCGTGACAAAAATTGCCGATGTTAAAAAGCAGCACATCCGTTATTGCAGCGATTACTCCTGTCTTGATGAAAAAGAGTGCTTTGCGCTGCGCGCCGAAGAGAGTCATTTTGTCTCTGTTAAGGATGCGTTCCGCGTAACGCCGCAGCAGCTCAAAGCTTGGGATTTTAAGGGACGCATAACCCGTCAAAGCCGCATACTGCTTAACGAAGAGCAAGCCGCGGCAGTTATAGAGCACATTAAATCCAAACCGGATATTAAAGAACAATATATCGAAGAAACCGCACGGCTCCAACCGCATAATGGGAGTGAAGAGGAAGAGTCGGAATAATGTAAAGACGCCATGTATGGCGTCTGTACTGTACAGGCACAGATCACGATACGAGGAGTATACAATTGGATTTCATGAATACGGTGTTGATTGTAGGCAGCGGAGGCAGGGAGCATGCGCTTCTCAAAGCATTATTGAGGTCTGACAGGGCGCTGTGTGTGTTTGCTTATCCTGGTAATCCAGGTATGGAAAGAGATGGGTGCATGCTTGTTGATCAGCCTATCTCTAACTGGGATGATTTAGCTAAGTGGGCGGGTGAAAACGGGATCGATTTAACGGTTGTAGGGCCGGAAGTACCTCTCGTGGAGGGGATAGTTGACGTTTTTAATAAAGAGGGTCTTACAATTTTCGGCCCATCAGCGGCTGCCGCGCGAATTGAGGGCAGTAAGGCTTTTTCTAAAAATTTAATGAAAAAGTATAAAATCCCAACCGCCGATTTTCAAGTGTTTACAGATAAAAGCAAGGCGCTTTCTTATCTTGAAGAGAAGGGCGCTCCTATAGTAGTTAAGGTGAGCGGACTTGCGGCAGGCAAGGGCGCAATTGTTTGTGACACACTCGATGAGGCAAAAAACGCGCTTAAGGATATTTTCGATAAAAAGAGTTTCGGTGAAGCCGGTGAGACCGTTGTAATTGAGGAGAAAATGAGCGGAGAAGAGGCGTCCGTATTTGTTCTTACAGACGGCAAATCGTATAAAATTCTCCCCGCGGCTCAGGATCATAAAACAATCGGTGATAACGACACCGGCCCGAATACCGGCGGTATGGGCGCATACTCCCCTGCCCCAATAGTTGACGCCGCCGTTATGGCAAAAATCGAAAAAGAGATAATAGTCCCCACGCTAGCAGCTATGGAAAAAGAGAAATCCCGTTTTAGAGGAGTTCTCTTTATTGGCGTTATGCTTACAAAAGAGGGGCCGAAAGTTATCGAATACAATTGCCGTTTCGGAGACCCTGAGACTGAGGCGATTTTGCCTCTTGTACAGTGCGACTGGTACGAAGCTTTCAGAGCGTGCGCAAAGGGTAAACTCTCAGATGTAAAATGGAGCGTCGACCCGGGATTTTGCGTCTCTGTAGTACTCGCAAGTAAAGGGTATCCGGGAAAATTTGAAAAAGGCAAAGTAATAAACGGAATAGAAATAGCAGAAAGCAAGGGCGCGCTTGATGTGTACTTTGCGGGCGTTGCTCTTGATAAACAGGAAAGACTTGTAACAAACGGCGGACGAGTATTAGCCGTTTCCGCATGGGCGCCGGCGCTTGTAGACGCTGTCGCGCAAGCTTACGAAGGTGTTTCTGAGATAAAATTTGACGGGAAAACTTTTAGAAGAGATATAGCGGCAAAAGGGCTTAAACACAAAGCGGCTAAGAAAAAATAATACAAAAGAGAATTATTTGATACGCAGAATTTCGATTTTTGTTTTGCCGTCGTTTATAATTTCATTCCTGACAACCTCAATACCCATACCTCTGTTTTTTGCGCTAAGCTTGAACTCTTCCCAGTGGCTTCTGCACGGATCGGCGATAAGAGCCTGTCCATTTGCGGAAATCATTTTTTGGATAAATGCAAGAACGGGTTCGATCCATCTCCGTTCGTAAAGTACATCCGAAGCTATTATCAGGTCAAACTTGTTGTTGATTATCGGCGGATATCTCCAGTCACAGCAAAGCGCGCTGCCTATATCACCATTATTTCTAATATTGAACCGCGCGTACATACAAGCCTGCGGAGATATGTCAGCGGCAACGCACCTCATCCCTTTTGAAGCGAGAAGCGCGGAAATACTACCAATTCCGCACCCCATTTCAAGAACCAAACCGTCTCTATTGATAGACGTTTCAAGCAGGTATCTATAAAGTATTTTTGAAGACGGCCACACTTCTGCCCAATAAGGGAGAAATTTGTCTTTTTCATACTCTTCATCGGTTATTGTTTCGAGCACAGATTCCGGGTCTTTAGGCCGCACAAGCACGAGCGGGGCATCGTTTTTTGATGTTTCGAGCGTAAATTCTATCGGTTCAAATGGGAGATTCATGTAATGATCGCAAGCAGCCTCATCCGCCGCACATACGATAAATTTTTTGCGCGACTGACCCTAAAACAGGTGTTCTATTTATTATACTGATAACATTTTCTTTTGTAGAGTATGCTTCAAGAAACGCGTATTCCAACAGCCTTTCGAATATTTTTTCATCGAATCAATCACTGTTTAGAAGCGTTTTTTTCTCGGATATATCCCTGCTGTGAAAGATCGTCAATAAATTTCTGTTCAATCATATTATTTTGCTTTTTCCACTCGGCAAATTTCTTCTCTTTGATTATCTCTACAGCGCGCCTCTCCTGACTCGCTTTAACGAGTTCCTGATTTATACCGTAAATCTTAACCATTATATTGTCAAGCTTGCGGCCGGCGCTTAAGAGTTCACGTTTAATATCGTGTCTGTACGAAACTGAATTGCGCAGTGATACTATATCCTCGCCGCCGCTTCGCTTCTCTTTTTCATCCGCCTGAAATTGTTTTAGTTTGTCTTGAATCTCTTCAATTGATTTGCGCGTTTCCTGAGCTTCACGGTTCTTCTTTGCGAGACGGCGTTTTATCTCTTCCTCTTTGTGCAGTTTCATATCAAGAAGAGCTTGAAGAGAGAATATGAATTTTTTCATTTAGCCGGAACCAACCCGCCCGCACGCGCGATTTCTTCAAGTTTTTTAATGCTTTCATCAAGCGTTGAAGCGGTTTCACGCTCCTGCCGTAAAAACGCGTTAATCAGCTCATTGAGCTTTATCGCGGTGTCAACTCTTTTATTTGTTCCAACCGCGTAAGCGCCGATCTGAATGAGATCTTCATTCTCTTTATACGCGGCCATTGAATCCTTTATCTTAGCCGCAAACGAAAGATGATCTTTGGAAGCGATATCAGACATACATCTTGAGATACTCTGCAATATGTCAATAGCCGGAAAATGGTTGCGGTGAGCGAGCTTACGGTTTAATACAAGGTGACCGTCAAGAATCGACCTTACAGCGTCCGCTATAGGCTCATCCATGTCGTCTCCGTCAACCAAAACGGTGAACAGTCCGGTTATTGTCCCTTTGTCGGATGTACCTGCCCGTTCAAGAAATTTAGGCAGCAGCGAAAAAACCGAAGGAGTATACCCTTTAGTTGCGGGCGGCTCTCCAATAGCAAGCCCAACCTCGCGCTGAGCCATAGCAAGACGTGTCACAGAATCGGCTAAGAATAAAACATCTTTGCCCTCATCTCTGAAATGCTCAGCAATCGCCGCGGCCACAAGAGCGCCTTTTATGCGTATAAGCGCGGGCTGATCACTTGTCGCCACAACAAGTACAGAGCGGGCAAGACCTTCAGGCCCAAGATCGCGCTCGATAAACTCACGTACCTCACGCCCGCGCTCACCGACAAGAGCTATCACATTTACATCTGAACGGCAATTACGCGCAAGCATATCCATAAGCACGCTTTTACCGACGCCGCTTCCCGCGAATATCCCCATGCGCTGCCCCTTGCCGACTGTAACAAGGCTGTCTATAGCGCGCACACTGGTTTGAAACACCTCTTTTATTCGTTTACGTGTAAGAGGATTGGGAATAGATGAGAAGACTGAACGTTTAAGAGAAGCTTTGAGAGGCCCCTTATCATCTATCGGATTACCAAGACCATCAAGAACCCGCCCCAAAAGGCCGTCGCCAACCTGTACAGACAGAGGCCGTCCTGTAGCTGCGACAAGCAGTCCGGGGTGAATCCCCTCAACAGGACCAAGAGGCATCAAAAGCGTGCGCTCTTTGCGGAATCCGACCACTTCAGCGCGGCAGATCAGTTTACCGTTTTTTTCTATATTGCAAACATCGCCAACCGAAGCCGACGGGCCTGTGCTTTCTATAAGTATACCGATAACTTCCGTTATACGGCCGTAAACCCGCACCGGTTCTGTTGGTTTGATAAAATCTGAATATATGTCAAAATGTTTTTTTATTGAGGCGGCGTCAAAAACCATTATGGCCTGCTCTTTAAATAATATTTCGGTTAATCAGCACAATAGCGCCTAATGAAGATAAATATAATATCCGCGATTTGTAATAACATTCGATATACTCGAAAGTTTTGTGATTCCCTCTCTTATACGCCGTTCGTTGTAGTATACCAATTCACCGATAAGTTTTGCACTGTATCACTAAGCAACCTCACGGTACTGCGTGCGGTGCAGTGTAGATTTATGCCATGTACCAGTATAGTCAATGTTTCACATCAACAGGCAAATCGGGCTTTGAGGCTGCGGCAACGGCAAGTTTGTCGCAGCGTTCATTTTCGGCGTGGCCGCTGTGGCCGCGAACCCATTCAAAAGTTACCTTGTGAGGTGTAATTGCAGTGAGCAGCCGCTCCCATAGATCGGGATTTAACGCGGGCTCTTTTTTGTTTCGCATCCACCCCATAGAGCGCCACTTTTTCGCCCACCCTTTTTCGACAGCGTTAACTACGTATTGTGAATCGGTGATTATGGTAACGTCACATGGTTCCTTCAAAGATTCAAGCGCGACAATAGCGCCCATAAGCTCCATGCGGTTATTTGTCGTATGAGAAAAGCCGCCTGAAAACTCTTTTTCACTGCCGTTATACTTGAGAATAACCCCATAACCACCGGGGCCGGGGTTACCACTGCATGCTCCGTCTGTGTACGCAAATATTTTTTTCATAGATATTTTTGATGTTTTTCTTAACTGAACACTGATCACTGACAACTGACCACTATTATTAATACCTTACAATAAATGCAACGGCAGCCCTATGGGCGGAATAATTGTGTTTCTCTTTATAGTTATCCTGTTCGTATGCTAAAGCCCAAGTCTGGTAACCGTAAGAGAACTCAAGGCCGGTTCCTGATGTAAAAATTCCCACGCCCGCTGTAATAGTGTGGCGGTTTTTGTCAACAGAATAACCTCCATGTTCCCAATTTATCGGCACATCATCGTATTTTAGAACTCTGCTGAAGAGATCATATTCATCGTAAGAGTACCCGCCGCGCAGCACTACGGGAACCATGCTTAATGGTACTTCAAGTCCAAGACCGCCGCCTAATTTAAAGTACTTGGCCTGTGAGCTTGCAGGTATTCTTTCATCAGAAGAGAGAGTAAATGTATATGGCATAGTAAAACGTCCATCAAGCGCAACAGTCATCCACGGTAATTTTACTCCGGCGCCAAACGCACCGGACAGAGCGCGATAAAGACGTCCATCAACAGTTTTCTTTGTTTTGAAGCGTATATTTTGCGGTGTACTTATTTGCGCGCCAAGTTTCAGATTTTCCATAGGTATATAAAGTAATCCTGTACGCAAACCAAACCCCATGTATTTCCAATCCTGTTTAGACGTATCAGCTCCAAAATAATACATATCTTCATCCTCATCGTACCAGCAAATGCCTTCGCACAAAAATGTCGCGCGCTCAGTACCGGTAATAAGCGAAATTGTCGCACCGGCCGAAAGCCCCTTCGCTACCTGCACCCCAAAAGAAGCGCTCCAATTATTAAGTCCGCCTTCCGCGAAATTTTCCTCCTTTGTTGTGGAATTATTGTAAATTAAAAAATCATCAAACGTGTAAGGATTTTCATACGCGGCAGCAAGAGTCAGCCCGCCCTGAACCGTTGGAATGGCACTCATAAATCCAATGGAACCAAGACGAATCCGGTTATCGTAATCACTCATCTTTACGCCGGTGATATTCTGCCCCCAAACATCACTTTCCCCATAAGTACGGCTGCCGTCAAGGGTGATCTGAAACTCACGTACCGGCAGAAACGCCAAAGCCGCCGGATTCCAATACGTCGCGGATATATCATTAACCACAGCCGTATGATTACCGGCAAATGAGAGCGCGCGCGCACCCACCCCAACGTCATTGCCAAGCCCCAAAGCAGACACCGAAAACCACAAACCGCTAAACAATATTAGTATCAAATTGTTAATATTTTTCATCTTATGCCCGCACCCCTTGAAGGACGCCGAGCCGGAGGAGCCGGCTGTTTCTCTTCCTGAGACTGCGGCTTTTGCTCCGGCGGCGGAGCAGTTTGAGGCGGCGGAGTTTCACTTTTGTTACTCTCTTGCCCGCCCTTTGAAAGCGCGTCATTAGATGAAGAGGATGACTGCGTTACCGGAGCGCCCACAGGACTCAACTGTCTTGTAGAAGAGGCCGGAAACATAGGCGCACTTCCTTCATAATTCTGTTGAGGAGTCTGAGAACCTGCCGGTAAATCACGCCGCGGCGCTCTTATACCGCTGCCGCTCCCTGGAGAAGCGCTCCCAACACTGCCGCCTCCTCCGCCCGTTGGATGTCCGGGACGTCCAGGATGCGAAGTACCATAATAACGGCACATTCCGGAGACTCTGTCATAATAATAGTAAGGGGGACAACCGCGGGTTTCATACCAACGGTACCGGTCTCTGTACCACCAGGGGGTATTGTGAAAATACATCCAACTGCTTGAATAGTTGCTGTTATAGCATCGAAGCTGCGCAAACCCAAACATATCCCGCTCCCATACGCAGACCTCTCTTGAAGAGCTTGGAGCAGGTCTCTCCTCTACACAATCCACGCATCTTTCAGCATAAGGCGCGGTCTCGTCCTGATAGTAGGCAAGCTTCGTGTAGCAGCCATTAAACGCGAAAACGCAAAAAACAGCAGTCAATACAATTTTCATTTTTTTAACACATTTCATCTGTTATTATCCCTCAGCATATCATAAACAAATATACAACTATAAAATATAGAACCGGAGTACATATAAATACAAAATTTTTGTTGGTGATTTAAATTAATCAATATAGCTGTTTCATTTTAAATAATAATGCAGAATGCAGAATGCAAAAATAAAAATGTAAAGTTCCAAAATAATTTCTGCATTCTGCATTATTATCTCATTTGTTACATCTTTCCTATTAGACCGGAATACGAATCAACATGTTACAAATCATTTTATACAAAAAACAAAAATATAAAGCATATTGTTTAATTATATTGTATAATTAAAATGATGGATGGTAGATACAGAGAATGTCTCATATCTACCTTATAATATCATTATGAGGTATTAATGCGTACAATTGCAATCCTCAATTATAAGGGCGGGGTTGGAAAGACGACATTTACAATAAGCGCGTCTCAGGCGCTTGCTATGGCCGGATTTAGGGTTCTCGCTATTGACAACGACAGCCAGCACCATCTGTCGCTTCTGCTTGATGAGAATGGACAGCGCTCTTTAAGTATCCGCGATATTTACCGCTCTTCTGTAGGGGTTGCGGGTAAAAAGCTTATGGACGCTATAGTGGAAACAAAGCTGCGCAATTTTCATATCATACCCTCTCACGCTGAGCTCAGCGGCAATGACATAAAGGATCCGCATATTTTAGATAAGGCGTTTAAATATTGCAGTCTCGGCCGGTTTTATGATTTTATTTTAATTGACAACTCTCCGGGTATCGACATACTTCAAGAGACCTCGCTCCACGCCGCGGATGAGATATTTGTTCCGACTGAGCTCTCATATTTCGCGGTAAACGGCATAATAGAGCTGCACCGTATCTTAGAAAAACGATTCGGCGACTGCTGCGGAGTTACGAAAATTATCCCCAACGGTTTTAGAGGTACTAATAAACAAAAAGAATATTTAGACGCGTTAATAAACCTCTACCCTAAAAAGATAACAGAAACCTGTATCCCTTATGATACGGTATTTGACACCTGCATGAAAGAGCAAAAAACGCTCTTTATCCATAAGCTATTTTCAAGAGCGGCGGCGCATTACCTTAAGTTAATCCACGAGCTTTTTGATCTTGACGAAAAAAAGGTCTGGGAGCAGGTATGTGATGTAAAGCAAAATCAACTTAAAAACGAGGCTCGCCAAAGGTATTTTAATCAGCAGAGAAATGAATATGAGTATGTTACAGAATTAGATGAAAATCCAAAACTTGAGCAGCATTTTCAAAGACATAGCTGCGACGATACGCCATTTCAAAACAACAACCATCACTGAAAACAGGTAAAAACTTAAAAACAAATGAAAACAGACTTCCGAACAACACTTAAAAATCTGCGCATAAACTCGTTTGAAGGCGAAGAGATTACCCGCGTAAAAGTTGACGTTGAAGGCGCGCTTGAAGGGCAGAACTATTTTCTCCATATCCCGCCGGGATACGAGCTCGAAAGCCTTATTACAAGCAGAGACAAAAAAATCAAAAACCCAAACATCACAGGCGTTGTAAAAAATCTTGAGACCGGCGAAGATGGTATAATTAAAAGTCCAAGATACATGGCCCGCAACCGTTTCAGCAACGCGGAAATACACGGCAATAATGCGCCGGGAGAGAGTCCGCTTGACTGGCTTGAAAATAATTATCTCCTCTCCACGATATTCTCAGCGCTTTACCTTTGCGGCTACGATGGATCGGCGAAAATCGCGCCTGTAGAATACGCCAGTAAAGACGCAATAATAACTAAACGTACCCGCTCGCTAAAACCTACCGCATGGCAAAGCCTTATCAAAGTGGGCGGTATTGATATTAGAGAGATCGTCGCCAAAAGATTTGGGACAGAAGTACTCAAAGATCAAGGCCCCTTTTTGAGTCCTACGGAAAAAATTAATATGCTTTGCCGCCAACTCGCGGAGTTCATGTGCTTCATGCACTTCCCCGCCTCAGATAAAACTGAGCTTATACAGGTATACACCGCCGCCATGAACAACTTTACACCCGCGCACAGCGCGTCGTCGGAAGATATTGAGAACTGCAGCCTTCCAAATATTTCAGACGAACTCAAAAAACAGCTTCTTGACATACTGAATTCTGAGAAAAACAAACCAAGCATAATTTATAACTACTGGTGGGATCAAAGTCCCGGCACCGGAATTGACAACGATGGAAACCTTACAATATTTGACTGCGGGTTTGTAAAACCCACACCAAGACATAATGGAATTTCCACATTTTGTGTTAATAACGGGCAGATCGCTCAGAATGTTATTACCCATTATGTTGATGTTTATAAGGAGAAGTTCGCGGGCAGGAGGTAGGTTTGTTATGGTGTTGTAAAACTCGAATTGACAAAACACAAACATTTGCCTTCCCGCATCCGAAAGATGTATTTTTTTAAGTCACCGGACGGCACAGCGCAAGACTTTGTCGACTATTTACCAGCAGGAGTATAGATGAAAACATCAACCCAAAAAATATTAGATGATTTCTTCCTGAGATATCCGCAATTTAATGACAAAAAAAAAAATGTACTTGACAGTATCGAACTTGCGATAAAAGTCTTTTCTAATGGCAGCAAACTTCTCGTATGCGGAAACGGCGGAAGCGCCGCCGACAGCGAGCATATTGTTGGCGAACTTATGAAAGGTTTCGTTTTAAGGCGTGAACTGCCTGAACAGCAAAAACGGGAAATCACAAGCAAGTTTCCTCATCACGCGGATTATCTTATTTCCAATTTACAGCAAGCGCTCCCTGCCATTTCTTTAGTAAGCCATACCGCACTGTCTACCGCTTTTGCAAACGACAATGCTCCAGACTTGGTTTTTGCGCAGCAAGTGTTGGGATACGGCAAGACAGGCGATGTTTTACTTGCGATAAGTACATCCGGTACATCTAAAAACGTTGTATACGCGGCAGAAATAGCCAAAACGCTTGGAATGTTTGTAATAGCGCTAACCGGGAGCTCCGGCGGAACGCTTAAGGATATTTGCGACGTTTTGGTGAATGTACCCGAAACAGAAACATATAAGATACAAGAGCTGCATGTACCGTATTATCACATTTTCTGTTTGGCTTTGGAACAGGAATTTTTTGGTATATCTGCGAACTATTCTGATTGAACCACACCAACGATTTGGAATTGTTAATTTTTAATAATATAATTGCTGTATTTTAAAACACGTCTTAGCTGTATCAAAATAAATCTAAGCCGTTAGGGCATGCGGGGTAAATAAACTGTTCCGCGTCCGTTTCCTTGTTTCTCAATTATCCCCTTGTCTTTCAGTTCTGCTAAAATACGTTTAACAGTAGACTTGGGTATTGCCAATTTTTCAGCAATCTCGCCCGATTTTATGCCCGAATAATTTTGTATTAAGGTTAAAATTAAATACGCTATTTTCCATTTTTATAACCCCAGTGATACGATTTGAGCCGTAAATATACTTAAATGATACGATTTGAGCCGTAAATATCCGATAGTGATACGATAAGACCATTTTTATCCTAAATTCCGCAGTTGGATTAATATCGCAATAAATCTAAGCTGTTAGAGTAGCGGGAGTTTTGTATGTTTTTGGAGATGATTTAACTGCTTGAGCGTATTTCTATAGATCTAAGTAGTAAGTTTATGAGAAGGTTTTGGATAGCGCAGTGTATTTTTTACATTAGGCAGCTTGCGAAATTAAAGCAAGTTTGTTTCTGATGATAGTTTCCTACCGTAAATCAAACACCAAAAAGTATACTACAGTTACTCAAGTAATGAAATAGATCTATCAGGCATAATGTATATTTCTTAAAGAATAAAAACATACGGCTACAACGAAAATTCTACATACCCAAATTATGGTATAAATAATATTTATGAATGAAAAAATTTCAATCATTACCACCGCTTTTAATAGTGCAAAAACAATCATTGATACCTTAAAGTCCGTCTCTGGGCAATCATATCAAAATATTGAGCATATTATTGTTGATGGCTCAAGCATAGATGGAACAATTGACATTATAAAAAAATATGAGCGGAATAATGTAAAAATCATTTCGGAGCCAGATGATGGTATATATGACGCGCTAAACAAAGGTATTAGGCTTGCTTCCGGTGATATTATAGGCATTTTACACTCTGATGACTTATATGCAGATGAAAATGTTTTATCTAAAATAGCCGAATCTTTTTCAGATAGTTCAATAGATGGAATATATACAGATTTAATTTATGTCGCTCAAAATGATATTAATAAAATTTTCAGATACTGGAAAAGCCGTGATTTTTATCCCGAATTGTTGAAAAAAGGCTGGATGCCGCCTCATCCAACAGTATTTCTGAGAAAATCAATATACGAAAAATTCGGGTTATTTGACACCTCATATAAAATAGCAGCAGACTATGATTTTATGCTGCGAATATTTTCAGGTGGAGCAAATCTTAAATATCTGCCTTTTGTTTCCTATAAAATGCGTACCGGCGGGGTAAGCAATAGAAGTATTTCTCATATTCTTTGTAAAAGTAATGAGGATTTGAAAGCGTTAAGGAAATATGGTGTTGGAGGGGTATATACGTTATTATGTAAGAATTTTTCAAAATTTGGGCAATTTTTGAAGAAAGATTAAATACAGATAAGAACATATTTTATGGATGATTTGGAGAGAAACTTGGGGAAAAAAATTTTAATAACAGGAGCATCCGGCTTCATAGGTACAAATCTTTTGGAACATTTCAAAAAATCAGGATTTGAGGTTGTAAATTTGGATATTTTACCGCCAAGAAACAAGAAACATACCTCTCTCTGGATAAAAACAGACATATTGAATCTTAACGATTTAATTGATAAATTTAATGAATTTAATCCAGATTACATCGTTCATCTTGCAGCAAGAACAGACCTAAATGGAAAAAGTATTGAAGATTATTCCGCAAATACAGATGGAGTAAAGAACTTTCTTGAAGCATCTTATTCACTAATTAATTTAAAAAAAATTATTATAACATCCTCAATGTTAGTTTGTGAAGCCGGATACAAACCTAAAAATATGTTTGATTACAAGCCAACTACCATATACGGCCAAAGTAAGGTAGAAACAGAAAAAATAGTTTGGAATAATCCACCGGCTTGTGATTGGGCTATAATACGTCCTACTTCTATTTGGGGGCCTTGGTTTAATATTCCTTACAGGAACTTTTTTGATTTGCTTATCAGCAAAAAATATTTCCATATCGGAGATAAGTCATGTACCAAAACATACGGTTATGTTGGAAATGCTACATACCAAATAGAAAAGATTCTGTTTACAGAAACTTCGGATAAAAACGACAAAGTTTTTTACATAGGTGATGAAACGCCGACAAATATTGAAGAATGGGCAAACGAAATAGCAGAAGAATTAAATTATAAAATTACAAAATTACCGTACAATGCTATCAGAATTGCCGCAACCTTTGGAGATATTTTGAAAAAGTTAAAAATTAATTTTCCGATGACATCATTTAGATTAAGAAATATGACTACGAACAACATTGTTGATGTCTCAAGCACAATAAAATTAGCGCCAACGTCTCCGTTTTCACGGAAAGATGGCGTAAAAGAAACATTGTTATGGTTGAGGGAATAATTTAAGCAACCCTCTTTCCAATTATAGACACTAGTGCCGACACTCGTTTGATTTGCATATTTTTCTATAATATTTCTGTATTTTTTTCCAAAAAATGCAGTAACATAAACATTCATAATACGAACTAATTTGCAATCTAATTGTTTTAGTTTTAATTTTCTCGCAACTTTAATCCCAAATTTTAATATTTGTAAACATAAACCAAAAGTCCACATCTCTCTCAAAAATTTTGTTAATTTATACATTTTTTTCTTCTTTTAATTTTTTTATTTCATAGGTATATATCAAAATTAAATATATGTTTTCAATAAATCGGTGAAATGATTCTTATCATATTCCGTAATAAATTTTTCTTTGCCAACTTTTTATATTTAATATCTATGAATTACCATTTGTCTAAAAGCTTAATAAGCTCAACTTGCTTACTTCGCGAAACTTTAAATGTCCTACACCCAATGTTTTTTCCCGCAATTATGTCGCTATCGCTGTCGCCTATCATAACTGACCGCGCAAGGTCTATGTTATATTTTTCAGCAGCCTGCAGTAATAATCCGGATTTTGGCTTTCTACAGTTACAATCTATTTTATATTCTGACCGCTCTCCATCAAATCCACTGTCAGGATGATGAGGACATATAAAAATATCGTCCACGTAAGCACCTTTTTCACCGAGTAGGGTTTCCATTTTGTTATGGATTTCAGAAAGCTGATCCCAAGATACTTCACCTCTCGCTATTACCGGCTGATTTGTTATCACAATAACTAATTTACCCTCAGTATTAGATTTTACAATAAACTCGGCAACACCGTCTATTAACTCGAAGTCGTCAATATTCCGAAGATATCCTACATGTTTGTTTATAGTCCCGTCCCGATCAAGGAATACCGCCTCTTGCTTATTCGAAAGATTTTTCTTTTTTACAAGTCCGGTCTCTATATCTCTTATGGCCTGCCTGTAACGATCGGGCGTTCCCATGTCATGAACATATTCAGGTGAATCATAACAAATAAGTTCGCGTTTTTCAATAAGCTTCTTTAATATATCTCTGTCAAGGTCGGTTTTATGCGGCTCCAAGAACAGTGTTAATACATCGGGCGAGAGCAAATGTATCCCGGAGTTTACTCTGTTTTTATACCATTTTCGCTCATCTTCTTTGTGAAGCCAGTTGGTTACACAAAAATTTTCATCAGATATTATTAAGCCGCTATCATAAGGATGATTATTCGCGTGGGTAAATATAGTCGCCTTCCCGCCGCGTTTTTTGTGGTAATCAAAAAATTTGTTTATGTCAAAATCAAAAATGATATCACCGTTTAAGAGTAAAAAATCATCAGCGATTTTACCTTTCAGATAAAATAACGCACCTGCTGTACCAAGAGGTTTATCTTCCCGTATATAACTGATATTCACTCCAAACCTAGAACCATCCCTAAAATAATCCTCAATTACTTTTCCTAGATGGCCAATAATCAAAACGATATCAACAAACCCCTGATTTTTAAGCACCTCTATCTGGTGCAAAAGTATCGGTTTGCCACAAACCTCTATCATTGGTTTAGGAACTTCCGAATTAATCTCGGCAATTCTTGTTCCTTTACCACCTGCCATTATTACTGTTTTCAATGTTTTTTCAGTTGATGTTTTCATCTATACGGTATACTATCTTCAGGGGTATAATGGATTACTCGTGTTCCTTCACTCTCAAACATAAAGGGAACATATAAAAAATTTTCCAAAGCTTTTATTAACAGAAGCTGTTTTTCTTTTTCACAGTAAAAGACCAAAAAACCACCGCCGCCAGCTCCAAGCAGTTTTCCGCCAATCGCACCGTTTTTCAACGCGATATTGTATATATCGTCAATAGAGTTGGTAGTAATTCCTGTAGAAATTCCTCGTTTAAGCTTCCACGTATAATCAAGCATCTTACCGAATTCATTTAAATTAGTATTTGACGTAAGAATTTTTTCAGCGTCATATACTAATTGTTTCATTTCTAACAATTGCGTTGTTTTATCCTTAAAAGCTTTTTGTGTATCCTTTTGAATATCAGCTGAAAATCTTGAAAATCCCGTAAAAAACATTATCAGGTTTTCATTTAGTTCTTTCTTTCTGTCATTACTTATTATCAAAGGATTTACGATATAGCCATCATCATTGAATTCTATTTTATTAAGACCGCCAAAAGCAGCAGAAATCTGATCTTGAACGCCGCCAGCCTCGTTACACAAGGTTCTTTCAAGATAAATAGCTTCATCAGCAAGTTGACGGTTACCTTTGTATTTTCCCTTAAGAGCATAAAAAGCGTTGAGCATACCCACCGCTAAAGAACTGCTTGTTCCAAGACCAGACCGCGCCGGTAAATCCGCTTCGTATGTAAAACGTATCTCTCGCATATCAAGATACTTCATAGCCTCGCGTATCGCCGGATGTATGATCTCACTTATGTCCTTAACCCGTTCAATTTTGGAATAGGAAAGTTCTGTTGAGTATTCAAAAAAAGGGGGAAGACGACGAACGTTTACATAACAATATTTATCAAATGTTGTAGCAAGAACGGCACCGCCATGCTCACTATAAAACTCGGGAAAATCTGTTCCGCCTCCAAAAAAAGACATCCTAAAAGGTGTTTTTGTAATTATCATGTTATTATTCCTAAGCAGATAAAATATTGCTTCCCCACAATTTCTCATTCTTTAATAAATCAGAAATATGATTTTTGTCGTACTCAGCAATAAATTTTTCTTTTGCCGATTTTTTATACAAAATATCTATAGATTGCCAATTGTTTAAAGTCTTAATAAAATCACTAACATCGTTTGCAAATAAACACAACTCATTCATACTTTCAATTCCTTCAAAAGCGATATCTGTTCCTATAACAGGTGTTCCTGTTGTTAAAGCGTCTATCACTTTTACTTTTATGCCGGCTCCATGAAATAGCGGCGCAATAACCGCTTGATATTTTGTTATCTCTTTAAGTATATCATCAATAAAACCGGTAAATTTCACGTTTTTGAATTTGGAGATATATTTTTTCTTTTTATCATCTAAGCCACCACCAAGAACACAAAAACTAAAGTTTTCAGAAAGTTTGGGATGTACGTATTTTAAAAACCATACCAACGCTTCCCAATTATCCATTCGACTCCATGCTCCATAAAAACAGAAACTATTTTTCATAATTTCAAAGTCTGAACAATAATTGACAGTATTTTTCTTCAAATACTCGTTTGTAGAAACTGATGGCAGATCATATAAATTTTTAATCAGGTCACAATCTTTATTACTTGGTGTTAAAAGCAAATTACCTGACTGGAGTATTTTTTTTTCTCCATATTTTACCCAACCTGATAATATTGGATTAACCCTTGTGTATCTTTGAGCAATCACATCGTGACATCTCAAAATTTTAAATTTGTGATTTATATGACACGAGTACAAAAAAGTTTGCGAATAATCAAAATATAAAACATCATAATTTTGTGAAATACTTCTAATATAATTACAAATATGCTTTTCAAATCGTCGTGTAAATAACGGATACATGGGTAAATTTTTTATACAACTTATGTTTTTGACTGGATATTTTTTCAAAACATTAACTTTTTCAGGAATCATAGCATCAATAATATTACTGTCAAAATATATCAGATCCACAGTATAATCATTATTTACAAGGTCATCAAGCGATCGGAGCGTATAATAACAACCTGCGGTTTTGTTACTTGGCGGTAACGCTGAAATGAAGAGTATTTTTTTCATTTATTTTCCATTTTTTTTGAAAATATTCCTGAGTAATACTAAAATTACCATAAAAAAAGATGGCATAAAAAACAACTTTTCTTTAGTTGAAATATTGTTTGGGCGATATTTGCGTATTGACAAAATAATATTTTTCATCTGTTGAATGTATTTTTTCTTATCTAAAATATCACTTTTATACAATCTAATCAACGTTATGTAACATTCTTTAATTATAAAATTATAAAACTCCTTATGATGCAAAACATTATCAAACGATTCTATTTGCCTTTTCATAATGATAAGTAAAGAATCAATATGTTTTTGCTTATATAGCGATGTTATTGCACCTGTTTCTCTTATTAGATAATTATAGGTGATTTCATTACAAACACACATTTTTTGTGCTTTTGAAGCCAGTAAATATGAAAATAAAATATCTTCATGCAAAAGTCCATTTTCAAATGATATGCAATGAGTTGTTAGAAAATCTTTTCTTAACAACTTATTACATCCCATCACATTCCATAATGTACGAAGATGAGATAAATATATTTTATCATTTCCGCCAATATACTTCGGCAAATCAATTTTTTCTGCATTTTTTCTGTCGCTACGAATATAATTCCCTATAACAAAATCTACTTCGCCATATTCCTCAATAAAAGAAACAAGCGTTTTTATGGAATTCTCAGGAATTGTATCATCAGAGTCCAAATAATAAACATAATCGCCGTTTGAAACATCAAAACCGGAATTACGTGCTGCTGAGAGTCCGCCGTTTTTCTCTCTTTCAACTATCTTTACTGTATATTTTTCTTTTAATTTTTCAATTACTGGTTTGGCAATTTCCATACTGCGATCAGGAGTATTATCGTTTACTAAAATAATTTCAATTTTGTCGTACGTCTGTAGATAAACACTTTCCAAACAAGATACTATATATTCTTCAACATTATAAACAGGAATTATTATGCTGACTAAAATGTTTTTATTATTTATCATTTGTACATTCTATCATTGGTTCTTTAACAGATTTATATCCACACAACCTGTCTATGTGTTTAATAAGGGCAAATGCAGTCCAAACGAATGGAATATATGGAGACATATATGATATAGCCGCTCCTATGAAAAACGGTAAAATATAAAAACTATGTTTTCCTACATCGATACATACTACTGCAATAGACAACAAAAACAAAAAGAAAAATATTACACCAAATTCGATAATAAATAATGCCACAAAATTATGAGCATAAAAAGAAAGAATATGTTCAGATGACATTGTCCCATTTCCAAAAAGTACTTGCGAGACAGATATCGTTTTCAAATACTTAAATAAGTCATCGAACAATTGTATTTTCGACAGAAAACTTACATCACTCAAAATTTTATTTAGCACTACAAGTGACATACACAGTATAAAAAATACAGCTATACCTTTAACAAAAATTTTTTGTTTGTAGTAAAACAAAATATACATAAAAAGAGCTACAAACGAGATTATCATTGCCCTTGAAAATGTAAAAAACAAAAAAGCCGAAAATAATAAAAACCAAAACAAATTTTTATTTTTATACAACTTTTCTTTCCACAAAAATGTTGCAACTCCTAAAACAGAAAATATAATCAGTGCTGAGAAATTTGAATCCCCACCAAAAATACTATTATATTTGTATTTGTAAAAAATGAATGCTGTTGGATCCTCTTTTTCTGCTACCGCGATCCATCCACCGAATTCAGTATTATTACCGTACTGTATTCTGAAATATAACTCCAATGAAAAAATTAACAAATGAAAAACGAAATACCAATTCACTATTTTTTTAATCTCGTTTTTATTCACTTGATACAAAAGCACATCTATCAAAATATAATATAACCCAAAAAACATAAATACAATAGCGTCATGAAAGTGTCTGGAATAATCATACCTGTCAGGAGTACCAAAAGCACCTACAATAAACCACATACTCATAATATAAATAACAATATAAACCATAATTTGTTTGGCAGTAATGTTTTTGTAAGAATGGACAACTACTGCTAAATAAACAGCCCCAAGCGTTGTTAAATATATGGGACTTATCGGTAATAATCCAACCAAAAAAAATGATGAAAATACAACTGCACACAGAGCGGCAAGATATAATATTCTTATTTTAGTGGGAACTTGAAAATTTAGTAGTGACATAGGCTTTTTCATTATATACTCATTTATTAGCTATTTGCATAACGTTTTTGTAGCAAATAGGACAAAATGCTAAAAATGCCATAATTTTATATTTTATCGGAACATCGCTATCTAATAAAAAAAATAACAGGTTTTTGCGTATAGTATTGGAATAAAAACGATAATATTCTTTATTAATGATCTTCTTTTTTGTCATGGTGTAACATACACCGTTCGCTATTGATGCCTCATAGGACTTTATTTTATTTCTAACAGCCTCATTTTTTTCCAATAAAAGCATCTTTTTTGTCGCAATAAACACATCCATATAATTTATGAAATAATTTTCGGAAAAAGTTGAGGACGTAGAATTTCTAAGATAGTTATAACAAATAGTTGAATCGTACAAAACTTTGTTAATTTTATCAATAACTTCAAACCAAAACAATCCATCTTCACATACTTTAATTTCAGAATCGAAACGGATATTGTATTCATTTATATATTTTCGTCTAACCAGTTTGCTAACAACTGCTGTTGTAAAATATTTGAAATCAAGCAGTGTCTTTTTGGCGGAAATCTTGTCAAAAAATATTATTGCGGTTCGTTTAGATTTTTCTATAAATTCACCATTTTCAGCAAATGACTGTATACCACAAATTGATAAGTCACAGTCGTTGTTAATGGCATTGTTATACATTAGTTCAAGGTAATTCTGTTCAACCCAATCATCACTGTCAACAAATGTAACCCACTCACCCAATGCAACATCCAATCCGGCGTTTCGGGCAGAAGATACCCCGCCGTTTTTTTGGTGAACGATCTTTATTCTTTCATCTTTTATTGCATATTCATCACAAATTTTTCCACTGTTATCAAGCGAACCATCATTAATCAAAATACATTCAAAATTGGTAAAAGTTTGCGCGAGAACACTATTGATACATTTTTCTATGTATTTTTCAACGTTATAAACAGGAATTATTACCGAAATTTTCAGCATCTATCCTTCTTTTTACAGATAAATTTCATTTTATAATAGTCCGCTGTTCTTGAAAAACCAAATTTTTTAACCCTGACAACTGCGCATTTCAACTGATTAAAAGGCAAAAATATGAAGTTAATTTTTTTACGAATATATGATTTTACAAACATTTTTTCATGCGAATTTGGAAAGTTCTCTAAAATTATCTTTGCATACTCTGAACGCACTATTTCTTGTTTCTCTGTGTTAGAAGATATTCCATCGCAAATAAATGCTGCAAAAATAGTATTTATATATTTAATTTTTGCGGAATATCTAAATATTGATTTTACAAAAAATTCTGTATCAGCAGAAATCGCATAACTACTAGTGTTATAAAGACCTAAGCTAACAAATAAATGACGCTTAGTAAATGATGCTTGATGCTTAATTACCGCACAATTTATCCAATCTGTAGGCCGATACGGGTTATTCTTTTGAACATCTTTTATGGAATCAATGTATTTTATTTCTAACTCCGCAGGATAAATCGTTTTTATATTCCCATAAACAATATCTTCATCAAACTCATTCGCAAAAATTTCCGCAAGAATTGTATCTTTATAAGCATAATCTCCAGAATTAAGAAACCAACAGTACTCCCCGTTTGCCCTCTCAATCCCTTTATTCATTCCCTGATAAATCCCGCCATCAGGTTCGCTGCACCAATAAACGAGCTTATCTGTTTTATCAGCATACTCTTTTATTACGTCAACACTCCCATCTGTTGAACCGCCATCAATAATTATCCATTCGTAATCAATCCAAGTTTGAGCGACAACGCTTTTTGCAGTGTCTATAAGTCCATCTTTATTGTTAAAGTTGACTGTTATTATTGAAAGTTTGGGTATTTGTTTTTCCATTATCTTTTTATCACTTTCCAGTAACCGCCTTTATTGGGGCCAATGCGTTCGATAAACCTCTTGGCTTTGAGTTTGGAGAGGTTTACTCTGACATTGTCGGACGTTATACCTACGATTTTGGCCAGTTCCTCTGACGTTATATGTGGATTTTTATCAATCTCCCGAAAAATTGTCTCTTGACTCTTAGACAATCTTTCTGTGTTGTTTTCTGTGTTGTTTTCTGTGTTGCTTTCTGTGTTGTTTTCTGTGTTGCTTTCTGTAATGCTTTCTGTAATGCTTTCTGTAATGCTATCTGTAATGCTATCTGTGTTGCTATCTGTGTTGCTATCTGTGTTGCTATCTGTGTTGCTATCTGTAATGCTATCTGTAATGCTATCTGTAATGCTATCTCTTATTACCCCATCTTCTGTAATAATAGCCCCGTCCGACGGAGTAAGTTGTATAATTGTTTTGAAGACATCTCCTTCGATAAGTTCCGGTTCGCTATCCGAATAGATTTTTAAGAATTTGTATAGGTTTCTTACTCCCGATCCAAGTACATCAGCGCGGCCTATATTGGTGAAAAAAGCTGCTAATAACGGATTTTTAGGATATGGTACAAAATTCTGAGGATCTATACGCCCAGGTTTGTGCGGTAAATTCCAATTTTCGGTGACAATACGATCTCGTTCAATTATAATTTTAGCCGGATATGCGCTTGTATATTCTCTGTGCACAAGAATGTTGCTGATAAGCTCACGAGCAATGTGCGAGCGAACACTAACAGATTGTTCTTCAATTAAAAAGAACCTGTCGAGAGTGTGTTTAGCGATAAAATCCATGAGTAAATCATAAGCGTCAATGAGGTTTGTTCTAACCATAAGACGGTCATCGTAACGGTCTAAGTTTTCTCTGCGGCAAATTGCATCAGTAATATAGTTTGCTGTACATGAGCGTATTACGTGATCACGCCCGAATAGCAGTACCGCTGCTAAATTATATCCAAATTTACCTGTTCTCACGTCCTCCTGATACAATCCTGCGCTTTGGAGTATTTCCATGTCAGACATATCAGCCCACGGATGGCCAGTACGATAATTTGTTGCCAAACGCCGTACTTTGGGCATCAACCGCGCAAAATCAAAATCATCTTCCTTGGCATACTGGAATATCTCGCGCTCCGAATAGCTCGCCGATTTGCGCATATAAATATGGGACACCATATTAGGGTTACGCGTAATATCCATGTCGCCATCTTCGGAACGATCGTATATTTTATCTCCAAACATTACTATTTGTGAATTTGGTGGGACATAACACCATAGCACTTTCTTATCATTTATATCTACCTCTTCAAGCGCAATAAACAGCGTTGGCGCAAAACGCTGCGGATTGTTAAGCGTGTTTACAAAGTTTCTTTTGATATTATATACAGAATTTGGATTTACACCATGAATACTGCCATCTTCATTGCTAACGCCAAGTATAATATAGCCGCCATATCGGTTTGAAAATGCCGATACAGTTTCATACACACTATTGGTGAGTTTATTTTCGCAAAGTTTAAACTCAACGGTCAGCCCTTCACCGTCTTTTATTAGTTGTTTAATTTTTTCTAACACCGGTAACTTTCCTGATCAAGATACAATGGCCCTATCGTTTGACTCTCTTTTTCGGGTAAATTATTCATTGAAAAACACTTCCGTCTGTTGAACCGTCATCAATAATTATCCATTCGTAGTCAGTCCAAGTTTGAGCGACAACGCTTTTTGTGGTGCCTATAAGTCCTGCTTTATTGTTATAATTTATTGTAATTATTGAAAGTTTTGACATACTCTCTCTTATTATTTACCATAAAATCACTAATGGAAATCGGTTCCGTTTCGCTTCAAGAAACCATAAAGTGTTTCTTCGCCAGTTTCTTGATCTTTCTCAAAAAAAGTACTCTTGTAGCTGAATTTGTGAAATTGAGTATTTGCACAAATATCTGATATAATATTCCGTTTGTATGGTTTATTAGCAATCGAATCTAAACCATCCTTGAACATCAATTCGTTGTTAAATGGGACATTATCTGTAATTTGCTTTACCATAGGAATTTTATCATACATACTTCCAATTAAAAATACTTCCGTAATCCAATAATAAGGAATTGTATTCTCTTTCCTACAGTAATCGAACCAAAAATCTTTCAAGCAAAGAAATAATGGATTTCTTTTGCAAGAATACCAAACAGGAATACATTGTTGAATAGTAAGTTTAGAGACAGAACTTATTGCCCAAAGTCCTATCCATAATTTATATATATTATAATCTTTCGGCATCAATTTCCACCTTGGCGTCCAATAACAAGTGTTTATTTTTTTAGGCAAGTTATTAGTAAGTAAAACAGTGGAATCAATCCACAATCCTCCATATTCACTTAATAAGCATACCCTTAAAATATCGGAAAAGTGCGTTAATGTGATGGTTTGTTGATCAACTTTGTCAAGAACAAATTTAGGAATTTCTACGTATTTTTTGTAATTATCTTTCGTTATTAAATTTATCTGATGTCCGTTTGCGTATTTTTTCAAAGAGCTGTAACATATTTTTACAACATCCGGCATTTGTTCTTCGCCTTGCCACCACATAACCCATACAGTATATTCTTCACCACTAAAATCCGATGGTACATCAGCATTAATATATCTTTCCATAACATATCTATATTTTGAATTGAGATATTTACTTAAACGTTTTATCTTGAAGACTTCTAACAAAAAAGAAAGCCTTTTTTTAATATTCTTTATCAAGTATTTTAATTTTTTAAATATTTCCATAATCTTTCACAGCAACTTATTTAAAACGTTTTATATATTTTCGCGTGTTCTTCGGCACATTTTTTCCAAGAATACTTTTGCAAAACCGTTTGCCCCTTCAATATCATTTCATTTTGTAATGCAGGTGAACTTACCACTTTTTCAATAGCATTACATATATCAATAAGACTTTTAGGGTCAAAATATTCGACAGCATCTCCAGCTACTTCAGGAAAGCAACTCGCATTTGATAACAAACACGGACAATTTGACGCAAACGCTTCCAAAATAGGAATACCAAATCCCTCATATAAAGAAGGATACACGAAACAAATTGCTTCTTCATATAGTTTTTTCAATTTATCTTCAGAAACAAATTTATTCTTTACCCTGTTTTTTATACCCAATTTTTCAAATAACAACTCTTCATCTATACTAAATGTAGAACCTGTACAAACCAAATCCAGATCATATTTTATTAAAATTGACGAGACTGCATTCACAAATAAATCAAAATTTTTATATCCGAAACGTTCTCCTACATATAATATATAATTTTTCTTTTCAGATATTTTGTCGGACTGTATAAAAGAATTGCCATGATAAATAACATGAATCTTATGTTCATCAATTTCTGGATAAATTTTTAATATATCGTTTTTAGTATTTTTAGAAACCGCAATAATTTTATCTGCTTTCCCCATTAAAATACGCTTATTTTTTATTTCTGTTTTTTTATAAAAATAACGAAGAAACATTTCATGTACCATATCATGAATTGTTATCACTAACGGCTTACGAATTTTGTCAAGATAATATAAATCGTAATAAGTAGCATGTAAAATATTATAATCAGACGCTGATATTCTATGTAACGAAGATATCGTATTCAGTTTTGAAATTATACAATCTTTCCCTCTAAAATTTGCTTTTATAAAAAACTCTTTATTAAAGTTTTTCAATGATTTCAAATATTCATTTTGAAAATGTACTCCGCTTAGTTCAGGCAAGTATAAACCAGAACTATTTTTTATCAATTCATAAAAATATCGCGGAATACCCCCGAATTTAGCTCCTGCGAATGTTTGATGATCATATAGAATTTTCATAAATAGATCTTTATGCTCTAATGTATATACTATTCTTTCAACAACAACTTTATTCTATTTATAATTTGTTTACCAACAATTTTACAAACTATTGGTTTTATAATATTTTGCTTTGGCTTTTGCTTTCTAAAAAAATTACAAATCAGTTTAGTCGCAAGTTTATTTTCTTTTATCGGAACGTTATTAAAGTCAATTTGTAATTCATTTTCATTATATTTATAATCATAAATAGACGTGGCTTTGCAATGAACACCAGAGTTATCCATTCCAATATTTTTAGCAAGCGGTTTCGTAGGCATTATCTGAAAGCCTCTATTAACAAATTGCACTGCATACCAAAATATTGCCCAAGTATTTAATTCCCCAGTTTTATTTGCCGTAATCTGTGAAAACATTCCTGTTGTATTGTGATAATCAAATCTGTTAATATCTTTTTTTGACATCTGTAAAATATACTTGTCTGGATTTTTATCATAATGTTTCCACCTGTCAGCCCAAGTTCCCCAACTCCAACAACACATTGCAAAAAAACAAAATGCCGCAGGCAATTTCTTATTTTCTATGGGATAAGCAAATCCTGTTATACTCCAAATTTGTTTTTCATTTTCATAAAAACTCAACGCATCATTCATAAATTTCAAAAAATACGGACTTGTTTCAATATCGTCTTCCAAAACTATAATTTTTCCGAACTTATTTACAACTTCAGTTACACCATTAATAATTGACTTTGCCAAACCTTGATTTTGCGTTTGCTCTTTTATCGTGACCGACTTAAATCCAGAAATCGTTTTTATGTAATTTCTTACTTGTTCAACCTTTTCGCTTGCGTCTTCCTTCTTTGGAGCATCCGAAAAAATGAACAAATCAGAATACGTCGCTTCTCTGTTTTTTTGCAACGCCTCAATAACTTTCTGTGTATGAAAGGGGCGGTTATAAACAAACAAAACGATAGGCGCCAAGTTTTTCATATAATCCCTTATTAATAAAACTGTATTCTAAATTAAGTAGCTTTTGATAATTCATTATTATTTTTCCTTAATTTCCAAAATATATTCCAACCCTTTTCCTGCAGTTTTGTTTATTTTTCTGCTTTTAGTAACTTTTTTTAAATTTTTCACCAACCAAAATATTTCTTGAACATTACTTTCAAAAAACATTCTCAAAAGATTTTTAATCAAGGTGTTTTTTGTCAAATATACATTGCTCCATGTACTGGCATAGCCTATGAATACATCAAGTGGTTTATTAATACGATTCGCTCTGTCATGGCACATAGTTACTGACGGCACTATTCCTATTTTCAGGTTATGAAATAATACCCTTTGGCAATAATTATAGTCTTCTCCATAATGCTTAAACATAATTGTATCAAAACCGCCAACAGTTTCAACGCATTTTCTGGTTATTAACCATGCGGCAGCATTTACAAAACGGCTTTTATACAAAATCGGCTCTTGCTTTTTTAAGTATAGGTTTTCATAAGCATTAATTGTGTCTGAGTAACTGTAAAAATAATTTATGAAACCGTCATCAAAAGAATTTTTGTTTGCAGTTAAGTGGATTGGACTAAGTATCCCGAATTCTTGTTCTTTTTCAGCAACAGCAATTAAAGTCTCTATTGTATTGTGTTCAACCCATGCATCTTGATTCAATAAAAAGAAATAGTCTGCGCTATTGTTGTAAGCGATATTCAGGCCTATATTATTCGCTTTGGCAAACCCAAGATTTTCACCGCTTTGTATTAGCTGTACTTCCGGAAATTTATCGGTAATATAAGATACAGAATCATCGGTTGATTTATTATCAATGACTATAATATTTAACGGAATAGAAGATGACAACAAACTTTGAATACATTTATTGTACCATTCTTTTTTTCCATTGTAAGTCACAACAATAACTGTACATTTTTTTTCAAGCATTTTATGTCTTTCCGCGAAATAATCGTTATCGCTTATACTTATAGCCTTATTGTTTGTATAATACAATTTGCTTCAAAAAATGTGGTAATTTATTCGCAACCATTTGCTTTTCCTCTTTACTAAGCCCTATGTAAAAAACTATTACAGCGCTCCAAGCCAATGTAAAAATACCGACTCCGCAAGAAGACAGTATAGATTTTGAAAAAAAGTGATGCAAAACAACAGGCGCAGAAGCAGCAAAGAAACACGTTTTTGATATAGGTACAATAACATCTGTAAAATACTTTCGAATTGAAAAACCAAGCTGCATTTTCAACACTATTACTACGGAAATAAATAAACTAATGCCATTAAAAACAAGTCCAAAAACGTAAATATATGCAGGCAATAATTTATTTATACCCACAAATAAAGCACAAAATAAAATAAGCAACCTACAGACGATGCCATTGATTGTAACCGCGCGCAGTTTCCCTACTGCCGCATTTGCGGTACTTATCGGATGTCCCAAAATTCTTTGCAGTGCTTCCAGCAAAAACAGTTGCGCAAAAACCTTGGCATACTCTGGATAATTTCCAAGCCAAATATAAAGTACAGTATCTATTTCTAAAATAAAAGGGAGCGCCAGTATTAAAAGCAAATAAAAATATAATTGTGACGATTTTGTTATCAAAGTCCAAAGACGCTGTCTGTCATTTTGGGCATAACTCATAATAATTTGAGGTTGGGTTGCGATCGCTGCATTGTCGGAAAACGAAGAAATAGCGGTGTATACAGTATTTGCTATTCCTTGCGCTGCGTTCATAATTGGTCCATAGTACAAATTTAATATTATATTTAGTCCTTGAAATCTTATGATGTACGAAATGGAGCCAATAATAGTGTAGGCATTATATCCTAACAGTGGCCTAATACAATCCCTTACCCACGACAGCCTAATTCTGCATTCTTCAAAACTTTTGTAGCAATACACAAACACTATTATTCTTCCGATGATTCCCACGCACATCCACATAAAAGCCAACGCTATCAGATTATCATAAGGCAAAATCACGAGCAAATACACAATAACAAGCTTCATAACAGCATCAAAAATGCTCATCTTTGCATAAAAACTAAATTTTTCATGAGTTCTGATGGCCCCATCAAACGGGGCAAAAAAGACACCTATTGAAAACGATATTACGGAGAATTGATAAACCCAAAATGCCGCATTTACTCTTTCCGGTGGAATAACAAGCTTGTTTTGAAGAAACCATAACCCTAACGTTTCGGCAATAATTACTGTGAGTAAAATAAAAATTATATGTAATGAAAGTGAATTCGCAAAAACTTGTTTCAGCTTTACAAAATCACCTTTTCCCAACTCCACAGAAAGGAACCTTTGAGTTGTTCCTGCTAAAGCGCCTGTTAAAAACGACAACATCGCCACCACACCGCCAACCACATTATTAATCCCATAATCCGTAACCCCAAGCGTTTGCAACACAATTCGGGAGGTAAACAACGCCACAAACATCGTTATTATCTGGCGAAAATATAACGCTAAGGTGTTTTTTACTATTCTTTTGTTATTAGCTGAATTTTGCGATTGCCGGAGAGCGGCATTATCAGAGCTTTCTTCTGCGACTGCGGATGGTGTGGATTGTTTGTCTTCCGGCTCTATGGTTTGAGACTGG
>Ga0123356_10000383_pt1 | contig 50398 bp, 45 predicted proteins | sample TergutEmb28metaG_2_FD_92546 | JGI IMG/M metagenome (GOLD analysis project Ga0123356, IMG submission 92546) | Embiratermes neotenicus P3 segment gut microbial communities from Petit-Saut dam, French Guiana - Emb289 P3 | ecosystem: Host-associated > Arthropoda: Insects > Digestive system > Gut ...
GCTCCCGCAAAGGGCGGAAGAAGAAAAGCGGCTCCCACTCTTGACGCTGTAACAGCGGCAGTTTGGAAGAAAATCGGCAAAGCAAGCGTCCGCGCTTTAGAAGCTCCCACCGCGATTCAAGTAATCGTATATGACCTCGGAACCTTCTACGTTGCAATCAAAGATGAAGGCGGCAAGAGACTCGAGGTTATGCAGGCTACTTATGACGACCGCGCAGGAACACTCGAAGCTTCCTACGAAGAAATCATGAAGATTGCCGCAGGCAAATACAACTTCCTTGAAGGAATCACAAAAGGCAAAATCGTATACAAGGGCGACGTAAAAAAAGCACTTGCTATTGCAGGATTATTCAAATAAAAACACTTGCGCGGGTTGTAAAAATGCAACCCGCGCAAATTATTTTTAATTTTCTCTTGACATTCTTTGAATTATAATATATAATGATAAGGCTGTACTAAACATTATACATCTCACAACGGATTGGAGGAGATAATTATGAAAAGAACATACCAGCCTAAAAAGCGTCAAAGGCAGAAAGAACACGGCTTCAGAAAAAGAATGTCAACAAGAAGCGGAAGAAAAATTCTTTCTAACCGTCGCGCAAGAGGAAGACAGACACTGTCTTATTAATTAGTGTTATCATTTAAAAAGAACTACGTAAGTGTCAGGAAGAACAGGGAATTTCAACATCTGTTCAAAAAAGGGCAAAACTTAGTCACCTACGCCTTTGTCTGTTATTATAAGCCGAATAAAAGGCGGGTGAACCGTCTCGGTGTCATGGCATCGAAAAAAATCGGCAATGCGGTTAAGCGCAACCGCGCAAGGCGGATAATAAAAGAATCCTTCCGCCTTGCAAATCCTCTTTTTCTTGAAAAAACAGACAAGCGTCACGATTTTGTGTTCGTGGCGAGAGGCAAGACACCCGAACTTGATTCAAAACAGATTTACGGGCTGTTGCTTAAACAACTGTTGCCAAAACTATGAAATATATATTTATAGCTTTGATAAAGCTCTACAGAATTACTCTGTCAAAAATAATACCGTCTTCCTGCCGCTTTACACCAAGCTGCTCTGCTTACGCGTTAATTGCGTTTGAGCGTTTCGGTGCTGTAAAAGGCGGCTTTTTAACGTTGAAAAGAATCGCAAGGTGCAACCCGTTTTCAGCGGGCGGCGAGGATAATGTACCGCTCGTTTTCAAATGGCGTAAAATGTAGGGCGGTCGCCATGAATGGCGACCCTACAAAGAAACAAAAAATAAAAAAGCAGGTGATTTCTCATATTTGATTTAATATACTCGGTAATCGGCACTCCGCTCGGCTACGTAATGTGGCTGATGTATTTAATTGTGAAAGACTTCGGCTGGGCTGTAATTCTATTCACGCTGCTTGTAAAAGCGGCGAGCTTTCCGCTGACGCTGAAGCAACAGAAAAACATGGCTGTTTCACAGCTTTTCACCCCGCGAGTGCAGGAAATACAGCGCAAATACCGCGGCAATCAGCAGAAAATGCAGGAAGAAATGCAAAAATTGCAAAAAGAAGGCTACAGCCCTATGGGCGGCTGCGGACCTATGATTCTTACGATGATTATTCTTTTCGGCGTTCTTGACGTGGTTTATAAGCCTATGACACACATAGAACGCTTCGACAAGCTTATAATCGAGCAGACAGTAGATTTAAGCAAGCAGGTGGAATTCACTTCTATCGTTCTTGAAAACGAAGAAAGCCTGCAGGCTTTCCTTGAATACCGAGAAATTCGTGAGCCCGCAAAGCCCCGCGACCCCGAAGCCTCGGAAATTTCTAACGAGCAGCGCAGAGAAATCGGCGAATATATTTTCAATAATCTTTCAACTTTAAACCAAACAGGGCTCTCCGATACTGTTATAAGGTCAATCACGAACGCGAACAGAAGCTATGTCGGCTTGCGGCAGGAGTTAATCGCCGTTTCGCAGTTCTCGCGCTCGCCCGAAGCCTTTTCAATCATGGACAGCGCGGATTTTAACAAGCTCGATAAATTAAAAGACAACATGGTTTTCTTAGGCATTATGGACTTAGCGTCCGTTCCTCAGCTGAGAGTTTTCAACGGCTTATGGATTATCGCGTTCCTCTGCTTCGGCTTCTCGGTTGTGCAGGTGGTTGTTCAGCGGCGCATACAAAAGGAAACAATGCCGAATATGCCCAACGCCGGCATGATGCGCGGAATGATGTTCATAGGGCCTGTCTTCGCAATTATCATCGTGTTTCAGTTCCCGGCAGGTGCGGGGCTGTACTGGTCGATTTCCAACCTGCTGATGATAATACAAAGCCTGATTATCTTCAAGTTCTGGCCGCCCGAAAAAATGCGGCAGGAAGCTAAGGATAAGGTCCAAGCGTCGCTCGGAGAGGTCACAGCGACAGCAACGGTTGTAGACGTTGACGAGGAAGGAAACGAAACTGTCACCGAAACAAAGGTTTCCGATATGAGCAAGCGGGAGCAGGAAGAATATTTCAAGAAGAAGCTTGAAGCCGCGCGCAAGGCAGACGCGGAGAAATACGGCGACGAAACAAATTTAACACTTGACAGTGAATCAGAAAATAATAATGAGGGGAATAATTAACATGAAAATGCAGTTTAAAGGCAAATCTCTTGAAGAAGCAAAGGCTCAGGCTTATGAATTTTTCGCGGGGCACGGCGTTGACGAGCTTGACGTTAATTTCAATGTAATCGAACAGCCTAAGAAAGGGCTCTTCGGCGGCACAAAAGGCGATTATGTGATTAGCGCGGAAGCCGACGTTAAAGAAGAAACGGCTGTGCAATCCTCTGCACCGCAAAGCGCAGGTGCGGCAAGCACTGCTTCAACTCCGCTTATAGCCGGCGATTATACCCGCATTATCGCTTATCTTGAAAAAATTCTCGCAGGGCTCGGCGCAGAAGACTTTAAAATTAATATTATTGAAAAAGAAGAAAACGTAATTCTTGACATAGTAGGTGATAAGCTCGGCATAGTCATCGGGCGCAGAGGCGAAACGCTTGACAGCCTGCAGTATCTTGCAGTTTTATCCAACAACCGCAAGGGCGAGGACGGCGATTCGGCGAAGTATAAGCGCATTGCAGTAGATTGCAACGGCTACCGCGAAAAACGCCGCGAAACTCTCGAAACTCTCGCAACGCGCACAGCGAATAAAGTCCTTAAGCAAGGCAGACGCGTTACGCTTGAGCCCATGAACCCGTATGAAAGACGGATAATCCACAGCAAGGTCGCGGAAATCAGCGGCGTTTTCAGTAATTCAATCGGCGAAGAGCCCTTCCGCAAGGTGGTTATTTCTGCGAATGTTCCCAAACCGAGAGACGGCGGACGCGATAATCGTGACAACCGCGATAACAGGGACAACCGCCGCGACAATCGTGACAGCCGTGACAACAGAGGACGCGATAGTCGCGACAACAGGGACAATCGTGACAGCCGCGATAACAGAGACAGACCCGTAGGACCCGGACGCTCGTATAAGCAGTCCAGCGGCTTCTCAACCTCATTCGAGCGCGAATATAAGAGAGACAACGTAGAAATTTCGCAGGATACCGTTGACTTCGAGAAAAACGCATCTGTAGGAAAAATCGAACTGTAAAGAATAAGAAGGTGAAAATTATGAAAAAGCTTTTAACGCTCTTAGTTACCTTTGCATTTATCTGCGCACTTGCCTTGCCCGCATTTGCTTCGCTCCCGAACGTGGATTTGGGGAGAGAAATCAAGCTTGCCGAGGACGACAGCGGCACCGGCAACATTGTAAAAAAAGCAGGCTTAACGCTCACCCGTTCGCAATTTGAAACAATTGGGGAAGATTTAAGCGACGAAGGAATGGACATCGAGGATTTTACTCTTAATAATTTTACGCGTTTTGTTTTTCTCTATGTTGACCAGAGCGGAAAAACGATTCCCTTTACGGATTATGAAAAGGAAATCAGAGACACCGCTAATCAAGCTAACCGCGAGGATTACGAAAGATTCATTCAGGAGTTTAACGCCTGGGCGAATCCGCGCAAAGCATTGGTAGACTTTGAAAAAGTATCGGCATACAAGTTTGACATCATGGACTTATTAGTGGAAACCGAAGACGATAAGGTTTTCCTCAAAAATATGCACGGCGCGACTATGAACCTTCTGCTTGAAATCCCTGCCGATATGCGCGGAAGCTATGATTATTACGTTTTCGGCGCGACCTACAGCTATAACATGGAACGGTATATTTTCAACGCGGCGAACAACGGAAATGTTCTGACTGCCGCGAATAACTACATTACCGTTTCCTTACGCGGCTTTGGAGAATTTGTGTTAGTTGCAATCCCGAATAACGAATCACAGACGCCTGTTCAGCCCGAGCCCGAGCCCGAAGCTCCGAAAGCACAGCCGCAAACGTTCACCACCGCCGACGCGCTTAATGTTCTCAGGTACGTCGCAGGAACAGCAACGCTTACGAGCGAACAGCGCGCGCAGTACGACTTGAACGGCGACGGAAGCATTGACACCGCCGACGCACTCGCAATTCTGCGGCAAGTCGCGGGAATGGGGTAAGCTTATGAAAAAGAAGCTTATAGCGTCTTTGATTGCAGTGATTTTTGTTCTCGCGTCAACAATAACGACAGGAGCGGAAAGCACAGTGATTAACAGCAACACGATTAGAAACATTAACGGCTGGGACGTTGAATACTGGCGCGACAGCGGCACGGGAACCATGACGTTTAACAACGACGGGACATTTTCCTGCACCTGGGACGCCCGCCCGAGCAGTAATATTTTATTCCGCGCGGGTAAAAAATTCGGACAACCCGCGAATGTGAGCCAATCGCATACACAAATCGGCGAAATTTCTCTCACGTTTGACGCCACGCACAGCACGGACGTAAATTCTTTGCTTTGCGTTTACGGCTGGACTGCGCGAAATACTGTTGAGTACTACATATTTGAAAGCTGGGGCACATACGCAAAAGGAAGAAGCAGCCCGCAAGCGCAGTTAATCGGCACATATACGATAGAGGGCGAGGGAACATATGAATTTTATGTCTCGCACGAGCGGGTAAATCAGCCGTCGATTTTCAGTAATTCAGATACCTTTCCGCAGTATTTCAGTATCCGCACCGAAAGAAGAAACAGCGGAACAGTCTCGGTTTCCGAGCATTTCAGACAATGGGATAAGCTCGGCTACAGCCTGAACGGCGCGCTGTACGAGGTTGCACTTTGCGTTGAAGCGTGGGGAAGCTCAGGCAGTGCGCGGGTTAACAGCTTTTCGCTCACAGCCGGTAATACTGTTTTGGGCACACCTGTGGTAACGGCTCCGCCGGAAGCACCGCCCGAAGCACCGACAATTACAGCACAAGCACTAACAACGTCAGACGCGCTGAATGTTTTACGGCACGTTGCGGGGATTTCATCGCTGACAAACGAACAGCGGACAACTTACGGTCTCGGCGGCAGTGTAACGACTACGGACGCGCTGAATATTCTGCGTAAGGTTGCAGGGTTGGCGTGAAAATATATTTTTAAAATTCTTATTGACATAATATGGACAAGTATTGTATAATATATAAAAAGAGCGGGAAACATAATATGTGTACACCAAATTTTAAGTCTATACGTATTATGGAGTATGCGAAGATTTAAAAAGGAGGAAATTGATATGTGGATGAAGGACCTTAAGCATTAGTATGTTGAAAATATAACCGGCTGATTATTTAAAATCAGCCGATTTTTTATTTGTTTAATAAAGTTTTCTGAGATGTTTTAAAACTATTATTTTGGCGGCACTTGCGATTTTTCGTTCCTCGCTGTTTGCAAAGCGAGCAAGAGCGTCGTATTCATAAGAATTTAATGTAAATGAAACTTTCTTTTTTGCTGTTTTAAACTTAGACATTTTAAATCCTCCTAAAAAGTTATATTTCTATTATATGGGAATATCCCATATTTGTCAATATGTGAATACCCCATAAGTTATAATAGATTATGGGGGTGATTTTATGACGGAAAGAATTCGCGCGCTTCGTGAGGACAAAGATTTAAAGCAAAAAGAATTAGCGAATTATCTAAACGTAGACCAATCTACTTATTCCGATTATGAAACAGGCAAATTAAATATTCCTGTTGCTGTGCTTATAAAATTATCAGTATATTATAATACGAGCACGGATTATATTTTGAATTTGACCGATAATCAAAAACCATATGAACGCAAGAAGCGGGGTTAACCCCGCTTCAATATTTTCTATTCAACCTCTTTATAACTCATCTCAAAAACACTCTCACTGATTATATCAATATCGTTTAAATCCTCGCAGTCGATAATTAAATAATCCCCCGGCTCGCCGTGCAGGTAGCCGTTCGGGACGGAATCTACGAAAACCTTGGTATTGCGAGTCAGAGCAGAAGCGAAAATCGGTGCTTCTCCCTCGGAAAAATAGCATTTCAACAGAGGCTTGAGTTCCTTCACCTCGCCCGTATTCTCGTTTTTGACTACTGGCTCGTATTCATGCTCGCAGCCGTCCAATTCGCCGCAAGGGCGGTAATATGCGCGGAATTCCTCCGCGTTCATGAGGTCAACCTCTCCCTCCATATCTACCATAAGATAAACCTCGGGCGAAGCTAAAATGTTTGAATCGCCCTCAATCGTGCGAATCAGAAGCGGCGTACCTTCGGGGAAAACCTCGGACGAAAGCACAAACCCGCGCGGAACAGGCTTCTTCGTGTATTTTTTCATGCCGGAAGTATCAATGCTTTGTTCTGTAGTGTCAATCGTGTCATAGCTGTCGAAATACTCGGCAGTTTTTGTTTTTACGTACTCATCAATCGTCATGCCGAGCTCGTCAATTTCCTCCTTTTGAATCCAACCGCCTGCCTTCTCTCTGTGTCCGCCGCCCGAGCCTACGTCCTTAGTGATAAATTCAACGAAGTCCGAAGCCATAACCTCCCGCGAGCAGCTGCGAATCGAGAGCCGCGCGCCGCCCTCACGCAGGTTATAAACCACGCAAAGCTCGACAGTGTCTACCTGTAGCGCAATATCGCTGATAAAGCCTAAGATATTCGGGTCGCAGAACTCCGACTTGAAGAGCGCGTAGCGGTTATTAAAGCAGGTGAAATTCCGAAGCAGTGCAACGCCTGCAATTTCGAGCTCGTCAAGAGTAAGGTTACAAAGGCGAAGCCGCCGCACGATTCCGCGGTCGCAGTAGACCTGAAGCTCGTCCCGCATATCCTTGTCAAGCGGGTGATTTATTTCAGAAAAATCGTTCGTATCGGTCATCAGCCCATAGTACAGCGAGGCGGGAATGTCCTTATCCGCCGCGAAGTCGAAGTATTCCTCACGGAGCAAGTCCCAGACAAGCGTCGCACAGCTTCCGAGATGCGGCTGAATTACCCCCAAATCAAACTCGTCGTCCTCAAGCACTTGCAAGTGATGGTCAATGACGGCGACTGCTTTTGCCGCTATTTTTGTGACATTCCCCTGCCCGTACTGGCAGTCTACGCAAACGAGCACGTCGGGCGCAGGAAACTCGTCCGCGTGCTTGACGTATTCAAGCGGGATATTCAGCCATTCGAGCATGAGCAGAATGTTGCGCTTGCTTATTTTCGAGAAGCCCGAATAAACCATTCGCGCGGATTTCCCTTGCCGCTTTAAGTAGTGATAAACGCCGAAAGCCGAGCTGATAGTGTCGGCGTCGGGGTGGTCGTGGCACTGAATGACGATGTCGTCGTAGGTTAATAAATCGGATAACTTAAAAGTATACATGAAAAAATTCCTTTACTTTTTTACTTAGCTATATTATAATGTTAATAGCTGATAATGTCAATTAGTTTTATGAAAGCGGGAAAAAATTATGAGTAAAAAACTTTTTAAATTGCTGTTAATTGCATTAATATGCATAATTATAACTGCCTGCGGCAATGAGCAAGTGCCGTATACACAGGCTGAAAGCGATTCAAACGACATAGAGAATGACGTAAACATCGCTCTGTCTGAAGAACCCGAACCCGAAAACCTTGAAGCCACAGGTAAAATTATAACATGGGACGGCACAGGCTTCATTCAGCTACCGGAATACCCCGACAGATATTTCAGTATTTGGAATAATATACTGGTTTCAAGCTCTACTGATTATATCGGTGACGGAATTATGTTTCATGAGCTGATTCACGTAGGGAACGCGAGACCTTTTTATATCACGGACTTAGCGGGTGACGGCTTCCCCGACTTTGTTTTTATGCACAGCGAATTGCATGATATTGAAACAGCAGACGGCGAGAAAATGCAAATTCATTACGATTTCATATATGCTTACGGCTGGAGCCGCAGACCTGTGCTTCTCCTTGAAAACGAATATGTTTCGTTATCGGTAGAAAACGATAAAATTATCGTAGACGGCAAGGGCGAGCTTGTATTTATACAAGGCGAGACAGCATACGGTGAGTTTGTGATTTTAGACGGAAATTCGCCGCCGCCGATTGAATATGAAATACGCTTCACCCAGTACGAAGAACCTAACGGCAACATAACATCAGTAGAGTACAGCTCGTTTGGAGTCGATGAAGCTGACGCTTTAATGTTCACTGAAATGACGGTTAACGCTTTGATGTCGGCGGATTTGGATTACGAGCGGGAGCTTGCCCGCGTATTTCACATTATTAATGACGGCATGGTTACAAATCCCGACGGCGAACAGGTTTTTCGGGTTATAGCCTTCTGTACTTTTGATAATGATGAAATGGCAATGGAATTCCATCGCGAAGCCCAAAGACGTGATATTGTTGTAGAATATCGTTTGTTTGACTTAGGTGACGGAGGCGCAACCGGCAACCTTGAATGGCAAGTGTATGATATATATTTTAAGTAATAAATAATTTTTAAAAACCATTTACAACCTTTCCAAAATATGTTATAATATTTCTACGTGCATAAAAAAGTAATATAAATTCAAGGAGGCTCATTCAATGGCAAAAAGAAAAATCACGATGATGAAGGGTAACACCGCAGCGGCACACGTTTCCTACGCGTTCACGGAGGTAGCGGGAATCTATCCGATTACCCCTTCGTCAGATATGGCGGAAGAGACCGATGCTTGGTCAGCGAAAGGCAAGAAAAATATGTTCGGCGACACTGTTAAGGTTGTCGAAATGCAGTCAGAAGCAGGCGCGGCGGCAACCGTTCACGGTTCGCTCCAGGCAGGCGCACTGACCACTACTTACACGGCGTCACAGGGCTTACTGCTCATGATTCCGACAATGTACAAAATCGCGGGCGAATTATTGCCGAGCGTTATTCACGTTTCGGCACGCGCAGTTGCCGCTCACGCACTTTCTATTTTCGGCGACCACAGCGATATTAACGCTTGTCGCGCAACCGGCTACGCTATGCTCGCTTCCACAAATCCGCAGGAAGTCATGGACCTCGGCGCAGTTGCTCACCTTGCAACGCTTAAAGGTCGCGTTCCGTTCCTGCACTTCTTCGACGGCTTCCGCACCTCTCACGAAATGCAGAAAATCGAGGAATGGTCTGACGAGGACTTAAAAGACTTAGCAGACATGAATGATATTGAAGCCTTCCGCAGCCGCGCGCTCAACCCCGAAAAGCCCGTACTCCGCGGAACAGCGCAGAACCCCGACATCTTCTTCCAGGCGAAGGAAGCGGCGAACTCCTATTACGACAAAATGCCCGAAATCGTACAGGGCGTTATGGATAAAGTTAATGCAAAGCTCGGCAAAACCGGCAATGATGCTTATAAGCTTTTCAACTACTACGGCGCGCCCGATGCAGAACAGGTAATCGTTTCTATGGGCTCTTCCTGCGATACTATTGAAGAAACTATTGACTATTTAGTAGCTAAAGGTGAAAAAGTCGGCTTAGTTAAAGTCAGACTTTATATGCCCTTTGCTATGGACGCTTTTGTGAGCGCGATTCCTTCAACTGTTAAGAAAATCACCGTTCTTGACAGAACCAAAGAACCCGGCTCAATCGGCGAACCGCTGTATCTCAGCGTAATCGCGGCTCTCAAGCAGACAGGCAAGTTCCTTGACGTTCCTGTTTTAGCAGGAAGATACGGTCTCGGCTCGAAGGACTTCAACCCCGCTTGTGTTATCGCTGTTTACAGAAACGCTGATAAATGCCGATTCACAGTAGGAATTAACGATGACGTGACTAACCTGTCGCTCAAAATCGACGAAAACCCGAACACTATTCCCGAGGGAATCACAAGCTGTAAGTTCTGGGGAATCGGCGGCGACGGAACAGTTTCCGCTAACGAAAACTCCACAAAAATCATCGGCGAAAGCACTGAAAACAACGTTCAGGCGTACTTCGCTTATGACTCCAAGAAAGCGGGCGGCGTAACGATTTCGCACCTGCGCTTCGGTAAAGCTCCGATTAAATCAACATATTTCATCACCAAAGCTAATTTTGTTGCTTGTCACAAGCCCGACTACGTTCTGAAATATGACATGGTTAAAGACATTCTGCCCGGCGGTACCTTCCTGCTCAACTGCCCGTGGACTGCGGAGGAGCTTGAAAATCATCTCCCCAACAGAATTAAATCGCACATCGCGAAAAACAACATTAACTTCTATACAATCAACGGAATCCAAATCGCAAAAGAAGTAGGGCTCGGCAGATTCATCAGCACGATTCTGCAGTCGGCGTTCTTTGCTCTTGCTGACATTATCCCCACAGATGAAGCAATCAAGCACATGAAAGACGGAATCCACAAGCAGTTCATCTCCAAGGGACAGGAAATCGTTGACAAAAACTTCGCCGCAGTTGACAGAGGCGCGACAGCGTTTGTGAAAATCGACGTTCCTGCCGCATGGGCGAACGCAGGCGACGACTTCGAACTTCCTAAGGCTGATACCGGCGGCAAGCGTGCGGAAATCGCTGACTTCGTTAACAACATTATGATTCCTGTTAACGCATACCGCGGCGCGGATTTACCTGTATCGACCTTTAAAGACGCAGACGGTACATTCCCGCAGGGCTCGGCAGCTTATGAAAAGCGCGGCGTAGCGGTTGACGTTCCCGAGTGGATTTGCGATAACTGCATACAGTGTAACCAATGTGCATATGTTTGCCCGCACGCTATTCTTCGTCCGTATATCCTTACAGACGCTGAGGTTGCGGCAGCTCCCGCAGGCTTAAAGGTAAAAGACGCAACAGGACTCCCCGGCTTCAAGTACACAATGGGTAACTCCGTGCTTGACTGCTACGGCTGCGGCGTTTGTATCAACGTTTGCCCTGCAAAGGAAAACGCACTTGTTATGAAGCCCCTTGAAACTCAATTACAAGAGCAGAATATATTTGCATATCTTTATGACCTTCCCGAAAAGGCTGAAACCCTTGAAAAATTCAAGGAAACTACAGTTAAAGGCTCGCAGTTTAAACAGCCGTTACTCGAGTTCTCGGGTGCGTGCGCGGGCTGCGGCGAAACACCGTACGCAAAGCTTGTTACTCAGCTCTTCGGCGACAGAATGTACATCGGCAACGCGACAGGCTGTTCTTCTATCTGGGGCGGCTCTGCTCCCGCGACACCGTACACAGTCAACAAAGAAGGCAAGGGTCCGTCATGGGCGAACTCGCTCTTTGAAGATACTGCTGAATTCAGCTACGGTATGTTCTTAGGTCAGCAGGCAATCCGCGACAGACTCGCAAGAAAAGCAAAAGAGTGCATTGCTTCAGCTAATTGCACACCCGATTGCAAAGCGGCAGGTCAGAAATGGCTTGACACATACAAAAACGGCGCGGAAAATGCTCCCGCAACCAAAGCGTTTGTTAAGGCTCTCGAGGCTTGCGGCTGTGACTTAGCGAAAGAAATCCTCAAAGACAAAAACTTCTTAGCTAAAAAGTCCGTTTGGGCGTTCGGCGGCGACGGCTGGGCATATGACATAGGCTACGGCGGTCTTGACCACGTTCTTGCTGAAGGACAGGACGTTAATCTCTTAGTATTCGACACCGAGGTTTACTCGAACACAGGCGGTCAGGCTTCTAAGTCTACTCCGCTCGGCGCAATTGCGAAATTCGCGGCGAACGGCATGAACACAAAGAAGAAGGACTTAGCGCAAATCGCAATGCAGTACGACTACGTTTACGTTGCGCAGGTTTCAATGGGCGCAGACATGAACCAGTGCATTAAAGCACTCGTTGAAGCGGAAGCTCACCCCGGCCCGTCAATCGTGATTTGCTACGCTCCCTGCCGTGACCACGGAATCAAGGGCGGCTTGGCGAATATGATTCAGATTGAAAAAGCGGCAGTTGAATCCGGCTACTGGCACTTATTCAGATACAACCCCTGTCTCATCGCAGAAGGCAAATCGCCCTATTCGCTTGACAGCAAAGCTCCGACAGCAAGCTACAAGGACTTCCTCATGAACGAAGTCCGTTACAACTCGCTCATGCGCTCAAACCCCGACAGAGCTAATGCGCTGTTCGACAAGGCTGAAAAAGACGCGAAGAAAAAGTATGACGGCTTAGTTAATCTTATCGAGTATTATAAAGTATAGGCATTAAGGCAAAAGGGACGCTTAAAGGCGTCCCTTTTGATACTTAGAAAATGTAGAAACACGACGATAAATGTCGGTAATTTAAAAAGGAGGAGTAAAAATGAAAACAGTAATAGGATTTGATAATAAGGAGCACGAGGTTGTAACAGAGCCGAAAACAGAATGTGAAAGCTATGTTATTGACGAAATTTTTTACCACGCCGAGAATCATTTGGTAGTCGGGACGAGCGCGCACCTTTATCCCCTGCTGCGCATGGCGAAGGCTGTCGGCGCGCGCGCTTACGGTGAAAAGTACCGCAAAACAACGGGGCTCCCGTATGAAGACCACCTGACAGAGGTGTATCGCTTATGCTCGCATTATAAATTTTCTCACGGGAACGACGCGATGTATGCAGCGGCAGTTCTGCATGATTATTTAGAAGACGCCGTAAAAAGAGGAAACGACCAAAAAACCACAACGCAGTGGATGAAGACGACCTTCGGCTATCCAGTTACGACCTTGGTTGTGGAAATGACAAACGATAAAAAGAACGAAGAAGGCTTGTATCCGAAAAAAGACGGAGAATCAGAGGTTAAATGGATAAACAAGATTGATTATATCAACTGGAAGCTGTCAAACATGAGCAGTGAGGCTTTCTTTTTGAAGCTTTTGGATATGCTCAGCAACCTCGGCGACGCAGACACTCTACCCAAGCTCGTGCAGAGAATCCGCAGTCAAATGAATTATATTAACGACAACATGGAAACGCTTTTTTTAAGCAAATTATCGACTGACCATAAAATAATTATTGGGGAGATTAATCGGATACTTCGGGAGATTTATAAGGAGTAGTGGAATATATAACGATTTTTACTTGACAAACCGCAACGGTTATGTTACAATAAAAACAACAAAGGCTGTACCGGATAAGCGGTTAGCCTTGGATAGTGATTAAATAACCGCTACCTTTGACCGAGGGCGGTTATTTTTTTATGGAGTTATGTATTCTGCACAATTCTATATAAATTGCAAGCAGTAACAATTTCACTAAGAATATATCCATAAGCCTCACCCCCTTTCGAGGGATTAGCTAACCGCCTATTTTCCGCAATTTTTTGCGTGGTACAACCTTTGTTGAGATATATTATAGCATAAATTGAAAAGCCTGTCAAATATTACAATTTAATGTCAGTTTGCAAAAACCCATTGACATAAGGCAACGCCGCCTTTATAATAGTATAAAAGACATGGGGAGTGTGATTATAAAATGGCAAAAGGGTGCGGAATAGGCTGCGGTATTATTGCGCTTATAATTTTAGTATTAATTGTAGTAAGTAATATATCGAGCAATATAGAGCAAAGAAAAATCAACGAAATAAAGCAGGAAATGCTAACTCCCGGTGTTAATCAGCTGATAGATTTAAGAACATATGAACCATTCAAACAAGGTTCAAAAGCAGTGTGGTTAGAAGAAGAAAGCACGTTGAAGCTCACTGAAAACCTCCCGCGCCTTGACGGAGCAACCGCGCTTTATCCTGTTTATGCGGCGTTTGTGCAGGCGGTATATCCCGAGCGCGGATATTTTGGAAATAATGACTGCATTGTGCAAAACACTACAACCGGCAAAGCGTACGAAAGGCTTCTAAGCGGTGAAACTGATATAATATTTGTTGCAGGAGCTTCAGATGAACACATGAGTGAAAATCTTATATTTACACCAATTGGCAAAGAAGCGTTTGTCTTTTTTGTTAATTTTAATAACCCTGTAAATTCGCTCACAACCGCGCAAATCCGTGCAATATATTCAGGAGAAATTACAAATTGGCAGGAAATTGACGGTGAAGATGTTGAAATTATGCCTTATCAACGTGAAGTGAATTCGGGCAGTCAAACCGCTATGGAAGGTTTCATGGGAAATACACCTTTAATGAAACCGCCAAGGGAAGAAATGGTTGAATATCAAATGCGGGCAATGATTTTTCAAGTAGAGGCGAGAACTCATAAAAACTTCCCTAACGCAATCGGCTATTCTTTCCTCTTTTTCGCGACGGAAATGGCAGGGAGCGAGCAAATCAAGTTGCTTGAAATAGACGGCGTTGCGCCGACCCGCGAAAACGTCGCAAACGGCACATATCCGCACGCCGATTATTTCTACGCAGTGACGGTCGCGGGGAATGAAAATCCGAGCATTGAACCGTTCATTGAATGGATTCTTGGCGAGCAGGGGCAGTATTTAATAGAGAAGACGGGGTATACGAGGGTGAATTGATTCCGTCTCACCCAAACACCCTCAACCACCACTCATAAACCTTAAATCGAACTTCGATTTTCCCGTCTGTTTCGATGATTTCGCTCACCTCGGGCGAAAAGTAAACCTCGCTGCTTGAAACCGTTGTGACCGCCGGCAGACACAGCGGCGGGAAAACCACGCACCACCAGTTCCGCCCTGCGCCTTCGCCGATTGTAACGCGGAGCGCGGCGTAATTCCCTGCAGGCATCGTAATGTTTTCGTAAACGCGGGTCGTGAAGTGCATATTCACAAGCTCCGCGACTACTTCATAATCATAACCCTGCGCGCTGATGAAAGTCTGCGCCTTTTTTTCTATTTCCGCGAGATTAATTGCGGCGATTTGCATAGCTTCGTCGAGCGTCTGCGCGTCAGCGAAGCTGTTTTTTGTTCCCGCTATGATAAAATCGCGGAGTTGTTCTTTGAGGTTTTGGTCTTCGCTACTGTCGGAATGAGGCAGAATGTGCAGACGAAGCACTTCGCCCTGCGCCTTCTCCGAGTTCCTCGCGAAAGCCGTGAACGACGCTAAAAGCAACGTCAAGCAGGAGCCTATGAGCATCGAAATTGTCAAAAAATTACGCTTAGTCTTAAATGTCATGGTTTTTATGTCCTTTCCATTGGGTATAATATGTAATGCAAGTATTATTGACTGTTTTTAACTTCTTAAACCTTGACACGAGCTTAATTTTAGGGTATTATTAAAGGGACAACCGCAAAATATTGTAATTCTCAAAAAATATTTACTAAAAAATGAAACTTTTTCATCAAAACCCCGTACTACTTAATTAGAGCGGGGAGAGCCGGAACGAGAAACGAGGTGACGCCGCTTGGACAACCGGGACTTAAATGAATATTTCAACACTGTTTATGCGGACACCCTGCCGGCAGTGACCCGATATGTAATCAGCAAATGCGGGAATATCCTCGACAGTGAGGACATTCTTCAAAACATATACGCGCGGTTCTTCTCGCGCATAAAGAAAAAAGGCTACAGCGACATCGAAAGCGCGGAAGCGTTCCTTATAAATATAGCGAAGTTCGAGTGTAAGAACTACTTCGGGATTCTCAAAAAGAAGAATAAAACCTCGTCCTTCTCGGACTATTCCGAGGAGCAGATGGTTGAAATCGAAGCAGAAATGTCCCGCGGGGATAAAAATCTTGAAGACGTTTTGTGCAATGAGCTGCTTGCAAGGCAGATTTTCGATGATATTACAAGCGGCGACCCCGAAATAGGCAAAATATTCTATATGCATTTCGCGCTTGATATGAAGCTTGACCAAATAGCCGCCGAGCTTGAAATGAATCTTTCGTCAGTGAAGAACAAGCTTTACAGAACGATTGAACGCCAAAAAAGAAAGTTCAACATATAATAATTGATTATTACTCTATGTATTTTCATGGATTCCTCATATCCCCCGCACCATCATCTCGAAAGGAGGGCACGCTTTGATGAACAAGCATGATTTTTACAAGGAAATTATGTCGCAGTATACTTTCGACGAAAGTAAAATACGCAGGAACGCCAAACGCGCGTCCTCCGCTTCATTTTTCCTGTCGGTAACAAAATCGAAATGGCTCCCGCTTACCTCTGCCGCCGCGGTTTTCGCAGTCGTAGCAGCGGTAATCTTCGGTGCTGTGTTAAATGATAACGGTATAACTCCCCCCGCTCCGCATATTCCTTATTCAAACAGCGGAAATGCAAGCACCGTGAACGAAAGAGACCGTCTCATCATTATGGCAACGAATAACGACTTTATTGATGAAAACGGACTCGCTGACGAGCAAATAGAAATGTATATATCCTTCGCGAAGCCCATGACCTCTGATGAATTAGACAGCGTGCTCGCTTCCTACGGCGAAGATGTGCAGGTGGTCGTGCTTTGGCATAACGATTTAATGGTTGAATCTGCTGAGGAACATTCAGCCGCGTTCTTCAACGGCGCGAGAGTCCTCGCGAACGGCGGCTTATACTCAGAGCTCACGGCTCTCCCCGCGTTTACGGTGATTGAGCTTGGCGGCGGAGTAATCGACGACAGCAACTTTGTTCCGATAACAACAATCCCAACCCACGATAATCCTATCGACTTACCGTGGACATACAATAATCCTTCGTTTGACCCGCTGAATATTGACGGCACAGGCGAGCCAGAAGACCCGTTCGTCTTACCGCCCGACGGCGAGGTGGACATTGACGATAGCAACCCTGAGCCCGTCTTTATCGAACCGATAGTTATTCCCGGCGACGACGGACTGATTGAATTAGACATAGCAGGCGCGGCAGATGCCCGCTTCATAAACGGAAACAGATTCGTGCTGACAACAGCAAATCAAGTATTATTATACGAGATAATCACAGGCGCAGACGATGTTCACTCACTGACGGCATTAGCAGGCTTCATGGCGGTAAATCCGCAGGTCGTCTATGTTGACGCCAACACAGGCACTCTGCTGATTACAGGCGGCGACGCTTTCGGGCGAGTAACCAACCTCTTTATAGCGGAAGGCGAAAGCGGGGAGCTGCGACAGCTTGACACCACCGTGATTGCTCAGGCGCAGGCAGAAATCAGAACCGCATTATTCAAGGACGGCGAGGTAGTTCTGCGCACGAGAAGCGACAGCATAAACACAATCTACACAGCAGGAAGAAACGGCGGATTTATACTAAGCAAAGCCGAGGAAACCGAAGACATTCTCGTAATATTAGGCTTCACAACACAGGGCTTTAAGTACGCGCGCATTTCCGAAGGCGTGACAAGAACCTTTAAGTACAACACAGTCGGCTTTAACGGCGAGGAAATTGACTTAGGCTTCGCAGAGCTCAGTGCAATGCAGGGCGAATTAAGGTTCATGCGCAGTAACGACGGCAGTAACTTCGCAGTGATTACCGACAACGGAACGTTCATCTGGAACGCAAGCCTCGGCGCGCTGACCGACTACGCAATCGACACATTAGACGTAAGATTCCACCGTCATTCATCAAGCATCATCAGCGATGACAAGGGCAACTGGTACATTTTACAAGGCGCAGAGCTGATTCCCACAACCGAAGAAGAAGCAGACGCACTCGCGAAAAAGCCCGTCTTCTCGTCAGCCTACAGGTTCTATGAAATCGCGCCGACATCGGTTAAAATTTCAATAATATCATAGGTAGAATAGTAGCAACAAGAAGCCCGCAGGGAAATATCCCCGCGGGTTTTTCAATTTTAGTAAAACCACCCCGTCAACCAGTCTGCGGACTGGTTGCCACCCCTCCACGGAGGGGAATTGGGAACTGCGAAATGAAAAATAATTCCCCTCCTTGGAGGGGTGGCGGCGAAGCCGACGGGGTGGTTTAATCCCGCGTCAGCCAAATCTCAGCAATCCGCGCCCCCGCACTAATCAGCAAGCCGTATAAAACCGAATTCAACGCGTATGTCAATCTGTAACCTGTTTCCTCTGGAACTTCACCCGCTATATGAAAAGTTGCAATTATAGCGACCATGAAGCATATCCCACCCGCATACAACGCACCTATTCTAACTCCCCTTGATATTTTAAACAAACTAAATCCATCTTTGCAATTCACAAGTCCAAAAGCGAACGATATAATAAGAATCATACAAAAAATAAACGAATGTCTTGTAACCCACTGAAGTTCACCTATATGTAAAATACTAAATAAAATCCCTATGATAAACAAAACCAAGCCGATAATTAGCCATTTATGCGACTTCAAATTTTTCATAATTACGCCTCCTGTGAATGTTTTATTATAATAAAAGTTAAACATAATAAAATCAAAAAGTCAAGCCTTTTTAAAAATATTCTTTCAACTTTCGCAAATGAAAGTGAGGCTCATAATATCGCGGTTTCTAACACTTTCAACCGAGTTTTCAACTAAAATATTAGTTCGCAGTACTAACTATAGCAAAAAAGGCGAGTTTTCAACACTTTCAACGTTGAAAACTCGTTGAAAGTGTCTGAGCTCCAAATTTTACACACAGTAAAACGCGTAAAATCCAACCAGTATAAACTGCGTTTTATATACCGTGCGTTGAAAGGTTTGTTAATCGGGTTTTATGTCGAAAAGGCAGACAAGGTTAAAAAAATAACAATATCGCACTTGTGAATAATTGAGAATATAGTTAGTAGCGGAAACTAATTTAATTAGCCGCTAAAACTAACCGGAATTTACCTCGGCAAAATTTTGCGTAATAATGCGCTTTTAAACACTTTCAACGGTTATTTCAACAAAAATATTTGTCGAAAACTCTGAAAGGGGCAGTTTTCAACACTTTCAACAGAAAAATTGTTGAAAATCAGCATAAACCTCTTGAGGTTTTCCAATAATACCATATGTTTAAATAACCACCCCGGCGCTTCGCGCCACCCCTCCACGGAGGGGAATTGAGAGGATACTTATGTTAAAAGGCGTCAACAAGCTAATAATCGAGGTCAGTAATCCCGAGAGCGAGGTTTTCGAGCGGGCGATATTCTTCGTGAAGCCCGAAAAAAGCGATATGGTTACGCGGGATTTGAATAAAAACGTGCAGGACATTGTCGGCAAGGCGGAAGCCGCATCTAAATCGGGAAAGCTTCGCACTAAAAAAGGCGCGCGGAAATACGCGCTGTTGAAGTTCGCAGGTGCGGCAGGGTTTGGCGCGGCGGTTGCGGGGATTGTCATGCGGTTGATTTAGACGGATATAAGCCGATATATTCCTCAAGCGTCAAGCCTGTGTTCATAATCTGCTCGGCAATATCAATCCCGACGTAGCGGAAGTGCCACGGCTCGTAAATAAAGCCTGTTACATCTTCTTTACCCTTGGGGTAGCGCAGAATGAAGCCGTATTTCCATGAATTCTCGGCAAGCCAGCGGAACTCGGGCGTTTTCTCGAACTCGTCAGTTACGTCATTATTGTGCAAAAACCAATCTGTGCTGAGTATATCAACTGCGAGCCCTGCGTTATGCTCGCTCGCGCCGGGCTGTGCAATTTGCGCTGATGTAAACGTAATAGCCTCGCTCTCGTCCATGCCGTGCTCCTGCACAAGCCGCTCGACGTAGTTGTTGAAGTTTTCGAGCTGTCTTTGCCTTGAACGGTAGGCGGAAACTACCCGCAGAGCAACGCCGTCGCTTTCTGCGGCGTTGAGCAGCTTTATAGCAGAGGGCGCGGCGCGCGCGTCAAGGTAGAACTCGCGTGAACCCGAGAAGTCAATTACCTCAAGCTCGGGTGTGTAATCTGCGGGTAAGGGGTTGCTGTCGTTTATAAGGAAAAAAGCCCAGTAAGAGCGGATATTCTCGCTCGTGACGGGTGCTTCGGGAGCGTCAAAATCGGGGACATACGCAAACAAAGCCGCAAGCGAAACAGCAGCAGCGCAAATAAGCAAAACGCATATATTAACTAAAAGCAATCGCTTTTGACTCATCGGCATAATCCTTATAGCCCCCCATATTCTTATTATCGTCAATAATTGCTGATTATTAAGATTGATAAAAATTTATTTTTCTCTTTTTCTATTTACAAGGCGGCGGCTTCATGATATAATATATATGACTATATTAAATTTAGGCAGGCAATTTATGAAACAATACGAGCGTGTCAGAAACGCTATGCTGGCAATGCAAAGATATTCGTGGGAGCAGGGCTTCGCCGCGCAGGCACTTCTTGAAGCGGGCGAAACCGAGCTTTTCGTGGCTATGGCGCATGACGCTGTAGTACGGCAGAAATATGACGGGCGATTAGGTATGCTCAACGGCGAGAAAGCCATAACCGACCCCGGCGCAAACGGAGAAGCTGTCTGGCGGGCTTATCAGGTAACAGAAAACGAGTTCTATAAGCAAGCCGCTGATAAAATGCTTGAATATTTACTGATTTACGCCCCTCATACAGAGGACGGCGTGATTTATCACTGCGAGGGTACGTATTTCAACGGCTTCACGCCGAATCAGATTTGGGCGGATTCTACTTATATGACGCCGCCGTTTTTAGCGATTATGGGTGAGCTGAACGAGGCGACGAAGCAAATCTTCGGGATTATGAACTACCTCAGAGACGACGACAGCGGCTGTATGTTCCATATTTTCGACGTTGGAACGCAGAAGTTTGTGCGGCGTAAGCTTTGGGCGACTGCGAGCGGCTGGACTCTGCTCGGGATTGCAAAGGTTCTGCATGAAGCCAAGGTCTGCGGAGATATAACCGCGTATGAAACTCTTTTACAATCCGGCAAGGAAATCCTTGACAGTATGCTGAAGTTTCAACGTGACGACGGCATTTTCCATGACGTTTTGAACGAGCCCGAGACCTTCACGGACGGCTCTTCTGCGATGATGATGGCGGCGTTTGTCTACCGCGGTATATCGGAGGGGTGGCTTGACCGCAAATATAAGCAAAACGCCGACAAAGCACGCAAAACTGTCGCTAAGAACATCGACGAATTCGGGATTATGCGCGGGGTTTGCGGCGCGCCGAACTTTGAATCACAAGGAACCTCGGCAGAAGCGCAGGCGGCGTGGATAATGATGGAAACATGGGCTAAGAAATAATTTAAACAACAAAAAACCTCGGAATTAATTCCGAGGTTTAAATTTTGTTTGCTTGAAATTATCTCTTTTTACGGCTGATTACAACCGCGCCTGCCGCCATGAGAGCTATTGCGGAAGCAACAGCAACGTCAGCAACGCCTGTTTTAACGTCGCCGCCGTCAGCGCGAGCTACGGGTGCATCACCGGAAATAGCAACTGCGGAAACGCCTACAGTTACAGTAATTTCGAGTTCCTTGAACTGACGTCCTGCTAAGCCGAAGTGGTCATAGCTGCCGCCCCACTGACGAGCGAGGTCGATTGTGAGGAAGCCGGAGCTGTCTCTGTCAATTAAATCTAAACCGCTTTGAGAAAGGGTTGTGCCGTCAGCCTTAATGCTGATTTCAACGGGGATAGCCGCCGCTTCTTCATCGCCGTTTACCGGAACATTTGTCGAAATGCCTGTCCAGTTTCCGCTGAACGCTACGAAGTCAGCGAAAGAAATTTTGATTGTGAACGGTTTGCCGAATTCAAAGCTTGTGCTTGCGCCTGCCCAGTTTTCGAGGTCCCATTCGCCGATTTCATCGCTTACATCGGTGTCCATTTGACCCATGATTGTCGCGGTGTATGCGCTTGCAGAAACTGCCAATGCGCCGAACATAGCTACTGCTAAAAGAATACCTAATACTTTTTTAAGCTTCATTGTGAAAAACCTCCAAGTTTTTGTTTGCATAGTTAATTCTGCACGAGTTAACGTGCAGAATTAACAGCAATTTAAAGTTAAATTATTTCTTTTTGCGGCTGAATACAACTGCGCCTGCCGCTACGAGAGCGATTGCGGAAGCAACTGCTACGTCGCCAACGCCTGTTTTAACGTCGCCGCCATCAGCGCGAGCTGTGGGAGCTGCTGCGGGAGCTGTAGCTGTGCCGCCGTAGGTTACAACGCCGCCTTTAACGGTAGCTATGAGGTTGCCGCTTGCATCAAGGAATTCGTATCTGTCGATTCCGAAAGAACCAACTGTCCAAAGGTTCATATCAACCCAACCGCCAACAGAGTTTTTCGTGCCGCCGAGGTCAAGTCTGAGGGACGCTTGACCTTCGTCAAGGAATATGTCTTTGCCTTGCTCTGTGAAGCCTGCGCCTTCGTTAGCTACTTTCTTAGCTACGTCGCCCTGGTCGCCGAGACCGATATATACGTTCCCGTCGATTGCTCCGTTGCTGTCAGCAACTATGCTTGTGAAAAAGTAAATGATTGTAGCTACGCCATCAACCTGGTCTTCTTCTGCGAGTTGTAATGTTATCTGGTTTGCGCTTGCTGTAAGTGCTAAGCCGCCGACTAATGCGAGGGCTACTAAGGTTGCGAGAATTTTCTTGAGTTTCATTTGTTACTTTCCTCCAAAATTGATTTGATTTACGGTTTCCCGATAAATGTTTATTGTTCGATAACACATTTATATAGAAATAGTATACTAAATTTTCGCGCGCTTAACTAACCAATTATTGCTCTGCTGTCCCCACATATTGCCAATAATGCGAAAAACCACTGTGTTTATGCGATTTTCGGCAATTATAGATAAAAATATGCAAGGATTTGTAAATTTAGGTAGTATAAAATACAAAGAAATTAAAAATCCGGTATCGAATCATCAAGCAAAAAGCCGTAAAACGCGAGCTTCGGGTATAAATACTCGTTAAAGAGAAGCGGGTATCGCTTGCCGCCGCCGTCGCGGTTATTCAGCCATGTATCCCTGTCCGAAAGCCCCCAAACAGTTATGTTGCCTACGTTTGCGAGGTCGCTGTCGATTAAGAAATACGCCATGCTGACAATGCGCTTGTAGCGAATCGCGAGCTTCAATAAATCGTCAGCTGAGTTAGAATCTAAGTTAATATCAAGCTCGGTTAAATGTATTTCCAAGCCGAGCTCTGCGTATTTTGTAATCGCGGCTTGAAAATCCATAATCGACGGGTCAGTGAAGCCGATGTGCGATTGCAAGCCCATGCCGTCAACAAGACCTTTTTCCCGCAGGTCTTCTAAAAGCGCGAGAATCGGCAGCAGCTTATTCGGGTAAAAAGTATTGAAGTCGTTGTAAAACAGCGTGACTTCGGGGGCGGCGTACCTCCGCGCGAAAACAAACGACTGCTCGATATAATCCGCGCCGACTGTAACGTACCACGGGTTCGGTGCGCCGTCGTGCGTGTCGCGGACTTTGTTCTCGTCTGCACTTCCCGCGTCAATCGCCTCGTTCACCACGTCCCACGAATAAATCACGCCGGGGAAATTCTCCTGACAGTATTCGAGAACTGTCCTGATGTAATTCTCAAGCCGTTCAAGCATAACCTCGCGGCTGACGTATTCCGCGTCGGCGTCACGCGAATAATCCACCTTAAAAAACCAGTGCGGGGTCTGCTCATGCCAAACGAGAGTATGCCCGCGCATCGCGATATTATTATCCCGCGCAAAGGTTAAGCACTCGTCTAAAATGTCCGTCCGAATAGCCGCCGACAAATTATGCTTTTCGAGGTCGGCAATGCTCGCCGCGTGGTCAAGCAAGGAAGACGGCTTCATCTCGTTGCCCATAGTTATGCTGTTGAAGTGGCGGATAATCAACGCGCTTGTGTCGGGGTTCCGCAGGTCAGCGAGCGTAATACCCACGCCTGTCTTGAAATAGTCATCATGCGCTTCCCACAAGGACGGCAGAGCGTCGGGTGGGAGAAGCTCTTTAATCACGCGGTTTATAACAACCTCCTTCAAGAGTATATCGGGGTTTGAATCGTCGCCGCCCTCAAAGTAAAGCGCGAAGCTCTCGAACGCCTGCGGAGTCACGAAGGAACCCGCTATTTCAACCCACTCACCTGCGGGAACGCGGGCGCGGGCGGCGTTTTCGTAAGCAGTGCTTCTCGTTTTTATTTCGAGCGAGGCGGCGAGGTCTTGCGAAGTTTCGCTGTTGTGGCTTATTACCGCGCTGAACTCATAAAGCGTGCTCGCTTCAACTAAAGACGAGAGGTCGAGCTTCGCGCCGTTCCAGTTGGCAGTACGCCCGCTTACGGAAAGAAAGCCGTCGTCGATTGTTAATTTCTCGCTTGCCCGCCCCGAAAAGCCCGAGCGCGACTCCGAAAAGTCTGAAACGTAAATAAGCTCGAACTCGACTGCCGGAAAATCATATATGCCAAGCGGCTCACCGCCGACAGCGATAGGTTCATCGTCAATAACCGGCAATTGCACATCGTCAAGCGGTAACTGCTCAATAGCCGGCTCGCCGGTTGTAGAATTACAACCGGCGGCAAGCATTAATAATATAATTAATAAAGAAATTATCCTACGCATTTTAACTACCGAAAATCGACCTGTTCGCCGAGTCGATAAATGAGTTCCACTCTTGGCTCGCTTCCTCTAAAAGCTGTGCGCCTGTGCTTTCAAAGTTCCAGACCTCCCAAGCAACTCTGCCTGTGTCGAAGCTGGGCACTAACTGGTCAAGTCTGAGCTCACTGTGGTCACCCGAGCGAATCATAGCAACAGTTTCATCAACTGCGCGGTGGTCGAGGTATCTTTCATAAAGGTCATATTTCCATGACATTTCGTCGTCCTCATAGCCCGGAGGTTCGTTGGTGAAGAGGTCGAACGCGAACAGAATATCGTCAGCCGTTTCTGCGGTCATGCTTCTGTTGTTGGGGATTGTGTTGATATTTTCGTAGTAAATAGTCATGAGCTTATCCATTTGCGGGCCGCGGGGATAAAGCACCATGCCCCAGTCAAAGGACGCGTGAGTAAAGTCGTCTTTACCGTATTCTTCGTAAATGAGGAACGCCGCTCTGCCTTCGTTAAAGCCGTCTCTCCACCAGTCCCATGAAGAACCCTCGGGCTGAGGCTGCATAAGCTCTCTTGTAGCGAAGTCGCGTACATGGTCGAAGGCTTGCAGGAAAGCGTTTGAGCCGTTCGCTTCGTTTAAGAATCTGCCGGTTGAATCCTTACCGACAAAGCGCGCGCCGTTACTGAAAACAGCCGACAAAACAGTACGGTTGGAGAATGTGCAGAAGCCGAAGCGGTCGTTAATACCTGTGTTTCCGCCGACTTCTCGGGTGACAGCTACAGCAATGTCAATCATAGCGTCCCAAGTCCACTCGTTTGCCGCTTGCAAATCGTAGGGGAGCTCGGGGTCAAAGCCCGCTTCTCTCAGAACGTCCTTATTGAAGAAAACAACACCTGCGTTAAACTGGTTGTAGCCTTGAACAAAGCCGAAGATTCCGCCGTCAAAGTTCATCGCGTCATGAACGTGGCGATTCCATTTCGCAGCAGTTAAATCAACGCTCGGAAGCTCGCTCACGTCATAGAACATATTATTTCTAATCAGCGAAACAATGCGACCGGGGTCAACCTTGTTGATGTAAGCCACAGGATTATCAGCGAGTGTGGACGCCGCGATTGTATCAGCGTGGTCGCCGTGCGAGCCGATTTCTTTTTCCTGTATTGTGAAATTATGTCTTGTTTGGATATAGTCGCGGTATTCGAGCACCGCTCTGCCGTATTCGGTGGTCGGCTCGGTGGTGTCGGGCGACCAGAACACGCCTACATCAATGTTTATGCCGCCGAGGTCACGGATACTGCCGTCGGGCATTACGCCTGTTACAGGCATATTGTCCCAGTTAGAACCTCCGTTGCCTTCTCCGTCGCCGGGTTTTTCTGTTGATTCAGCACAGCCTGCAATCAGCGACAGCGAAATCGCAAAAATGATGAATAAGCCTAAGATTTTCTTGAGTTTCATGGTTTTCATATAATCCTCCTGAATTTATTTTTTATTTTCGACGGGACACAAGTCCCGAAATGTCTGAAATTGCATTACATCTTGATACCGGACTGGCTTATGCTTTCGACGAAGCCCTTTTGCGCTATGAGGTAAAGAATGATGAGCGGGGTTATAAACATCAGCATACCCGTAGCAAGAAGCTGTTCCTGCAGTGCCATTGAGGGGAACGCGTGCCGCCCGAAATGGTTCTGATAATACGACTGCAAGGTCTGCGGTATAGATTGCACAGAGGTAGACAGCAGGTTCATGTTGCGCAAAAAGAGATTGGTGAAGAGCGAGTCTGTCCACTGCCACACGAACGAAAACAGGAAGCAGGAGGTGATTATTGCCTTAGCGTCGGGGAGCATTATGCTGTAGAAGGTTTTGAATTTACCGCAGCCGTCAACGTAAGCGGCTTCCTCAAGCTCCTTCGGTACGCCGCGGAAAAACTGGCGAATCATGTAGATATACAAGCCGTTTTTCAGTCCCATGCAGGTCATGCTCATCATGAGATAAGGCACGGGGCTGTCAAGCAGGATAAGCGGTGCGCCTGTTGTAAGGGTGAAAATCCCGAATATATCGAACGTCGCGAAGTACAGATATAACGAGCTCAAAATCGTCTGCGGCGGAATTAAAATAAGCATCATTACGCATAAGAACCAAAACTTTTTGAGCGGGAACTGGAACCTTGCGAAGCCATAGCCCACGAAGGTACAGGAAGCGACCTGCAAAATCCCCACAGCCAAAGCCATAAGAAAGGTTTTGAGCAGTGACGGGAAGAAGTCTAAGAGCGTCGCGGTTAACTCATAATTGGAAAGCGTGAATTCACGCGGGATATTGATTACAGTCGAGTCAAAGAGGTCGCGCTCGCTCATAACGCTGAGCGAAAACTTATTAAGCAGCGGCTGTAAAATCAAGAAGCAGAGCCCGAATAAAAGCATACCGCGCAGAAAAACATAGAACCAGCTTCCAACGTTTTTACGGAAAAGATAGCCGCCGGATTCACGGTTTCTTTCAAGCAGTGACTTGAAGTCGCGCTTCGGGGGCTTATATTTTTTGCTGGTCATATAGGCGAGTTTTTCTTCATTATTCATAATAGTAAACCCTCCTTGATATAATTCCCGCTAAAATGCCGACTACGACAATAACAATGAGGAAGTACGCCCACGCCATAGCCGAGCTGAAGCCGTAATCCATCTTGCTGATTTCGTTCGTAACCTTAGTCATGACCGTGTTGTCGGAGCGCACGAAGTAGTCAATAACCGAGTAAACCACATTAACTAAAATAAGCGAGCTAATCATCGGGAAGGTAATCTTCCAGAAGCTTTCCCAAGCTGTCGCGCCCTCAATTTTAGAGGCTTCATACATACTTGGTGAAATCGTCTGCAAGCCCGACAGGAAGATAATAATCTGCATACCTGAGGTGAGCGCGATGTTGTAAATCTGATTTACAATTTGCAAGATATAATACAGGAAATCGTCCATCATGCCGCCGGACAGAAGCAGCTCTTCAAGCACGTCGGTGATTCCGCTTGTTAAAGCGTTGCTTTCCTGGATTAAATCGCGGTATTCGTTGAGCAGAGCGGAGCTTGTTTCAAGCCCGAGCATTACGCCCGCCGAGAGAATAACAGGCAGGAAGAAAACCGAACGCACAAAGCCTCTGCCCTTGAACTTCTGATTAATAATAAGTGCAACGAAGAACGAGAAAACGATAATCGCAGGCACAGTGAAGACCATTTTAAGCAGCTCTTCCGTGAGCAGGCGGTTGAATTCGGGGTCGGTGAAGAAGACGCGCCGTAGGTTTTCGAGCCCTACGAAATCCATGGCGTATTTGCTGTTCTCCATGTCCGGCACAACATCGCTGAAAACCATGCGAAGCGATTCTAAAATCGGCAGGAACATGAAGACTAAGAAGCCTAATATAAACGGCGAGATAAACAAATAACCCGCTATCGCGTTTTTAGTCGCAAAGGTAGCGTTATGGTATTTCTGCGCTAAGAAGCCGCGTTTTTTTGGTTGCTTTTGGTTTTTTTGGGGTGGCGGTGATTCCGCAGACGGGACGCTGAGGACAGCGTCCCCTACGTTTTTATTTTCCGACATTTAGCGTCCCCCCCTTATGACTAAGTAATCTTTTGCATCAATTGTATTTCCGTCATACCGGAAAGGTGCGTTTGATTTGTTTACAATGACTCTTACGCCGTTTTCGTATTCAGTCAGGCTGACGTTTTCGCTGAGTATAATATAATCCGTGATAAACTGATTGTATATATCGCCGACCTGCTCGCTGAATTCCTTGTAAACAGCTTCGGCAGTGTCAATCCAGGTTGAGTACTGATTTGCGTAAAAAGTAAGGTAGCGCGAGGTTTGGAGCTCTGCGGGGCTTTCGTGCATGAAGGTGAAGTAGAGTCCTGCGCCCGCTTCAAGGCTTCTGAGCTTATTCTGCTCGTAGTTTTCCGCAAGGTTCACAGGTCTGCCCGCGTAAGGGACTAAGCCGTGCAGAACGATTTGATAGAAAGGAATCTCTTCATCTAAAATCCCGAAGCCCTGCGAAGACAGCGGAATGTCTGTAATGAAATCGGCGTAAGGTGCGGCGTAGGAATATCCGCTCTGAAGCATTATGCCGCTGCCGCTTGCGTTAAGCTCACGCAGCTTTTCAACCTGCATATTCATGCTCGCCTCGCGACTGACGAAGCGCCGCTCGTGATAGTCGCCCGCTAAGTTGTTGCCGATTGTGCGGAAGGCGACATTGCTCGCGCCGAAGCTTGCAATTTTAGCCATGTATCCGTCGATTAAATCCATCATGAACTCGGGGCGCGCCATGTTTGCTTTCTTTCCCCACCAGTCCATTTCGCCGTACCAAACAAAGCTGAACGGATAGGTTTCGACGCGCTTACGGTTGATATACCGCGAGCCGTCACGGTTAAGGTTGAAGCCGTTAAAAGGCTTATTATCGCGCAAAAACAGAAAATCCGCTTCAAGGAAAATTTCGGAGTCATTCGCACTTGCTGTGCTGATTAGATTTTTAAACTCGCGGGTGCTTCCGAGGCGGGAAATAAGATTTACGCTTGTCGGTATTTCATGAAGTATGCTCTTGTTGAACCAGCCCACAAGCCTGTAATTAACCTCGCCGAAGCCGCGCGCCGTCATGTCGCTGACCATGTCTGCCGCCTGCTTGTAGGTAGTCATTGCGAAGGGCTGGTCAACGGGAACACCGAGAATATGCTGATTCTTGTTAACTGCGCCGAGGATTTCAACCGCTACAGGGACAGCGGATTCTGCGGACTTTTCAAGGTGCGGGTGCCGGTCGAGCAGATACTCGCGGTATCTTTCAGCCATGCCCATGTAGCCGTCTCTCTCAGCGAACATATATCTTTGGACAACCCGCTCGCCTTCTGGCAAGAACCGCTGAAACACCCAAACGTCGGTTGACGACTTGCCGGATATTTCAAGCTTTTCTCTGCTGATAAGCGAGAATTCCGCGTAAACATTATTATAAGTACCGCTGTCTGCCATGCCGGAAACGCCCGCTCTGACAGTCGCGTAGGACGCGCCCTCTTCGATTATGCAAAGCAGTGCATTATCGTTCTTTTGAATCCCGAACACGGGGAAGTGCGCCTTAGGGTCAAGGACGATTGCTTCACGGTAAATCGCCTCGTCCCAGCCGAAAACGCTGTTGTTGTAAGGGTTTTGATTGCTTTTGCCGTTGTTGAAGTTAATCAGCGCGCCGCTTCCGTCGGGGACGAGCATATAGCCCTCGTCCTCGCTGCTGCCTGCGCCGAAGAACGGCAGAACGCGCAGGTCAATCGGCGGAAACTCGCTTCTGTAGCCGATATTATCGAACGGAACAGTAACGTTAAAGCCGTAGTCGTCAAGCTCAACCACGATAGTAATGTTGAAAACAGGCTCGGTAACTATAACTTCTCTCTCATAAAACTGCAAATCGCTGTAATAATCCTGCGGCGTATAGCCGTATTCCGCGAATATTTCCTCCGCCTGCTCTTTAAGGAACGGGCGCAGCTCGGGGCTCATGACCCAAATATTAGTTTCATCAAGGTCGGGGTAAAGCTCTAAAAGCGCGGCTCTGTCGTCAGTTCCGCTGAGCCTGTTTATGTCATAAACTCTGTAGAAAATATTCCGTAGTCTGTTTACCTCAGAGTCGGGAATATCCGCTGTGATTTCCTTCATTCGCCAGTCGGGAACAGCCTTCGGGACATAGTAAACACGCTCAACGTTGCCGATTGTGAAATGAACCGCGAAGCCGTTAGCAAGTATTTCGTATTCGTAGAACTCCTTCATAACCGAGAAGTCGTGGCTGTCAAGCAGGGTTGTATTCCCGTCAATGGTGGAATAATTCACCACTAACAGCGACTGCATTATGCTCTGTGTCAGCCCCATTGCGGCGTCGGCGGCGTCAGCAGGACCCGAAGCCCACTCTGCGCCTGTAAGCTTATCGTCAATGACGAAGCGGGTCGTCCGCGGGTCAAACGACATCTTTAAAAAATTATTCTCAAAGACATACACCTCCGGCCCGTCGTAATCCATCGGGAAAGAGCGGACGCGGACTTCTTCAAAGCTGCTCCTTGAGGGTGCGCAGGCGGCAAAGGTCAGTAAAAGCATTACTAACGCTGTGACCGCGGACAGAATTCTTCTCATAAAATTCTACTCCTAATATAATCTGAAGACTATTTCGTTTATAAGGCTGATAAAATACATAACAGCGTCGCTGATTAAGCTGAAGAAAAGCATGAAGATAAACAGCATAAAGCCGATTCCGAGAATCGCGAGAAAGCTTGACGCGACGGCTTTAAGCAGGGTGTAATCGTGAATCTGCATCATCGCGACTAAAACAAGCATAATTGACCAAATCGTCGCAACTGTGAGCATTGTAAAATAAAGCTCGCGCTCGTCGTAGGTTATGAACTGGCTGATTACGATTCCGACGGCGTTGCAGATGATTACGGGGGTGAAGGCGTAGACTGTCGCAATGTAAACATCTGATAATTTGCCCTTGCCGTTCATCAGCGTGGTGAACGCCCAGTTGGCAACGCTCCACAGTGCAATAGGCAGAATAATTGAGCCTATTGCGAACAGCGCGTTGAAATATTCCATGTTTACTCTCACGAACTGAAAATTCGTAAGTGTTAAGCGCAATACCTCAATAATCGCGTAAAGCGCGAGCAGAACGTGCGCGGAGGCTACGCTTGCTTTCTTTTCGCGGGAAATGCACCAAAAGCCGTCAGCGGGGTGAAATATGCAGTACAGTGCATAACGAAGCTCGTTTAAAAGCTTTATGTAGGTTTCTTTTCGTTTCAGAGAGGCTAAAGCAGTCATTACGCGCCTCCTTTTCTGTTTTTACGGATTTTAAAGAAGATTCCGAGCCCTTTAGTTACAACAAAAAGTGAAATTATGATAACAAGAATGGTAGTAATATTCGCTTCTATCCATTCCTTGCGGTAAAGCTGGAACGCCTTTCCGTAGCTTTCGCGGTCGTACTTAGCTTCATAAAACTTCATAGCTTCATAGTACTGCTCGTTGCGGAGCGCGGCGCGCCCTTTTCCTATGAAAGCGAGGTCGTAGTTGCCGTTAAGCTTCAAGACTTCGTCCCACATTGCCGCTGATTCATCATAACGCCCTTCGTAATAATAATTCATTGCGCGGTCTATGAAGCTTCCGTATTCTGTATGATTGAAGCGGGTAATCGCCGAGGTGCGCGCGTCGAGAACAAAGAGCGAAGTCCCCATTCTGTCGAGTGCAATCGGGTCTACGAACCGACCGTCCATGTTTCCGCGGCCGCCGAAGACGTAGAGCAGGTTCCCTTGGAAATCGTAGGCGAAAAGCCGCCCTCTCTTGCGGTCTAAGCAGACGTAGCCGTCATTCTCAAAAGTAACGACATCGGCGAAGTGCGAGGGCCCGTCAACACCGCCCAAGCTGCTCCAGTACCAGTCGCCGGCAGGGCTCGAATCGCCGAACATACCGTTGCGGACTAATATATCCGTACCGACAGCGTTAAGACGGCGGACAGGGTCAGCGTCAAACGGGTTGCCGGAAAAAGTACTCAAGGTTGTATAAACGAAGCCTTCATGGTCGAGCGCGACGTTGTTATACTCGGTCGGCACGAAAAGCTCCATCTGCTCGCGCTGAGCAGCAGTGGAAATCATCTTCCAAAAGTAGTCGTAAAGGCTGACCTGTACCTGCGACGCGCCCATGAAGCCGTTAAAGCTTCCGTCGATGTTGTATTCCATGAGCCCCTTGTTGATATGGCGGGCTTGAATGAAAATGCGGTTGGAATGGTCAACGACGAGCTTCAGCGGGAGAAAATCCATGCCCTCGTCAAAGCTTCTGTCGTCGGGCTTGAAAATCGAATTAATGTAGTTAAAATCGCGGTCAAGACGGAGAACACGGTTGTTTTCGGTGTCCGCGATATAAATATCGCCGTTGCGGTTTTCAAAAATATCGTGAGGTCTGCTGAGCGCGCTCTGCTGCTGATTAATCATGACATATTCGACAACTCTGACTAAGCTGTAGCTGTCGCCTGCTTCATGATATTCAATCAGCACAATGCGGTTATTATCGGTGTCGCAGACATAAATGCGATTATCGCGGATATAAAGCCCCTGCGGATTGAGGAAGTTTCCGATTCCGAAATCGTTTCCGTTAATCGTCGCCGCAACGTAATAAGCGTCGGGCATGGCGATTTCTTCACCCCAAAAGCTGTAATTATATGTATAATTAGTCGGACCCGCGCCCGTCCCCGTCCCAATTGCGGCAACAGGAAGCGCAGTTATAAATGCAAATATAAGCAAAAGAACTAAAAATAATTTTATCTTCATATAAGTTCACTCCAAATTATGAATTATGCATTATGAATTTATTCCTTGATTCCCGAGTTTGCCATTGTTTCGATAATATTGCTCTGCGCGCTGATGAATACAACAAGCGGCACAATCATTATAAACATAGTTACCGCCGCGCCGACACCCGCTCTTTGTACGCCGCCGCCGATAATTTGTCCGAGCGCGTAAGGCAGAGTCTTGAGCTCCTCCGAGAAGATAAAGTTCGTGGCGCGGGCGTTCCACAGGTTCTGCACCGAGAACACCATAACGGTAAGCCAGGCGGGTTTTATCGTCGGCATGACTATTCGCCAGAAAATCGAGAGCTCTTTTGCGCCGTCTATTTTCGCCGCCTCTATCAGCGTCATAGGAACAGTGTCCATGAACTGCTTCAGCAGGAAAAAGCCAATTGGCATTGCGAACGCGGGGACAATTACAGCTAAATATGTATCAACCCAGCGAAGCTCGGTCATAATCAAAAAGTTCGGAATCGCCGTAACGTGCGGAGAGAACAGCAGCGTAATAATTACTATTTTGAAGAAGAGCTTACTGCCGGGGAAGTTATATTTTGAGACTACATATGCGCCCATTGAAGCTATTATAATATGCGCAAAAGTGCCTGCCGCGGTTATAAACACAGTGTTGAATATGTAGCGGGAGAAGGTGATTCTCGACCTGCTCATGATTGTGAAGAGGTCGTAGAAGTTATCCATTGTCGGCTGCTGAACGAAAAGCCGCGGAGGGAACAGGAAGATTTCATTCAAGGGCTTAAACGCATGGTTAATTGCAAATATAAGCGGGAACGCGAAGAACGCTCCGAATAAAATCAGCACTAAATATACAGCTATGTTTCCGCCGAGTGAGCGGGTTTGTCGAAGTCCGGTCTTCATATAAATCCCCCGTTAATAATTCATAATGCATAATTCATAATGCATAATTCATAATGCATAATTAATGACCAATGCGGTTGATGAATTTTTGTATGTATTTGTTGCAGATAATCATCATTAAGAATAGTATAGTTGCGATTGCGGACGCGTAGCCCATATCGAAGCGCAGTGAGCCGTAGTCTACAAGGTGGTTGACGATTGTGTGTACGGCGTAGTCGGTACTCGGGAAGCCGCAAAGCTCGCGCGTTACGTCCGCCACGCTGAACGACTGCGTAATCGCCATTACTGCACCGAATAACAGCATACCTTTCATGTTAGGCAGAGTGATGAACCACAGCTCCTGCCAGCGGTTGCGGATTCCGTCGATGTAGCCCGCTTCATACTGCGAGCGGTCAATGGTATGAAGCCCCGCCACGAACGACAGGAAGCCGTTCCCAAGGCTCATCCACAGGATTACTATTAAAATAACAGGCATCATGTAATCGGGGTTGGTGAGGAAGTAAATCGGCTGACCGCTGATTAGTCCCATGTTGCGTCCCATTGCGTTTATGTAGCCGTACTGGTCACCGCTGAATATAAGCGACCAAATCATGAAGACGTTCCCTGAAATCGTCGGCGCGTAGAAAATCAAAACTGCAAAAGCGCGCAAAAATCTCGGAAGCCCGTGAATAAACCAAGCAAAGATGAACGCCATTAAATAACCGACAGGCCCTGTGATTACCGCCATTAACAGCGTATTTGTCACGGCTTTGAGGAAAATGTCGTCGCCGAGCAGAAGGTTCGTATAGTTTTGCATACCGACAAATTTTGCAGGCTCGAATATATTATAATAAGTAAAGCTGTACCAAATGGAAATAATTACCGGCAAAACCAAGAAGGTTATGAACACCAAGGCGTAAGGAAGCAGGAACAGATAATAGGTTCTGCTCATCTTTACATCATAGCGGTACCATTCCCAGCGTTCCTTTATAGTCATGTTTTTACGGGCGTTTTCCATAGTTTACCACCTAATTCATAATTCATAATGCATAATTCATAATTATTGTGTGTTTAATCCGAATTCGCGGCGTTTACGTGTTAACTCGTCGTTGATTTGGCGTGTGTAGTCGAGAAGGGTTTCGCGCATATCTACCGAGTCGTTAATTACACGGCGCACAGCGTTGACTATATGTCGTCCTGCATAATATCCGCCGGGAACCTCGGGGATTCCGATAATCCAATCCCACTGCGCTTCAAGCACTGCGCTATCGCGAGCGTTCCAGCCGAGCTGTCTGAACGCTTCTTGGTTCGCCGTTTGATAACGTGCGGCAGTTCCCATAATCGCTTCAAGCTCACGCCCGAAGGTCAGCTGTGTATCCGAGCTTGCCCACCAGCGCATGAATTCCCAAGCCTTCTGCGGGTCTTTGGCGTTTTGCAAAATCATTGACGCCTGCCCCCAGCTTGCTGTCGAGCGGTCGATTTTACAGCAGCAAACCCACATTTCAGCAGTGTTTACGAAGCAGCTTTCGTCAGCACAGCAGCTCAAATTGCGGCAGGGTGTTTCGGGCTTCAGCGTACCGGGAAGTAAGTCAAACTCCCACAAGCCTCTGATTTCGGGTGCAAAAACCTGCAACACGTTGAACATATCGTAGTCCGCAAAGCCGAGCGGCATTTCGCCCGAGCGGAAGCGGTTCGCGAAGTCGTAGTGCAGAGGAGCTTTATAGTGTGTGAAGAATTTCGTGTAAGCATCGAAAGCGGCGACTGCCTGTTCGCTGTCGAATAATGACCGCGAGCCGTCTTCGGTGTAGAGCGCGCCGCCGCGCTGTAATAACTGCGAGAAGAAGTTAGAAAGGTCGGGAATGACCATGTTGCCTATTTTACGCTCAACCGACGGAATCCCGATACTGAGGTTTCTGTTCTGCAGCTGCGGGAAAGCGGCAATGACCTCTTCCCACGTTTGAGGAGGTGTCAGCCCGACTTCTTCAAGAATATCGGTGCGGTAGTACATTACGCCGAAGATTTGCGTCTGCGGCATACCGAAAATCCCGCCTCTGTAAGTGAAAGGCACAAACGCGCTTTCATGGAACTGAGCCGCAACGTCATGGAAGCCCGCGAAACGGGTTAAGTCGGCGGCGGCGTTACGGAACGCGTAGTTCACGGGGTCGGCGTTATTGACAGTAAGCGCGACATCAGGACCCGAGCCCGCAACAACAGCAGGCATAAGGGCTTCCATCGCGACTAATTTTAAGTTGACGAAGTTGCCGGAATTCGGCGTGTAGGTCTCGTCAATCATGGATTTTAAAACGATACTTTGGTCACGTCCGCTGAATATCCAGACCTCCGTTACGTCGCCGCCCTCATGAACGTCACCCATGCTGTTATAATCAATAAAGAAGGTGGCTAAGAAGGAGCGGATTTCATGCACTGCCGACTGTAAAAACGTTTCTTTTACTACGGGCGGTGCGGTGTTTTTATCAGTTACGGCGAACCAGTCAATGTCAAGCGGCGAGGAATTAAGGCTGACAAGCGACGTGCCTATTGCGGAAATATTATCCTTAAACACTTGAACGCCGCGCGGAATGTTATGCGGCTGTCTTACGAACAGCTCAAGCTGTGTCGCCATTGTTTGAATTGAAGCGATTTCGGGCCCCATCTGCCCCGAATAGGCGATGATTTCGTCCATGAGCTTGTATAAGAAGCGCGCTTCAAACGCGATTTTATCCATAATATCGGGGTAATACTCGTTTACGCGGTAGTCGCGGTAGGCGTCGGGCTCAGGACCTGTAAGCACTAAAATCTGCCGATAAATCGTGTTAAGACGGAAAATGCTTTCTTCTAACTGCGCTAATACCTCGGCAAGGTCGCCGAGCGTAACCTGCATTCTTATAATGTGTGCACCTGCTTCGAGCGGGAAGTAGAGGTCGTTGCCGTAGTTGTCGGTCGGCGTGACGAGCTGCCACGCGTTATTGAAGAAGAACGGGATAACCGCCGCTTCCTCGCAGGGAATCTGCCCGTTAATAAACAGAGCGCGGTTGGAAACTATTCCGCGGTTGTAATTCTGCCGCGTTTTGAATGAGAAAGCATAAAGCCCGCTTTCGGGTACTTCAACCTCCCACTCAATCCATTGACCGGGAACGCGCCAACGCTCGCCGCCGATTGCGTTAAGCACAATCGTAGTCACGCTGTACGGCTCGGTTGTAGCGGAGGAAGTATCAAAAAACGGGAAAAGCGACGGAGACGAACGGTGTGAAGAGTTCTCGCCTTGTATTTTTAAGTAATTATTATTGCCGCCTTGAAACTGCGATAAATCGTAGCTTGCAAGGTATTCTTGATATGTAGGAAGCTCGCGCACGGGGACAAGCGCAAGGCTTTTAATCGCCATCGGCTCATTTATTGCGCGCAGGGTGATTGTGTTCATGCCTGCTTCAAAGTAAAAGCGATACGGCTCGGTGTAGTAGCCTTGGCTGTCGGTGAAGAGCGTTGGCTCCCATCTCGGGTGTTCGATTTGGCTGGGGCGGATTTCATTCCCTTGATTATCTCTTCTGACGCCGCCGGGCGCATCGCCCCAAATTCTGTAGAAGGTGATTAAATCCGCGCCGATAAAGGGCGTTTCGCCGTTGATATAGACAGCGCGCTCAATGTCAATCCCGCGCGAAGCTATCGGGAAATAATCGAAGCCGAGGTTATACATTCCCGCTTCGGGGACGTTAAATTCGTATTCGACGAAGCTGTATTCGGTGGTTACGAGCGCGGTGCCTGCGCCTTCGTAGTTTTGGGCGAGAGTAACGCCTTCGGCAGTTTCTTCGTTGAACGCCGCTATGTCGATTTCAACGCCTGTGCTTGGGAGCGCAGTTTCGGCGTGCGAGCTTAAAAAGTGCAGATATGTATTCCCGCGGCTTGAGGCGGGCGCGGTCATGTCATAGCCGGCGTATTTGTGGTGATAGTTGCCTACGCCTCCTCTGGTTAATATAAAAACGAGCACCACGACAAATAAAGCCGAGATGACTCCTATGGTGACATATTTTTTCTTGGCGGGGTCGTTATACATAAAATAAACCTCTTCAGAATAAAAAATACAGTTAATTTATATTATACACTCTTATTTTGTATCTTACTAATCATATATTGCTAAATATTACAAAAGAATAAAAACTTGACAATTTTTGCTCAGTGAGGTATTATTGTAGTTAATAATGAATAAGGAATAATTAATAATGATAAAAAAGCTTGAAGGGACTCTTGAAACCGTTGATTATGACGGGCAGTCGCTTTTTGTTATGCACCACAACACCGAAGCCGAGAATTATCCAAAGCATTGGCACAGCGCGGCTGAAATCATTATGCCGCTTTCGGGCGGTTATGACGTGATTATTAACGAAGCTTCTTATCATCTTGAGGAAAGCGATATTTTAATAATCCCAACGGGTGAGCTGCATGAAATACACGCGCCTAAGGCAGGCGGCGAGCGGATTATTTTGCAGTTTGACCTGACGCTTTTAAAATCAATTAAGGGGCTCGCGGGCGCGTCGTTTATCTTCTTTAAGCCGTGGCTGATTAAACCCGCTGAATCAGCGGAGCTGCACGGCATTTTAAAGTCGCTGCTGCTCGAAGCCTTAGACGAATACAAGGAAAAGCAGGACTATTATGAAGCGGGAATCACCGCGAAAATCATCACTGCGGCTGTGTCTATGGCGCGCAGACAGCAGGAGGAATTCCCCGGAGTCTTTGACGACCGCCACATAAAAAGAAAGGTGCATATCGTCAACTTTAACCGCTGTGTCGAGTACATAAATCAGCATTACAGAGAGGATTTGCCTCTTGAATTCGTGGCGAAAATCGCGGGCTTCAGCAAGTTTCATTTCACCCGCTGGTTCAAGCAGTTCGCGGGAATATCATTCTATGAATATTTAACGCAGGTGAGGATTAGCGTTGCGGAGTCTATGCTTGCGAATTCGGAGGTGCCGATTACAGAAATCGCGCTTGAATCGGGCTTCCAAAGCATAGCGACATTCAACCGCGTGTTTAAACTAAACCATAATTTAACGCCGACTGAGTTCAGAAACAAAGAACAAAAAACAAATTGACAATTGTACATTGTCAATTGTCAATTGTTAATTGTCCCGCCGCAGCTGAGAATCGGACTCGAACCGACGACCTGCTGATTACGAATCAGCTGCTCTACCAACTGAGCTATCCCAGCAAAAATTACTATTGCAAAAAGCGGACAAAAATGCTATACTATATTTTACAGCAGATTTTATTTTTTGTCAAGATATAAATTTTAAATGCGAGGAGCGTGAAAGCAATCGAACTTAAAAGAAAACCCGCCGAATTGTTAATTCGCGCTGTCTGCGCTTTTTTAGCAGTTTTTACCTTATTTTTGCTTACAATGTCGCTCATTTTCTCGTTCGGCGGAGACGCGCCGAGCCTTTTCGGGCGGAATATTTATATAGTTAAAACCGACACAGTGGAGTTTTTGAAGGCGGGAACCGCGCTTTTTACCCGCGCTGTCCCTTTTAATGAAATCCACCCCGGCGATATTGTAGTGTTCAACGGCATAGACAGCAGTAAAGCAGGGCTTGCCGAAATCGAGTCGGTCACAGAGAGCGACAATGTTTATAAGTTTGAGGCAATCGGCGAGAGCGGCGCGGAAATAACGCTGACAGGAAGCCAAATTGTCGGCAGAGCAACGCACTTCAGCGACTTTCTCGGCGGACTGATTAACTTTGCGAAGTCGGCGGCGGGAGTTTTAGTAATCGCCGTTGTTCCTTGTATGATTATATTGATTTTCGAGGGTTCAAAAGCGGTTCTCGGAATTTTCAAGAAGAGCGATGAAATAAAGCCCGTGAAGAAGCAGGACGAGATTCCGACTTATGTTCCGCGGCAGAAAATATCGGGCAGAGCCGCGGTAAAAGAAGAACCCAAGGAAGACAGCATTGAAGACGACTACAGCAAAATGCTCGCGGAAATAGCCGAGAAGGACGCGGCTTTTGCGAAGGAGGACGATTTCCCGCTGTTCAAGCAGCCCGCTTCAAAGGCTATAAATATCAACAAGCCTGACGCTCCACGCCCTGCGCCTAAGACGCCTCCGCTTTCGCAGAAGCGTTTAAATCAGGCGATTGCAGAGGTTAACGCCCGCAAAGCACCCGAAAACACCGGGCGAATCACCGACCAGTTCCCTTTTGATAAAGAGGACGAGCCCGAAGTAGTGACGATTACGCCGACGGGAAGCGATAACAGCGCGACTTATGAAGTCGGCTCGCTCAGAGAAATCAAGGCGGCTCCCGCCCCTGCGAACGAAAACGTAAAAAAATATACCCCTAAGAAAAACACGCCCGCACAGCGCGCTGTGCAGGCTACGTCTACCCCGAGCCTTGACAGGCTGCTCCGCGAGGACGACCCCGAGGTCGAAAACGCGCGGTATAATATTGAGGATATTTTGTTTTCTATAGATAAAAAGAAGTAGGGAACGCATAAATGCGTTCCGCCTATGTTCCGATAATGTTCCGCTTATGTTCCGACTACGTTCTGACAAGGAACGCATAAATGCGTTCCCTACATATTAAATATATAAAACAGCAATATTTGAGAAGGAGCGAAAAATGAAAAAAAGAAAGTACATACGTTTTGCGGCTTTAGCTTTGATGATTTGCTTCATGCTGTCTTACGCGCCGACGGTTGTTGTTTCGGGAATGACGGCAGAGCAGTTAAACGCGCGAATCAGAGAAAATGAGGAAAGAGCCGAAAGAATCGCAGAAGAGCAAAGACAGCGCGAAGCGGAAATCGCTTTAGTTCAAGGCGACAGAAACGAAGAACGCCGCAAAGCCGTGCTGATTGAGCAGAGCATTGCGGCGGTGAACGAGCTTATATTTGTACTTAATTCAAACATTGTTTTAAAACAGGAGGCAATCGCCAATAAGCAGGCAGACATAGAAGCACTTGAAGCGCGGATTGAAGACGCACAGCGCGAGATTATTCTTCGCGAGCATAAAATCGCCATGCTTGAAGCCGAAAATGAGGAAAACTTAGCGAAATTCGGTCAGCTTGTGCGTAATAATTACATGACGGGCTCGCTCGGAATGATGGATATTCTGATGGATTCGGGCGATTTTTACGACATGATAGTCCGCGCCGATGTCCTGCAGAAGGCGGCAGAGCGCAACACCGACTTCATGAACGACCTGCTCGCGGCAATGCGGGCGCAGGAAAAGGAAATAGAAGAGCTCGAGGAAGTAAAGCTTCGTCTTTTGGCGGACATTGAGCTTTGCGAGGTGGAAAAAGCAAAGCTTGAGGTTGAACTCGCTGAGCTCAACGACGACATGGCTGACCTTGAATACGAAATGGACACACAGCAGGAGAAGCTGCGGGTTCAGGCAGGAGAAGTCGCTGCGCTTCAACAAGCAATCGACGGTATGTACAGGCAATTTAATGCAACCAACGAAGAGCTTGAAGAATTAGAACGCGTCACAGCGCAGCTCATAAAAGAATTGCAAAATCTCAACAGACCTAACTATTCCGGCGACGGCTTTGTTTGGCCCTTGGACGAGAAATTTCAGAGAATCACCTGCGGCTTCGGCTGGGACGCGGGCTGGAGCAGATGGCACCGCGCGATTGACGTAGGCAACGCGGGAATCAACGGCGGGAACATCTATTCAATTCAGTCGGGGACGGTTATAGTCGCGGTTGAAAGCAATTCGAGAAGCGGCTACGGCTCTTACGTGGTCGTTGACCACGGCGGCGGCTATACCTCGTTGTATTCGCATATGCAGTTCGGCTCGGTGCGGGTTTCTGTCGGGCAGGAAGTAAAAGTCGGGCAGGTTTTAGGCTTAGTCGGCTCGACAGGGCTTTCGACGGGACCTCACCTGCACTTTGAAATCCGAGTCAACGGCGAAGCGGTGAATCCGTTGGATTTTAAGTATTCGTATGTAGGTTAATGACATCGGAAATCGTAATATCGGTATAATAATACTTTAATATATTATCATAATTGTGACCGCGGCGTGCCATGTAATCTGCGCCGAACTGGCTCATTCCTACGCCGTGCCCGTGCCCCCATGTAGTCGCGACGAAATTATGACCGTTGAAGGTAATTTCAAACGCGGCGGAGCGCAGGTTCAGTATCCGCCACAGGTCGCCGCCCGACAGCGTCGAATTGCGCGTACTGACTGCTGAAACGTAGCCGATTGCGTCTGAGGAATATTCCGCAAACCATCGTGTATAGTCAAGCGGCATAATTATATCGGGGTCAAAGCCGAGCAGAGCCGAGCGCATTTGCGTGGTTGAAATTTCATTTGTGCTGACAAAGTTCGTGAACTCTCTGTCCCAGTCGCTCGGAATTCGCTGTAAATACGGAAAATCAACCCCCCAAATATACCGCGCAGTATTAGTCGCGCCCGCCGAAACGCTGTGATAGACAGCGTAAATCGGCTCGTTTTCGTGGAGAATCACGCGAGTCGCGCCGTATTCGGCGGCTTCTCTGATTTTAGCTGAGTAAATCTCATATTCGATTCCGTAGTATTCGCGGGCTTGCTCTTCTGTGAAAAACGGCTGACAGGTAACGCTGCTGTCGGAAAAATCCGCGCCGTTTAATTCTGCTTGCGGGAAATTTTTGTTGTTCAGCGCGAGCCGAAGTGCATAGGTATGCGCGGCTACTGCCTGTGCTTTCAAGGCTTCAGCGTGATACCCCGGCGGAATCTGCGCGAAAAGACAGCCGACTAAGTAGTCAACCGCGCCGATTTCAACCACTTCCCCGCTCTCGGTAAGAAAAACGCGGAAAAGCTCCTGCGTTTCGTATTGCAAAACAGGGACGGCGGCTTTTACAGGGAACGCCGCGTTCCACAGATAAGGCACAGAAAACAACAGTACTGCGAACATGATTAAAATAATTATTACGTTTTTCATTTTTATACTCCCTTGACTTGTCCGTGAAAATGGTTTATACTTATAATGTTATGCTTGTCCTTTTTTAAATATGTTCAAATATGTTCAAGGAGCAACGCTCATCATATGAATCAATTAAATCAGCGCAGAATCCCAACCACATTTTTAACAGTATTCTTTCTTATAGCGGCGGCAGTAGCGGCGGTTATCCGCTTTGTGCAGTTTGCCGCGGATATTGTTGATTTTGATACGGGCTTTTTTTATTATCACACAGGCGCGCTAAAGCATCTGCACTATATTGCGCTCGCTGTTATCGGAATTTGCTTAATTATCTTAGTTATAATCGAAAGAAAGCGTAAGACTCGCTTTTTCACGAAAAGGCTCAGTCATTTCGATGATTCCGACACTGCAATCTGCGGAATTATGCTGCTGCTCGCTTCCTTTGCAGTGATTTACACAGCAGTCGGCGCAGGGCTGTCGAAGCTCAGTATTGCCGAGCTGTTAACGGTTTTTCTCGGTGCGGCGGCTTATGCCTTTTCGGGCGGCGCGCTGTTAATTAAAAAAAGAACCTTCCCGTCAGTAGGAATCGCGTTTTTAATGCTTTCGGGCTATTATGTTATTCAGCTTATTATTCTTTTTCTCGGCAATCATATTATTTTGAGTATGTCCGAGCACCTTGTAAGATTAATTTATACAGTAGTGCTCGCGCTGTTTTATTTGTCGGCGGGACGAATGTTTATGAGAATCGAAAGCAAGTCTACCCGCGTTAAAGCCTGCGTTTTCGGCTTCTTCGCGATTATTCTCGCGGTATCGGAAATAGCCGCGAAAATAACCTTCCTGTTCGGCTCGCCCTCGGTAACAAGGTATAATCTCGGCACCACGGCAACGACCTTCATCGCGCCCGATATGCTTTTCGCCGCCGAAACGATTGTAATTTTAGTTTTTTTGTTAACCATGCTCAAGGTTAAGCATGACAAGCAGGAACGCAAAAGCCGCAGAAAGTCGGAGAAAGAATGAAACGCTTCGTTTTAATTGCACTAATTTTAATGCTTACGGCTTCGGGGTGCGCTTTCGGAGCTGTTGAGGATATGCTGTCACCTCCGAGACTCACCGACGAGCAGCAGGCGATTTACAGCGCACTCGTTGACAGCAAAGGCACGGCTTTTAATTTAAAATATCCCCGAACAGGAGAACATCGTAGTGCGTTCGTGATTTACGGCGAAAATGAAGACGCGGCGGTGGTTTTTTATGAAACCTCGGGAATTAATATCGAGCGCGCGCTTCTGATGAACTTTCTTTACAAGGATTCCGACGGAAGCTGGGAGTCGCTGTATGAAATTCCGATTCGCGGAATCGACATAGAAAGCGTCAGCTTCGCGACCTTCGGCGAGGAAGCCGAGGACAGCATACTGCTGAGCTATTCTGTCGGGCAGGGTGAAAAGAAGTGCATGGTTATCAGCAATATCGCGAGCAAGCCTGTCAGCCAGTTTGACGATATTTACACTTTTATGCAGGCTGATTATTTCTTCGGCAAGGATTATAAGGAACTGCTTGTAATTAAAAACGACCGCTCCGCGCCGTCGGCGACTGCGACATTTTTCACTTACAGGGGCGGGCAGCTTTTCCGCTCGGCATTGTGCGAGCTTGACCCGTCTGCGGGCGAGTATACAGGAATATCGCACGGGAATATTTTTGAGAATACAACCGCGCTTTTTATCAACCACAGAAAACACGACAACGCGGATAATTACGGCACTGACTTCATTTATTCAGTCGGGAACAGATTAGTAAATCCGATTGACACGAACCCCGACAACGCCGCGCGGATTCTGCGAAGGACAGGCAACGTCACAGAGCTCGCGAATCCTATGGACATAGACGGCGAAGGAATCATTCTGCTTCCTTCAAGCACGGGCGAGTTCCCCGGGTACGCGCACCTTCCGCCGCAGGAGACCCTGCGCCCCGTTATTTGGCGGACGCTGATGGGGAACAGCCTTGTTGACGTGTATCATTCCTACTACACAGAGCGCTGGGACTTCGTCTTTCTGCTTCCCGGAAGATGGCTGAATATGATTACGGCAACTGTTAATATCGAAGCGGGAACAGTCAGCTTTTACCGCGCTGTGACTCCGATTGAGGAAGCGGACGAGCTGATTTTGCAGATAGTTATTACGCAAAATAACGCAGAAAACGGCTTTGAATACAGCTTCGACAGCCCGAACCCCGACGACTCGCTGACCTTAACTGACGAAGAGCTTGAAAACGCTTTCAGAATACTCAGCAGAATTGGAACTGAATAATGTTAAATAACGACATCACAAGCCTGCGCGGCATTTCCACCAAGCGCGCCGCGCTTTATAAAAAACTCGGCATAAATACCGTGCGGGACTTGATTTTTCACTTCCCGCGCGGTTATATTGATTTTACGAAGCCTGTTGAAATTAATACTGTGCAGTTTAATGAAACCTGCGTGGTTAAAGCCGAAGTCGTAAAAAAACTGCGCCCGATTTACACCGCGAACCGCTTGAGTATTTATAAAGCTGTGCTGTTTGACGGCGACAGCGAATTTATCTGCGTTTTTTTTAATTCCGAGTACAGCTTTAACAAGCTGATTACCGGAAAAAGCTATGTTTTCTACGGCAAGGTCGGCGGAAACGAGCTGCAAAGAGAAATAACCTCGCCGATTTTCATAGAAGAAAACGCGGAGGATTTTTTAGTGCCGCGATACCGCTTGACAGCGGGCTTAACGCAGGTTATGATTGCGAATAATTTGAAGCTTGTTCTGCCTGCGTTCAAGGAAGAGGAGATATTTTCGCAGGAAATTTTGAAAGAATTTTCGCTTCTTGATAAAACTGCCGCAATACAAAAAATCCACTTCCCGTCGTCGCTTGAAGAAAGCGACGCGGCGAAGCGGAGACTCGCTTTTGAGGAGCTTTTGGTTTTACAGCTTGGCATGACAATGCTCAAAAAGCGCAATAGAAAACTAACAGGTACGCTGATGAAAGAGCAGAACTTGACGGAGTTTTACGGCGCGTTACCTTTTACGCCGACAGGCGCGCAGAAGCGCGCTGTCAAGGATTGCATAGCAGATATGCAGGAAGCGACGCCGATGAGCAGATTACTGCAGGGCGACGTCGGAAGCGGCAAAACTATGGTTGCCGCCGCGCTCTGCTACTTCGCGCATAAAAACGGCTTTCAATCGGTGTTCATGGCTCCTACTGAATTACTCGCAACCCAGCACGCGAATACCTTGCATAAATTTTTAGAGCCGCTCGGAATTAACGTAGTTCTGCTCACAGGCTCGCTCACTGCGGCGGAAAAGCGCGAAGCAAAAGCGCGAATAGCAAGCGGTGAAGCGCAGGTAATCGCGGGAACGCAGGCGTTAATTCAAAAAGGCGTAGAGTTTCAAAAGCTCGGCTTCGTCGTCACGGACGAGCAGCATCGCTTCGGCGTAAATCAGCGCGGAATCTTAGCTTCAAAGGGCGAGAATCCGCACACGCTCGTCATGTCTGCAACGCCGATTCCGCGGACGCTTGCGTTGATTATTTACGGCGACTTGGATATTTCTCTGCTTGACGAAATGCCTGCAGGGCGAATCCCGATTAACACTTATTCGGTTGACACGAGCTTCCGCGAGCGGCTGTATAAGTTTATTCTGAAGCAAGCCGCAGACGGCGGGCAGTCCTATATTGTCTGCCCCGTAATTGGCGATGAGGATAGTAATCTTAACGAAAAAGCCTACGCCGTGAATTATTACAACGAGCTGAAAAATACCTTTCTGCGCGACATAAACGTCGGGCTTCTGCATGGGAAAATGAAGCAAGCGGAAAAAGACGAAGTAATGAACGGCTTCAAAAACGGCGAGATTACTGCGCTGATTTCAACGACAGTAATCGAGGTCGGAATTGACGTTCCCGCCGCGACGGTTATGCTAATTGAGAACGCAGAGCGGTTCGGATTGTCGCAGTTACATCAATTACGCGGGCGGGTCGGGCGGGGTGAAAAACAGTCGTACTGCGTACTTGTGACCGACAGCGACAGCGTGTACACAAAGGCGCGGCTTGACACCATGACAAGGACTGCGAACGGCTTCGAGGTTGCGAACGAGGACTTAAAGCTACGGGGACCCGGCGACTTTTTCGGGCAGAAGCAGCACGGCTTGCCCGAGTTAAAAATGGCAGACTTGAGCGGCGATGTCGCGCTTGTAAATGAAACAAAGCTTCTTGCCGAGCGGCTTCTTGAAAACGAAGAAGAACTCAGCGCGGGACTCAAAGCGAGAATAAACGAGCTGTTTTCGGGGGTTAATGAACATGGATTTAACTAATATAAGATTTCCGCGGTTTTTCGTGGGGCGCGTTGTTCGCGGCGAGCCGCTGATTCTCAGCGGCGAAGACCTGCACCACGCGACAAAAGTTCTGCGTTTAAAAATAGGCGAAAAAGTTGTTTTTTGCGATGATTCCGGACTTGAATACATCTGCGCTTATACGGGCGCGGACAGCTTTGAAATCCTCGCCGAGCGCGAAAACGACAGCGAGCCGAAGGTGCATTTGCGCCTGTTCCAGTGCGCGCCTAAAAGCGATAAATTAGACTTAATTGTGCAAAAAGCTACAGAGCTCGGCGCGTCGGAAATTATCCCCGTGATTTCAAAGCGGTGTGTTTCGCGCCCCGATTCAAGTAAGAAATCAAATAAAATTGCACGCCTGGAAAAAATTTCCGAAGCGGCGGCAAAGCAGTCAGGACGCGGTAAAATCCCGCTTGTGCATGAGTTTACAAGTTTTAGCGACGCACTGAAGCTTCATAAAAAAGAAAATTTGGGTATAATATTTTACGAGAACGGCGGTATCGGAATTAATGAAATAATCGCAAAACATGAAAACGTGTGCAACGTGGACGTATTTATCGGTAGTGAGGGCGGATTTGAACCCTTGGAAATAGAAGCGGCGAACAGCGCGGGGCTGATTACGGCGAGCCTCGGCAAGCGGATTCTGCGTACGGAAACCGCGCCTATTGCGGCGATTGCGGTTATAATGAATTTGCTTGGCGAGATGTGAAAAAGAATATTGACAAGCAAATAATTTTTTGCTATACTATTATATAATGACAAAAAAAGGACGGGCTAAAAACATGAGTAAAGGTTTAGGGTTGTTGATTTTAGGCGGATTGGCTGTTATCGGCGGTGCGGTTTTCGCCGCGCTGATGATTAGAAACAGGTTCGCGGGAGACCGTATCGACTTTGACGACTTCGATGATTACGACTTTGCCGATGACGAGGAGTTTGAAAGATTTCTCGAAAAAGAAGCAACAGACGCGGACTTGGCGGACGAAGACGCGCAGTAATTTTTGATTATATTAAGGCGGGGAATTTTAAATTTCCCCGCCTTAACGTGTATGTGGTGAAACATGAAAAAACGTGAAGAGCTCACACGGTATATTTTTTTCGGCGGGCTGACGACATTAGTTTCAATCGCGGTGCAATTCGGCGCAGATTTTCTCGGCGCGGGCGTTACGCTCGCGACTACGATTGCATGGATTTGTGCGGTTGGCTTCGCTTTTGCTGTAAATAAAATTTTCGTTTTCAAAAGCAAAGGCAAGCCGCTGAGACAAGCGGCGGCGTTCTTCGCCGCGCGGCTGACGACGTATTTCATGGAGCTCGGCTTCATGCTTTTAACAGTAGAAGTCCTGCTTTTTAATATGCACGCGATGAAAATAATCGCGCAGGCTTTTGTGCTCACGGGGAACTATCTTTTAAGCAAGTTTATAATATTTAAGAAGGTGAAAAAATGAACATACAGATTTTCGGCAAGACAAAATGCTTCGATACTAAGAAAGCCGAGCGGTATTTTAAGGAGCGCGGTATAAGATTTCAAGCGGTTGACATTTTAGACAAAGGGCTCAGCAAGGGCGAGCTGAACTCTGTTCTTGCTACGGTCAAAATTGACGAGTTAGTAACTGACAAAACCGACGAATACTACTTATTTATACACCTCACGCCCGAGGCGAAGCCCGATAAGCTTTTGGAGTGCCCGAAGCTTTATAAAACGCCGATTGTCCGCAACGGCAAGCAAGCGACCGTCGGGTATAAGCCCGAGGTTTGGAAGAAGTGGGAGTAGGAGGCAGATATGAAAAAAATCATAGCTTTATTACTTACAGTAATATTTTTTGTGGCTTGCGGCGGGGAAATCGTTGAAACTTTAACCACCCCGCCGCCTGACGGCGGCACCCCTCCACAGGAGGGGAATGAACAAGCTATAAATAACAACGAATTCCCCTCCTTGGAGGGGTGGCAGACGAACGGCGAAGCCGCGTCTGACGGGGTGGTTGACGAACCCGAGCCTATTATTCTCGACGACATCACGAGAGTTTCGCTTTTGATTGAGGAATTTAACAGCGCGAGTTTTTATATAATGCCGTCTTTTGACGATATAAATGAAATCCCGATGGAAAATTTCATTGCACTATATATTAGAACGTCAGATTATTTTGATTTTGAATTCACCGAAGAACAATTAAACGAAATGAATTCAGGGCTTGAGCGTGAGGGGTGGTTTGGGAGAGCGGGCGGGGTTTTCCCGCAAACCTTAGAAAATTTTATAAGAGAAAACTATAATAATCATTTTAATATTGAGGGTTTTGATTTTAGTGTAATTAATAATGAGTATATATATTACCCCGGGCAATGGATTTCTATTGGTCGTTCAGCAATATGGGACGAGAAAACAGGAGCTTTAATATATTTATTTAATTGGGACGCAACCGGCGGTATCGGAACTTTTTGCAGGGTTTTGAATACATATTTGAAAGATGATGTATATCATATTATTTCTGCAGATATTTTAGTAGCGGAGTATACTTATGTCGTTGAGAATTACTTTTTACACACAGCCGAGGAAAACGAAAATGGCGGTTTTAATATTACGTCAAAGCAACTTATTGACATAAATGAAGTAATATTCACCGATGAGGATATAGAAAGAATTAAAGATTTATCCGCGTATGATTTAATTATGGTTGAAAATAAGCCTATCCTAACATATGAAGAAATCCGAGAAATTGCGGAAAGTGCTCTTGATTCCGATAATATTAGAATAAGTGAATTTCATAATTATTCTTCTTTGGGATGGTCTTTGTCTTATGATAAGGAGGAAGAAAAAAATTATTATATTGTTGGAATATATCCAAAAATTGGCGAAGTAATAATCAACAAGGCAACAGGTGAGGTAACCCCTATAGAATATGTAGGTAGGATAACAAACTAAAAAACCGCCTGTTAAGGCGGTTTTGGTTTTTATAAGCTTATTCGCTGTCTTTTTCCTTTGACAGCTCCGCTATAAAATTAATAAAGCTGTCCACATCGCCGAAGTCGCGGTAAACCGAAGCGAAGCGAATATATGCAACGTGGTCGGCGTCCTTGAGCTTACGCAGGACGAGCTCGCCGATTTTCTCGGACGTAACCTCGCGCTGAAACTTATTTTTCAGCTCCGTCACGATATCCTCAACCATGTTTTCAAGCGTTTCGAGTTTGACAGGACGCTTGATTGTAGCGCGAAGCAGGCGGTCAATAAGCTTCTGCCGGTCGAACGGCTGAATCGTGCCGTCGTTTTTAATAACCATGAGCGGAATATTTTCCACTATTTCGTATGTAGTAAACCTGCCCTTGCACGATAAACACTCACGCCGTCTGCGTATTTTGTTATCAGTGGGGCGGGAATCAATAACTCTGCTGTCGTGAAATCCGCAGTCAGGACATCTCATTTTATTCATTTCCTTTCGCTATCA
>Ga0123356_10000384_pt1 | contig 50358 bp, 40 predicted proteins | sample TergutEmb28metaG_2_FD_92546 | JGI IMG/M metagenome (GOLD analysis project Ga0123356, IMG submission 92546) | Embiratermes neotenicus P3 segment gut microbial communities from Petit-Saut dam, French Guiana - Emb289 P3 | ecosystem: Host-associated > Arthropoda: Insects > Digestive system > Gut ...
CAAGTTAGTCTGCTGAAATTTAACAGACGCGTCATGCTTTTTCTTGGTTTCACGATGCGCAAGCTCAAGACAGTTCATTGGAATGTCTATTCCCTTTGCGACCCTTTCGGCCATTTGAGTACAGGTATCGCTTCCGCACGCGCCGCAGTTGTAAATTTTGTCCTCTTCGGTGGATTTGCCAAGCGACCTCCACGCGTCTCTGAGTCTATCTGCAGATACAACATTCTTGCGCGACGGAGTTGGAGTATATACCCTTATAAAGTCATTAATATTCAGTTCCGCGTCAAATCTTTCAAAGAGTTCATCAAGGTACTGCCTGTTCGCTTCATCATGAATTGAATCCTGACGCAAATCATCCATCATGGAATTCATATCAAACATATCATGCTCGTCATGGCTGCACCCTGTACCCAGGTTACACCCCTCAGGACAGTTAAGAACGTCAAATAAAACAGGGAGCTTTGAGCGCGGTTTTTTGGCGTAAGCGTCAAGCGCCTTGTAAACCATTGACTGCCCTTCCGACTTATCAACACGTATCGATTTGCCTATATAGTGCTCTACGTTTTCCTTAAGTCCGCCCGGCATCGGGTAGAGTGAGCCAAGCCCCGCGTCATAGTTGTCAAAGCCGCCAAGTTCTTTTGGGAGGCTTATACGGTTGTTTCTTATGTATTCATAAAAATTCTTGAAAGTTATGTTGTATTCAACAAGTTTTGTCGCCTCAAACTCATGAATCTTGGCGGTACACGGAGAGAGAGCAGCGATTTTCGCGCCCACGCCTTCGTACTTGCGCATATAAACAGCGGTACAAAGCATGGGTGAATGCACAGGCGATAAATGCTTGATAAGTTCGTTTTTGTGCATAAGTATATAGTTTACAATTGCGGGACATGGCTGTGATATAATCGGATTCGGCCCGTTTTTCTGTATGTAGCGGATATGCGCCCAGGTGCAGATATCGGCGCCCAGAGAGACGTCATAAATCCCCTGCACTCCTATTTGGCGCAGCCAAGTAATCATGCGTCCCCAATCGCCGAAATTAGTCTTAGCCGCAGGAGCCGCAAACATGCTGATTGGCACCCCGCGTTTTAAATCGGCAAAAAAACGCTCCGTATCGTCTGTGAAATCTCTGGCTCCGTGGTGACATGCAATTATACACGCACCGCAGGTTATACAATGGTCATGGTCAACCTCAATAGTAATGTTACCGTTAATCTCCCGCGTTACAGTCGCGTCGGTTACAGGGCAAACTCTTACACAACGGTTACAGCCTACACAGTTTTCAGGGTTGTTTTGAATGACACGACGCATAATTACTCGCTTTTTTTAATGTGGTTTTAATATGCCGTATATATGTCACATACTTATTTACTACAATTTTACAATGATTACTATTAAAATGCAAGCTTTTAAATCAAAATATTACATTTCATTGTAATAAAGGCTTAAAACACGCTTACAAGATGCAAAAAAACGCAATTTACATTAATAAATCTCTTTTCATTCTCTCCCATTCACAGGCTATTCCATCTTCATCATTTGTCTTTTCAGTCACCCGCTTTGCGAAAATTTTCACCTCTTGCGGTGAGTTTTTCATTGCTATGCCAAGGCCGGCAAGTTTTAACATCGGGATATCGTTTTGTTCATCTCCAAATGCGGCTGCGTCCCGCATATTTACCCCTAAAGCCTTACACAACACCTCCAAACCAATGCCTTTATTGGCTTTTGGACTCAAAAACTCAAGATAGTGGTTCCACGAACGGCAGATGTAAACGCTGTTTTCATCCCAAAGCGAGCGGAATTCCCTCTCTAATTCATTAATATAGCTGCTATCGCCCACTAATATTATTTTTGACGGTAAATTATCTGCCATTTCACTAAAATCATCCAATAAATTACAAACAGTCTTGGTTTGCTGATAGTAAAGTTCAGCCCAAACCGCATTTTTCTTAGTTTTTACAGTAAAAAGATTTCCTCTATAATAATAATTCAGCGCCACAGGCTTATCCGTACAATAGTCAATCAACTGATTCGCGTAACGGTTGTCAAGTTCTGCGCTATAGATACAACGCCTGCCATCCTTCAAATCGGTAAAAATCTGTGCGCCGTTAAGTGTGAGCAGGGCGGCGTCTATCCCCAATTCGGGCAGATACCTTTCAATGCTTGAGCCAAGCCGTCCTGAAGCAAGCGCTATTTTTGCCCCGGCTTCATCCATTTCCCTTAACGCCGTTATATTGGCGCGGCTTATTCGTTTTTGCGAATCGAGAAGCGTTCCGTCGAGATCGAAAGCGAAAAGTTTTGGTATCATATAATTAAAATAGTATTTTGTATGATAGCGCGGGGGTAAAGGGTTCTTCGCAGAACTTTTTATATGCCTGCGCCTCACAAATACCTCTCACCAACTAGTAAAGGGGAAATAAGTATGAAAGTTGTAATCACTGTAACCGCTGTCTATGATCTTCCCGATGATGTAGAGATTGAGGAGATAGTTGATGAGGATCTCTCTTACGGCCAGCACATCGTTTTTAACGGTCATAAACTTCAGCCCGTTATCGAATTCCTGGAATACGAAGGAAAAACAGACGACACTCACGGCTGGGGAGAACCGCAGGTAGAAATTGACGAAGTCTATGACAGCATTTTGTCAGAAGAGTATACTGTTATTGCTTTGGATAATGAGGAAGAGTAATACTGATTAGGTATCGTATTATTTTATTTCTTCCTGTTTAAATATAATGTGCTGACGGTCTTATTATTATTTCGGCAGCACATTAGAATCACCTTTTTCAGTGTATTGCGGAAGTTGGCAGAGTTCTTCGGCGCGTTGTAAAAAATTAAAAAACTATTGACACCGCTTTTGTATTTAACTATTTTAATACTTCTTCTGAATGCGAGAGTAGCTCAGTGGTAGAGCTCTACCTTGCCAAGGTAGCTGTCGCGAGTTCAAATCTCGTCTCTCGCTCCATTCTTATGGGTTTCCTCCCGCACACGGGGAAGAAACCCTGCTTTTTTTCGGCGGCATAGCCAAGTGGTAAGGCAGAGGTCTGCAAAACCTTTATCCCCAGTTCGAATCTGGGTGCCGCCTTTTTCAAACTACATTTCTTCGATAGTTTCTATTCCCAAAAGTGTTAGACATTTGCTTAGCGTTGAGCGGAAAGAGGCTGTGAGATGCAGCCTGAAATTTTCTGTTTCGCTTCCTATAACCTGATGGCTGTGGTAGAACTCGTTGAAGCACTGCGCAAGTTCAAAGGCGTAGTTTGCGATAACAGAGGGTGAGAGCCGCTCATAAGCGAAATTGACTGCTGTGGGAAAGAACGCGATTTTTTTAACAAGTTTTACTTCACCCTGTTCAAGTTTTGGGATAGCCGGAGTTTCAAGCTTTGCGGCTTTACGTAAGATAGAGGACGCACGGGCATAGCTGTAGAGAAGATAGGGACCTGTATCGCCTTCAAAAGAGATCGCTTTTTTGGGGTCAAAAATCATCGTCTTTGCAATATCAACTTTTAACAGCTGATACTTTATTGCTGCAAGCGCGATTTTCATGCTTCTTTCATTGATTTGCTCTTCTGAAAGCTGATACCTTGCGGCTACTTCCTGTTTGGCAAGCGACGCGGTTTCTTTGATAAGGTCGTCGGCGTCTACAACAGTGCCTTCTCTTGATTTCATTTTGCCTTCCGGCAGTTCTACCATGCCGTAAGAGAGGTGTTTCATCTTATCGGCTGCGTCTAACCCAAGTCTTTTGAAAATTGCGATAAGTACATTGAAGTGATAATCCTGTTCGTTGCCTACTACATAAAAAGAGCGGTCGTATTTGAATTCCTTATCCTTAAGAAGCGCTAAATACAAATCCTGCACGATGTAAACGCTTGTGCCGTCAGGACGCAAAAGCACTTTTTCGCCGAGTTTCTCCTGTTCAAGATCAACGAAAACCGCACCATCTTCTCTTTTGGTAAAAATTTTTCTCTTAAGACCATCCTCAACTATCTCTTTACCGTTTTTATATATATCACTCTCATAATACTCTTTATCAAATGAAATTCCAAAAAGTTTATACGTCTCTCTAAACCCATTGAGCGCCCATTCGTTCATCGTTTTCCACAAATCAAGTATCTGCGGGTCACCGTTCTCCCATTTTAGGAGCATCTGCTGAGCGTCTTCGCTCCATGATGGATTTTCTTTGGATTCATTGTTGAAAAGCACATAGTAATCGCCTACAAAGTGGTCTGATTTTATATTGCAGCTCTGGGGCGTTGCGCCGCTGCCTTTGCGCTGATAGGCGAGCATCGATTTACATATATGTACGCCGCGGTCATTATTGATACTTGTTTTAGTTACATTGCATCCGCAAAATGAGAGAATACGGGAGATGCTGTCGCCTATTGACATATTGCGAAGATGCCCAAGGTGAAGCGGTTTATTTGTATTGGGTGAAGCGAACTCCATTACTACCCGTAAACCCTTATTCTGTCTGCCGAAAGTTTCCTGCGCACAGAGGGTTACCGTAGATGCGGTTAGCTGCTCTTTGTCAATAAAAAAATTAAGATACCCGCCGGTAGTCTCTACTTTTACACCGTCAAGTGCAAGAAGTTTTTCCTTTAACTGAGAAGCGATTTGCGCCGGGTTCTTTTTTAACACTTTGGCAAGACCAAAGCATGGAAAAGCGTAGTCGCCCAGATTGTCTGACGGCGGTATCTCAATAGCTTTTTCGATATCTTCCAAACTAAGCTGCCCTTGCAATTCACTTGTTAGGGCTGCGGCTATTTTTTCTTTCACTTTTTTTTCTTCCTGTTAAGATTATCTTTTAGAAAGGGAATTAACTGTAAGTTCAAGCATCTCAAACGCTTCTCTGTCCAAATGTCTGTTTAAAGGTCTTCTGTTTTTTTGAAAACGCTCCTGAGCGTCTCTTGTTTTATCGGTTTCGATAAGGGCGTAAATCAGGCCGGAGGTTACTTGCGCTTTATGCTTGTTTTTATCAACTTTCGGGCCTTTGCCGGTATGTGCGTCTCTGGCTTGAGCCGCACACCGCTGAAGCAGCTCAAAGGAGTTCTTAGGCATGGACGACATTAAAAACGGCCGCTCTTTCGCAAAAAGCATTACTGCATCTTTAGGCTTGTTTCTGTCAAACAGCAGATAAATCTCTATACTGGTTTGTAAGGCGGCCGCTCTTAAACTGTCGGCTCTCGCCTGCGCCCGTACTCTTGCGGTTTGCTGCATATCGGTAAGCAGATGAGTCCTGTCGGGCGCGTCTGATGTGAAGTCTTCTACGATTGCAGGCCCGCTGTCGTTAGATTTAAACGTCCCTGTGCGCAGTATCGTCTGGTCAATAATGGAAGCGCGCTCATTAGAGATGTTCATCCGTTTTTGAAGCACTTCATTAAAATACTCAATTGCAGCTTCGTGTCCCTGTGTGTTAAGCACCGTCATTAATACGTTTACAAGAGAGTCTTCGCGGCTGTCAAGAGTGCGCAGCGTCCTGTTAGCCCGTGCGGAGAGGGCAGCCGCCTCTTTTGGGGAAACGCCCTTAATGTCATTAATGCGGTTTTTTGCCATAGTGAGAGTTGTGCGGCTCTCTGAAAGCCGAAACTCCTGCGCAGCTCTCTCTGCCGCATCAATTTCTGCGCCGATAAGCTTTATCTCCTGCTGAGAGTTTTCCATTCTCTCAATCCGCTCTTTGTGCGCGGCAAGACGCGTGTCGCTTATCATCAAAAAGTTTTTATTCTTCTCGCAGTACTCTAACTCTTTTTTTGCTAATGTGAAATCATTTGCGTTTATAGCTTTTTCAAGAGCGTTCATCGCTTCGCGCGCGATAGTGCGGTAACGTTTGTTGTATGAGTCTGCCAGATTGTTGGCTTGCCGTCTGTCAACTTCCATCATTCGTCTGTGAAGTCCGCGCAGTTTCGCGAAATCGGGGCGCATTTTGCCTACTTCGGCATTGTACTCAAGCACAAGCTGGTTTGAGGTCAGAAGCCGCTTCTCCGCCGCGATTTTCCGCACTTCCTCTTCCTCAAGGTTAATCTGAAATTCAACCTCGCTTATTTTCCACAGAGCGTATTTTTCGTTTGGGTCGCCCTTGGCTTCCTGTTTGAGCCGGTTCAGAATCTTTTTCGCCTGAGCAATAGCATTTTCCTGATTGTTATTCATCCCGGTAAATGACTGCGCCTCATTAAGAACATAAAGCGCGCGCATTACGGTCGTGTCTACATATATCTGAGACAGGCCCACTATTCTCGCCTGACCGTGAACAGTTAAGCCGCGGTTTGGGCAAATATCGGATATGTGCGGCACTACGGATAAAAAAGGCAGCAGTGTGATGATGAAAGCTATTATAAAAAAGTAAAAACGGTTGCCTGTTTTCATTTTGTTTTGTGCGTATAAAGGTTTAGATGAATAAAATCTAAATTTAAAGTAATATATGACATTATCGAATGGGGACTATTTTTTAGTCACTTCGGATTTTTTCCATAGGCTGCCGAGCGGCCGCCGCCGGTCTTTATTAAATACCCCGATTTGACAAGTGAGGCTAATGTGCGTTCTATAGTGATCTTACTTATGTCGGGGCAAGCTTCGATAATCTCTTTTTTTGTGAATTTACCAATTTTACGGTCTATCACAGATTTTATACGGTCAGGTTTGGAAGAATTGCGGTACCGCACAAATTCAACGCGCTCTTCAAATTCACAGTAAGCTTTTTGCAGAATTCCAAGGTAATAGCGGACAAACGAGAGATAGTCGTTTCGGTTATCGTGCCAACCGGCTGAACTGTCTTGCAGCACTTCATAATAGGTCTCTTTGCTGCTCTCAATCAGTTTTTCCAGACTGATATACTTGCCGGCAATGTATCCGGCGCGGTAAAATAACAGCAGTGTCAGCAGACGGCTCATACGCCCGTTGCCATCGTTAAACGGATGAATACAAAGAAAATCAAAAACAAACATTGGGATAAGCAGAAGCGCGTCATGCTCGCCTTTTTCCAAATTTTCTGTGAAAGCGGTACAAAGGCTCTCCATTGCGTTTGGGGTCAGAAATGCCGGAACAAGCTGAAAACGTACCTGCTGATTACCATAAGTATCGGTTTCGGTGATGGAGTTATCGGCATTTTTATACAAACCGCCGACACTGCTTTTGGCGAATGAGTAGAGCTGCTTGTGCAGCTGCAAAATTATATTGGGGCGCGGATGAATATAATCGTAACTTTCGTGGATAGTGGCAAGAACGTCGCGGTAACCAACAATTTCCTGCTCTGTCCGGTTTCTCGGCGCAGATTTGTTCCGCACTAATTCCATCAGCCGCTTATCGGTGGTATGAATCCCCTCTATGGCGTTTGACGCGCCGGTGCTTTGAATTTTCGCGATCTCCATCAAAGTAGTAAGACCATCGGCATGGGATTCAATAAACAGCTCATGCCTGCCTTTGTGCTCGTGGATACTTGTGAGCAGAGCTACAATATCAGGTGTAAGCAGAGCTTTCGGGGTCTCTTTGAAATCGTATATTTTCATCGTAATCTGCCTCATTCGAATATAATCTACATCATTATATCATAAAATGATGTAGATTACAAGGTAATGATGCAGATAATGCAACGGGCGGGAACGGGCGCACGATTTCCCTGTTCAACTTCCTATTCAAAGAAGTAAATTTATAATTGAAGTAACGGATAACCATACCATCTCAGTTTTCTGATAGGAGTGGTCGACCATTGATTTTCCATTATAAGCATATTGTCTGTAGTTGATTCATAACTTGAAAGATACCAAACGTTCCAGCCTTTTTTCCAGCTAATTGAACAAGTCATAGTACTTCGTTCAAACCAGTTAGATGTAATTTGAAATTCTCGTTTTGTGTAACCGGAAATAGTTACATCAGAGTCAACGTATGTGAAATGTGCACTGTGAGTGTCATCCTTATCTTTTATGAAAGTAAGAAAATGAACAACCTCCCAACCATCTTTATCAACTCCTGCAAAATAATTATTATCAACTCTTACGCTTTCGTTGCTGATTGTTAGGGTTGGCTGCATTTCAGCTATACCTGGAATCCAGTACCCCCCCAACAACACATCATGACGAATAAGTGGGTGGAGAAAATTTGAACCTAACCTTTTTGGAAGTTCAATTTTTGAAGCCATCATTTTTCCAAATGCTGCTGGAGAGTTCAACATGTCTATCAACGCTTACATCATACACCATAAATTTCACCTCAACAACGTTATTGAATTCAGAAGCATTTTCAACTTTGGCATCAATATATAACTCATTTCCATTATTGTTTTCATTAGCCGAATCTTTACCTGCTAATGACTCGCCGCCGCCACAACTTGACATCATAAATGCCAATATTACCGCCACACCAAACGAGCATAGTTTTTTTTTCATCACTACCCACCCTTCTAATGTATTCATCAATCAGGAACATAAATACCTGTACACATTACGGAGTTGCATTTTTTGCATTATTGACATTTGTAATTCCATTTCTGAGCCATTATTATTAACGAGCCTCAATTGTTAACGAACCTCCCTGTTCAACTGTAAAACCCGGGCCAATATTAATACCATTGGGTGCACGTAAAATTAATGTTCCGGTGGGAGTTACAGTTGTGTTTTGGGCATTGAGGGTGCCGCAGCTTGTAACTGTTGTACTGGTAGTTACTGTTTGATTAAAATTGATGTTACAATTATTCCCTAAAACCGTGTAAGCAAATGTAACATTAGCGGGAGTGGTGGGGCGGTAGCCAATGTTTTGACCTGTCAAACTCCGCACCTCATACACATACGTTCTGAGCGTTACACTATTTGATGTGCTGGAGACGATATCAGTAAAACCTTTTCCATAATTGGGATTTGCCGCACTCCATCCAGTACTGCCGACTCCTCTTCCCCATAATCCTACAATTTGCTGAAATTGTTCAGGAAACGCAACCGTTTTACGCACTTCATGCCGTATTACACTATAGGTGCCGTCTGCGAGACCTGAAGCTGAGATGAATGAAGTATTGTAACGTGCCGTTGAACTAACAACCGTACCTCCTGTGGTTGTCCAGTGCCGCAGTTGGTTATCACGAACCAAAGCTAATGCACGTCCCGCATTAATACGGCCATACCCGTATTGATCAGTAAAATTAGCACCATTCATGGCCGGTACTTTATCCGCGCTTAACCTGATTATTTGTCTTATATCGTCATTGTAAAGATTGTTGTTGTAGCCTTTTAACAAGGAGGCTAATCCACTGACGAGGGGAGCGGAAAAAGATGTTCCTGAAGCAAAAGTTGTGTTGTTTCCCGTTGTTGTAGTAAATAAGTTTCCCGGATTAGTGGGCTGATTAAGAATGACACCACCCGATGCCACCACATCAATATGACTGCCTGTTGTTGAAAATCCAGATAAAACATCTCTATTAGTAGTTGAGCCTACAGCAATAACATTATGAAAAGCGGCCGGAGATTGGATATGCGCATTTGACGTATTTCCCATTGAAGCGATTGAAATACGATTCATTTTATAAGCATAAGCAAAGGCCGCTCCAAGAGAATTACTATGGGGTACACCCCAGCTATTATTCAATACGTGACAGCCATCATTCACAGCATTCCTTATTTTGTTTATAGCATTAGCATCTCCAAGGTATCCTACATTGTCCTGAATACGATATGAGCGAATTCTGGCATTCCAATCTAATCCTCTGCCGTGTATACCATTATTTGCCAAAGCCGCTGCCACTGCCGCAACTCTTGTACCATGACTACTGTTGCCGAGGTGCTGATCACCTGATGCTTTCCCCTGAAGTTCAACGTTATTTGTTTCTACACCATCGTCAATAATAGCAATAATAATATTCGAACTTCCTGTAAAAATATCCCAGGCTTCCTCTGCACGAATATCCGCACCCGCAATACCCCCGTTTCGACCGTCGTTTTTCAAATGCCATTGAGTACCGTCAAGATATCGCGGGTCATTATGTAATACGCACATGCCTTTCATGTCTTTTTCGGCATAAACCACCGCAGGTAAATCATTCAGTTTTTTAATGGCTTCGTCAGCATCCTGTTCAGAATCAAACGAAAGTGTGAACAGTCGGTGAAACGCAGGTTTTTTTACCTGTTCACCTATATCATTATAGGCAATGCTGTCAGCCGCGTCCCAGTCGGGAAGTGCTCTTGCTATAGAATTTGCATTTATAGCAGTAAGCGCTGCTTTCAACTGCTGCGATCTTATGTCGCTTTGTTGCATGCTTGCACCTCTTTTCAGTTCAGGCGCTAATTCGAGAGAGTCGGGCATAATAAAAACCAACACTTCTGTTGTCTTTTTGTCAACCCTATCAAACGGTGCTATTGCTTCAGTGAAAAAGCAAAGTGATATAATAAGAACTAACAGTATTTTAATTTTTCTCATAATATATCTTCTCCTAAATCTAAAGGGGGAATAAAATTGATATACTTAAACACTACATCCTTTGCAGTTACAGGTATTTTAACAATTTGATAAGGTTGAGTAAGCTCATCTGTTACCCCCCCTCCTTTTATATATATGCTTACAATAATATCATCAGAATATTCTCTTATACTTGTAATGTTAATGCTCCAACCACCTTTGGGACGAATTCCATCAATAACCGCAATTATTTGAAACATATCGAAATTAATATCTATACTGTGGCGACAAACCACACTATCTCCATAAAATTGAGATCGATAACATATCAAATTGTCCCATTCTGCCTGTGTTTTTATCACGAAGTTTCCTGCGTCACCGGCAAATATATCCCCTTCAGCTATTAAAACAGGCTTAATTGTTATTGGATGTTTGTCACAGCTAATGGTTACTGTAAGTAATACAATAACAACTAACGACATTTTAATTTTTCTCATAATTTACCACCATACGGGAGGAGGAATATAATTGATATATTTAAACACTACATCTTTTGCGATTGCAGGTATTTTAACAATTTGATAGGGCTGAGTAATCATGTCAAATATCGCGTTTTTTGAATCCATATATATGTGTATAACAATATCATCTGAATATTCTTTCACGCTTACAATGTTAATGCGCCAAGGATAATTGGGACGCCCCACGTCAATAACCGCAATTATCTGAAATGTATTGAAATCAATATTTTTTTCCGCAAGATCGTGAAGGCAAGTAGTAACCATACTATCGTCCCAAAATTCAGAACGAAAACACATCAAATTATCCCATTCTGCCTGTGTTTTTATCACGAAGTTTCCTGCGCCACCGCCAAAGCGGTCTCCTTCTGCCACTAAGACAGGCTTAACTGTTTTTGGATATTCACCGCAACTAATGGTTACTGTAAATGCCAGCAACGTCAACACGCCAAACAAGCATAATTTCTTTTTCATTATCATTATTATCAACCATCCACCTTTCTAATATTTACACCGTTACATCACTCGGAAACATAAATACCGGTATACATTATGCACAGGGAAGTGGTTAACGTATACCTAAAACAATCGATAACCTCTCTTTTTTACCATCTTTTGTGGTAAAATTCCCTTTCACTAAATACGTTCCCTCAGACACAAGACGGCCTCTGCGGTCAGTCAAATTCCACGACCCGACTGCACACTTCGTGTTATCATTGCCAGCAGCCTTATCATTGATACGCACATTGGGGATGGAATTGCATTATTGACATTTGCGAAATAGTGGAATTTTCACAACTCCGCCACCATTAGTATTAACGAGCCTCAATTGTTAATGAACCTCCCTGTTCAACTGTAAAATCTGGGCCAATATTAATAATGGTTCCCCTTAATTCCAATGCGCCTGTAGGCGTTACTCTTGTGTTTTGGGAATTGATGGTGCCGCAGCTTGTAACGGTAATGTTAGTGGTAACGTCTTGACCGGTAAAATTAACTATCGTTGGACAATTCCACCCCATATCTCGCATTATGGCAATTTCTCTTTGATTGATGGTATGTAACCTAAATCCCTGAGAAGCTGAAAATTTCATAAAAGTCGGAAAAGTGACACTATTATCCCAATGTGTGACACTTGAACCTCCCGCCCAAGTTGAGGGAGCATACATTCTTACACGAGTGCCGCCATTAGCTGCCAATAAATGCGAACCCGGACGACCGGAAAACAAATTGTTACTTACAACTAAGGATGCGCGTTGAGTTTGATTAAGATCCGGTAAATTGGTTCCAGAAGTACCTTGATATAATTGACGGTCATAAATTCCGGGGAAACTAGTGTTTGCCGTAGATCCGCTACTTGTAGTATAGACATAAGCCCCATTACTTCCAATCAAAGTCGAAAAGCCTAAGCCGTGTGTTATTTCGTGCAGCATAATAGTAATCCAGTCGAACTGGCTTCCAGATGGAGGTGTTTTTAAGTAGTTCCAATTGAAATTTGAACTCATCTCTAATCTAATATCTCTCATGCCGGGAACAACATTATAACCTGCCAACTGATTACCCAGTGCAGAACTATACCAAGTTTGAGTTACTGGATTCCAATAATGTGGCTGCCGGTAAGAGCTGCCAAGAACCCCTGGACTCATGCTAAGAAACATAATGTTGATGTCAACAGGTACCGTCCCAGCTAATTCTACACTCCAAAGAGTGATTGCATGTAGCGTTGCTGTTTGCTGCTGTGTATTTAGATTGCCTGATAAATTGAAGGGCAGATTTGTACCACGATTTGTTGTGGTTTGATTTTTTTCTGCGCTCGGATTAAAGTGTTCATCATAAATAATTAAAGTTCCGTCAGGCAGCCTGTACATATAAACGTAATAACTCATTTTCTCTTCTAATTGAGCGACATATCGCAAATTTTCGGGATCATTTGGAAAAGCTGGAATAAGTCTCGGCTTTTCTTTGAAAATATGAATTATTTGTCTGTCTTTTGGCAGGGCCTCTTTCACATCTTCTTTTGGTCCGTAAAGATAACGTGGTATAAATATCTCTTCGGTCACTTTCGCAACAGAGGCGGCACTTCTTACCGATAGATCTGCTTCCGCCTCTATTATCAAGTATCTGTTTGCATCTCCCAAAACCGACCGCTTTAATTCTTCAATAAAAAATTGTTGCAGACGGAATTGTACGGGAGCTTCTTTCGTGGGAGTTATCACTACATTGTTTCCTGTTTCTTCATTCAAAATGATGACTTTCGTATTTTGAACGGTCGAAAGCGAAACGCCATATTCACCCTTTGTGTCTCTCGTCAATGGTGCGGGCAAAATCATAGAGCGTGTAATCTGTTCATTAACTCGTCTTGCGTTTTCTTGTGATAGCTCATTGTAATTAACAGAGAAAAGATGCTGGGCGTAAATATTGCCAAAACTAAAAGCAACGATTAAAAGTGTTAAAATAAATCTCTCAAACGTATTTTTAATTTTCATAAATCCTCCTAGACCATTTTAGTTCGTCTATGGAAATAGTTGTCCATTGCTCTATTACTGTTCTTTCTGCATCTGTATAAGATTCTGAAAAAAACCAAGTATTCCAACCTTTTTTCCATTTAAGCGAGAAATTCATGGTTTTTTCCCATATATATTTGATGTCCGCATTTTTATCCCTGTCAAATTCGGAAATAGCAACTTCGGTTTTAAGGTAGCCAGAAATTGTTGCATCAGAGTCAGCGTATAAAAAACGGACTTCATTGGCGTTGCCGTTCACATCTGCCTTGAATGGATAAAAACGAGTAATTTCCTTACCATCTTTGTCAAATCCAATAAAATCGACAGCGTTCACTATTTTGATGTTTTTATTGCAGATGGTTAAAGTTGGCTGTACGTGAGTTATGGTTGACGGCAGTCCGTCGTAGCGAATAAACGAATGAAGATAATTGGGATCTAAGGTTTTTGGAAGTTCAATTGTGAAGCCGCCATCTTTCCAATCACCGCGAGCGATTTCGATGTATCTGTCGGTGCTTAAATCAAACACCATAAGTTTCACTTCAACAACATCATTGTATTCTATAGCATTTTCGACTTTGGCATAGATATGTAACTCATTTTCACTATTATTTTCACCATTCCCCGAATCTAATGGCCCGTCATCACCACAACTCGGCAACATAAATGCCGATATCGTTAACAAACCAAACAAACATAATTTCTTTCCCATTATTACCCTCTTTTCTAATACATTCATATTGTTACATCATTCGGGAACATAAATACCGGTATACATTACGCACATAGAGGTGTTTAACGTATCCCCAAAACAAGCGTGAATCTCTCTCTTTTACCATCTTTTGTTGTAAAATTCCCTTTTACTAAATATGTCCCTTCGGACACGAAGCGCCCTTTTTTGTCTTTTAAATTCCACGACCCTACCGCACGTTTTGCGTTATCGTTGCCGACAGCTTTATCATTGATACGCACATTGGTGACAAATTTACCCGAGGCGTCATAAATCTTCAAACTGCTGCTACGGATTTGACTGCCTTGATGGAAGAAGGTTACACTACCCGCTGATTTGGCTACTGGATTTGGGCCTGCCGTAAGTCCGCTTAATAGCAGATTGACAGGCGTGACGTTATTTTTCAAGTTATCATCTTTAGCAGCAATGTTCGCAGATGAGTCTTGGTTCGCAGTGATCAATTCATTGCTATTTATGCTATCGCAAATCAAACTGCTCTTATCATTGAATGTTGCACCATCGTACACAAACACGCCATTGCCGTCAACAGCGGTATTGTTGCAGATCGCGCCACCGATTATAGTAAATTCACCACCCCACACGTTTACGCCACCACCTACACCGTTTGCGGTATTGTTGTTGATTTCTCCGCCGCTCATTGTAAATCTGCCGGCATCGTTTACAAACACTCCACCGCCAAAATCATTAGCGGTATTGTTGACGATTGCGCCGCCGTTCATGTCGAATACACCGCCATGCCTCATAAACACACCGCCGCCAATGTCGGAGGTATTGCCGGTTATCTTGCCGCCGTTCATAGTGAATTTACTTCCGTTACCTACGAATACGCCGCCGCCTGTATGAGCAGTGTTATTTTGCAGGATTGCGCCGTCATTCATAATTAATGCAGCACCGTTTTCTACAAATACAAGTGAAGCACTGCTTTTATTAAGCGCGTTGGAAAACTTACCTTGTTTGCTGCCGCCGTCAATTATGATGTTTTCTAAAGTAAGCGCTGCGCCTTCCGCTACGGTGAGGAGATTACCAGTAACGCCGCGGGTGAGGATGTAGGGTTTGCTGCCACTGCTTTTTATAATTACGTTTCCGGCAATTGTTACTGGATTATCTATGATGCAGTCGCCTTTGAGGGCAATCGTTATGTTGCCATCAATGAAACCGCTTATATCGCTGCATGCTTGTGCGTGCACAGTTGACGCAAGAGCAGAAAAAAGTGCGAATGTTATCGCAAATATCAAGTGTAAAACCCTTTTTTTTGCCATTATTGTATCCTCGTTTAAAAAGGTTTGTAAAAACAAGTTATGATTTTTTTACATTTTTATTCATTATCCTGATATTTCAACTGCTGCCGAGCCTTAGACCTTTCAATATGCGCATCAATCCTCTTTTGCACATCATCTCTTATAGTAGATGATGAGTCCAATTTATCTTCATCCACAACAACTTCCATTTTTTCAAATCCATCACGAACGCCAGTCACCTGAAATGAGAACTCTACGTCTTTGAATTCGGAGAAATCGGACGGTTTCATTGCGACTACAATTTTTTCCCTGTTTGAATCCTTTGTATAGAGCAGAACCGGTGCGCCTTTAGGTGTTAGAATTACTGTAATTGGCGCATCGTTGCTGGTTACTAATGAAAAGTGTTCCGGCAGTTCGATTGTAGCCTGTCCGTTTACCGTCTTTGCTGTCCCGCGGGCAAGTGTGAGGACTTCGCCGGATTCTATAGCAACATATTTTACGAGTTTTGAGTCATCAGTTGGATGCGGGTGAATAAAGCTTTTATGACCTACTACATGGAAATTTCCACCAACCCATGTATAACCATTTATATAAGCTCTGTTAGACCTTAACCACCCATAGGTGTCTCCTCCAATACCGCCTTCTAATATTAAGTCAGCAAAATGAACCGTATGCCAACGTACAGTGTTAAAATTACGAAAGGTTATATTATTTGCGTTCATATTAATATGTAGAGCCATTAAACTAAAACCAATCCCGCTCAAAATAACTGCCACTGCTGCGAGTACTTTTACTTTTGCGTTCATTTGAAACTCCTTCTGTAAAATGGGTTATTATAACAAAATGTTGTTCGCGCTGCTGTAAGCAATATCACTCAAAGCACATCTGCCCTTGTTAATTTAAGAGCAATTGTACTCTGTGTACAATATGAGCCAGAAAATGTACTGCCGTTCAATAAGAACCTGTTGCCGAGAGATCACTCTTCTAGGGCAAGAGTAACCGGACTGCCTGAAGATACTGCCAAAACTATTAATTTAGCTGTTATTTAAATCATACAACGCATTTAAAATAAAGACAAGTATTTTTTTATTATTATATTTCCGCACTGCCCGCCGGTTATAATCACCGCGTCAGCAATACCTTCTCCCTCAGCGTCTGCCTGCCTGCATTAAACCTGACCACATACATTCCGGCAGCCAACCCGTCTACCGGTACTAATTCACGGTATGTACCTGCGTTCCGAGATGTATTGACCAATGTTCTGACACGGTTTCCCTTGATGTCAAACAGGTCTATGCGCACATTGCCTCTGTTTTTTACAGTGTAGTTGATTATGAAATTATTGCTTCTGCGCACTACGCTCAAGGAGTTATTAAACGTTTTTGTCTTATTGGCGGATATTGATTGCGTCTTCGGTTCGGTAACGGCAACCAGGTACATTAATGACTGCGCCGTACCATCATTGCTGTTGATTCCCATAGACACAACTTCGCCGGCCGTAAACACTTTTTCGTATATCGTGAATGTACGGTCTATAATGTCAAGATTCGAATCGTCCCTCACCGATATCGTTTTATCAGTCTCTTCAAACCCCGCCTCCGCAAGCCACTCAGGTTTAGTTCCGACCCTGTCCTCATAAGCTATGCTGACAAGACCGTCCTTCTTCATAGTAAACCTGATGATAGTATTAAGAGAAAAATTTCTGCGCGAATCCATTGATGTACTGATCCACTCCGCGCCTTCAAGCTCTTCCGGTATGGCAATTACCAGATAATCGCGGTCGCCGAAAGCTTTTTCCTGCGCGGCGAAGTTATCGTGTATCGACCACTTCTGCGCGTTCTCAATATCAAATGTCACCAAATTGTCAATAAACTCACCGTTGCCTATGAGAATCCAATCCGGCGGTGCGGTTTGGCAGCTTGAATGATTCGGACTGACTTCACAGCAGGCCGCGCTGCCGGGAGAAGTGACGCATGGATGCGGTTGTGAACCGCTGCCCAATACCGCGACGTTAAGCAGCGGTTCAGGCGGGAAGTTCATATCACTGGCTATGTAATATCCAGGGTGCGGCGGCTGATTGTAGGATGAATTTTGCCAAGCTACTGCTACTCTGTAGGTTGGGTCGTGCATCATCGTAACTAGACGGTGTGTCGTTGTCATGGTTGTTGTGTAGATTCTAAGCGCACTATCGTTGGCTGTCCTCCATATCACCTCTTCACGCCAGTCGCCGAAGATGTCGGCAGTTAGGATGGGGGTTCGCTTGCTGCCGTTATTGGTAGATACGTTGCCTGCGGTTAGAAGGCGCTGATGGTTGTTGTTCCGCACACTCCACTTGTTGATTTGGTTGCGGTCGAGCAGTTCGCGGCTGAGGTCGCCGTCCCACCAGATAACGAAATTCTGTGAGACGTCGTTGTTCGGTATGAGCGGCAGATTTCCCACGACTGCGCCTGTTATGTCGTACATCCCCATACCGGCTCCCCAAAACTTGAATCCGGGCATAGACGCGTCAAGTTCGGCGGCGACAGCACGGCCTACATCAGCGCTGTTATCTCTTGAAAAAATCACGCTGCCGTCATTTGCGTTCCTCAAAGACATGCCTACAGTACCGCTCTCCTGCGGTGTGAATACCTGCGGAATCGGATTCCCCTTTATCATGTGCGCGACGTGGAGAGCGTCGCCGTGGCCAAGCCTTGATGTCCACAGTCCGGTGCCGTCATATTTTATGACCGCCGCTCCGGTGATTATGGAGTGCCGTCCGCTGTTGTCGACATCCGCCACGCTTATCTGGTGATTGCCCTGACCCGCATAGTTGCTGTTGCCTGTGGCGTTCGAATCAAAGAACCAACGCTGCGTCAACTGCCCATCGCGCCAGTCAACCGCCCAAAGCGTCATCCTGCCATAGTACCCGCGCTGAAACACCGCGCTTGGGCGTTCGCCGTCAAGATAGGCTACAACGGCGTTGAATCTGTCAACGCGGTTACCGTAGTTGTCGCCCCAGCCTGATATCGTGCCGCGCGGCGGATTGTAATTTATAGTGGCGAGCTCCGCTCCTGTCTCACCGTCAAAGATTGTCAGATACTCCGGCCCAGAAAGGATGCGTCCGCAGCTGCCGCCTGTTCCTGTGGTACGGTGTATGGCATTATGATTGGGTGTTGACCCTGGCGGGCCCTTGATAAAAGCGCCGGGCGTATTAGGGTTACTCGTGCCTTGCCTCGTACCCTCGGCGGTTTTCATCATGATTTGCGCTTTGCCTGAACCGTCAAAATCGTAAACCATAAACTGCGTATAATGTGCGCCAGCCCTGATGTTCGGCCCAAGGTCGATACGCCACAAAAATGTACCATCAAGCTTATAAGCATCAATGAGTACATTGTCCGTTGTTTGAGTTAATGGACCTCCGGCTCTTGGCGGTCCGCATGGCCTTGTGGCTCCGGTACATCCGGCGCCTTCACCATCGGTTCCTGGACAAACGGTTTCACCGTTATCTATCGCGTTGCTCGGTTCCCACTTGATAATGATGTCATAAACACCATCCCCCGTAAGGTCGCCCACGCTGCCGTCATTAGGCGAATACGTGCCGAAGAACTGACCGGTTGGGGGTCTTCTGAGAGGTACCTCAATATACCCGGCCCTTGGCTCTGTGCCATTGCTATGAGTATTATTGATGAGTATCGCCGGGTCACTTGCCGCTTGCACAACACCGTTAATAACAGCGCGGACGGTGTAAGTGCTGACTCCGGTTTGCTGCGGGGTATTGGCATCGGTGTAGATAGTCGCTCCCCCTGTCCCATTCGCATTCGGCGCAATCGGCGTACTGTTAAGCAGCGTTTGCCCGCGATAAACATTAAACCCGGTATTATACGGCTCATTCGCCAAAAGCCGCCACGACAGGTAATAACCATTACCCTGCCGAATAGCGATAAGCCCGCGGTTAAGTTTCTCAACCTGCATCGGCCCGTTAGCAAAAACAGGCTGCGCAAGAAGCGTACAGGACAGCAACGCCGCACCAATAATTGATGATAGTTTCATAAGTCCCCCCTCTATATCTATAATTTAATAGATTTTAAGGAGAGGTGTTCCAAAAAAGATAATCTTTTTGATGTTCAAAATATTGTCCGGTGAAATACATCCATTATCCGGCCATGTTTATGGAATCAAATTTGCTCAAATAAAATCTTTTTTATATGGTTTAGCATAGACTATTTTATTTAGATTCTAAATTTTATAGACCACACGGTTAAATATTGGCTTCAATAAATAGATAATGATAATAATTCTGAAAGATAAACAGCAGTGTACGATAACAAAGAAGCTTCCTTAGAAAAGTACTCCTCGGCGGTAACACTGTCTGATATGGAAGTTTTCATCTTCCCCGATATCATGTACTCGCTTGTACTCGCCAATATCATGTCTGAGCGGCTCTGGAAGTGGAAGGATGACCCCTGGTTTTCAAAACTGTCAGATAAAAAAGAGCTGAAACGGGTGCAGCGGCTCAAACAGTATATTATCGACAACTTCGCTTTTAATCTTGACCTTGACACTTGGGGGCTAACTACAAAAGAGAAAGAGCTGAGCAGGTTTTCTAAATTTATAGATGTGGATGTTTTGGCAAAGAGCAACGCGCTTTTTGGCTATGAGGGTGATAAGTATTACTTCGACATAGATATAAGGCGGCATTTTGGGTTGGATAAATATTCATCAAATATAATTCCCTACTGGAAAACAGAGACGCTTGAGGCGATGGAAGCGTTTCGCTTTAAAGAGGGTTATGCGAAAGGCGCAGGTGAATGCGTCTCTTTTTCTGCGCTTTACGCTTCAGCGGCTTTTGCCGTAGCGGATATACCGCTTCATAAGATTTTTCTTTTAGCCACTCCCCTGCATTCTCAAAATTACCTTGATATCGGCGATGGGATAATCACCAATAACCGCCGTATTGTAACAAAGAACATGTGGTACAACGGAACCGAACTCTCAGCCAAAGCGCGCCGCGCTATGGAGAACGAAGTTGTCACAATCGTAGCTCATAACAGCGGATACATACACACCATGTATGATAATGCTACGATAGATTCTGATTTTTACAAACGGTTAAAAGATGGGTTGACAGGTTTTTTATCCACAGAGATCACCTATGAGATTTTCGCAAACTTTCTGCGTCATAACCAAAGCTTGCAGCACTGCTTTCAAATCGCTCATTTCCGTAACGGTAAAACACTTTTTATAGAAGCTGAAAAAGCCTACAGCCGCGAATCAACGTGTAAATTCCGTGTAGGAGACGTCACTCAGCAAAATCTATTATTGGGTATAGATGAGAGTGAATTTTATACAGAGGCTAAATCCGACAGATTTGTTTTGAAAGTATTTGAAGAATTTTTCAAAAATAATAAAATCTGTTCTCAAAACTCCGGCCACATCAACAGCTTAAAAAGAATTTTTATTGATAGCTGTTTAAAAGGTTGTGATATCACTAATGATCTCGTAAAGTTCTGCCACATCACACCGCGTCTTCCCGATGAGCAAAAGCTTGGTGATTGTAAGGGCGCGATTAATGGCTTACGCCTCGATAAACACGGCCGCGCCCCAACAGCTTGCGCACCAATAACCCTTGACGGAGTAAAAAGCGCAGCAGAAGCACAGGAAGCTCTTAAATCCCAGCGTTCTACAAACCAAACCGCAGACCTCGCTTTCACCGCTTTCAGAGACCTCTCAAACTCTCCGTGGAAACCTTTTATTAAAGCCGCTGTGGAGAGAAATCCGGTATGTATCAATAACCTGAATAATTTAGAACTCAATGACGCATACAAGCAATTATTATCGTTGACAAATGAATCAATCTACGATGAACCGGTACGCTTAGCCCAACCCGATGAGGTCTGCAATTATAAAAGAGGCGATGGTCTTGAAAAAGCTATTGCCCTTGCTTCTATCTACATCAACAAAGAAAACGGAAACCGCGCTTCTATAGATACTGACGGTAAAAAGGTAAAATTGACATGCGGGAAGCAGGAGTTTTTGTTTGATACAAAGAAGGGTCTTGTGCCGCCAGTTAGTGATGATTGGGATTTATAGTTTTTGAAACTCTCCGCCTTGCGCAATTTACAGGAATATTTTATATTGTATTTATTATGACTGCGATTATAATAACCATGATAATAAACTTATTGGTAAAAATTACTTCTATATGTCAAACAGTTCTTAAGCGTTTTGAGGATTTTGTCTTGACAATTCACATTAGGTGCATTGCTATATCTTGTTACAAATCAATGAGTTATACCCCCCCCCCGTTTGTCAAGCAAGTTGTAACTTCTTATATATAACGCCCCGCATCAACCACGCGTTGTCAATGGGTAATGTCTGCCGGAAGTCCGGGCGTTTTTGTCTATGTGTAAACAAATTTTTAATTGTAAACCAATCTATTTTATAAGGGGGAGGAAAATATGGGCAGTTTTGGTTCATCTTTTTTTAAAAAAATATTTACGGCGGCGATGTTTGCGGTTGTTGGGATGGCGGGTGTGGTGAGGGCATATCATATACCGGCAAGTCCCGAACCGTTTAATGATATAACAGCCGCTGAGCTTGTTGCCGGTATGACAGTTGGCTGGAATTTGGCGAATACGCTTGATGCTACTGATTATGGTCAAGGATGGCTTAAAGACCAGCCTGTAAACGCACTTGAAACATCATGGGGTAACCCTGTTACTACTAAAGCCATGATTACCGCCATAAAAAACGCGGGTTTTAACACAATCAGAATTCCTGTTACATGGGGCAAAACTGTAGATTCTGACTTTAACATTCGAGCAGACTGGATGGCAAGAGTCACGGAAGTTGTTAATTACGCTGTTGATAACGACATGTATATAATTTTAAATACACATCATGATGATTTTAGTGACGGAGGTATTTTTAAGTTTACTGATTCAGAAAAGACTGCTTCTATTGCCGCGTTCAGAAAAATATGGGAACAAATCGCGGATAATTTTAAAAATTACGATGAGAAATTAATTTTTGAAGGATTAAATGAACCGAATACCGAAGACACCCCTCTTCAATGGTTTGGCGGTACCGCGGAAGAACATAAAAACTTGAATGAACATTATCAGGTTTTTGTTGATATTGTAAGAGCAAGCGGCGGCAACAATGACAAACGCATGTTAATGGTTAATACTTATGGAGCATCATACCTCGCTGCGGCGGTTAACGGTCTTGTTCTCCCCGATGACCCAGCGCCAAATAAGCTTATCGTTTCTATTCATCCATACATACCTTATAATTTCGCCTTAAACGCAAGCCCGGTTGGAACAAATAGTTCGGTTGGTACATGGAGCAGTTCCAATCCGTCTGACACAGAAGAAATTCATCTCGCGGTGGAGCTTGCTTACGATAAATTCATAAGTAAAGGTATCCCGGTTATATTCGGTGAATTTGGCGTATTGGATAAAAACAATGAAGCGGTAAGAGCCGAGTATACTGAATATTATGTACGTTACGCGAGAAGCAGGGGCATTGTCTGCGTTTGGTGGGATGGCGCCGGAGATGGAGAAGAACACGGTAATTTTGAAATATTTAACAGAAACAGCCGTACATTTAAGTTCCCTCAAATCCTCTCCGCATTAATGAGAGCGGCATACACCGACAGAGCGCAGTGGATTGACTGGTTTGTAAACGATGACGGAAGCAGCGCTATTAACGTTGACGATTCAAAGACAGGTACACTCGCCGTTACCGGTAACGTCAGCGAAAACGGCTGGGTCGCTTTGAATATCAATCCTGACGCGGCAACGCTGGAAGCTCTCAAAACGGCGGTATCAATTTCATTTAAAGTCAAAGGTGACGGCAAAACATATAAAATTACGCTGCAGACAAGCGACGTTACCGATTACGATTATCATTTTGTAACATTTCCAACAACAAATGGCGTTGAAACCACAGTTACGGTTAATCTCAGCGATTTTGCCCAGGGTGGTTGGGGCGCGCCGACGCCGTTCAATCAATCAACGGTTGAATTTATCCAATTCCGCAACAACGACGGTGCGCTTGGCCAGTTTAGCCTTATTGTAAGCGATCTGGTTTTCAGGTCGTCTCCGCCAATAAGCACAGAGCCTCCTCAGATAACCGCCGACCCATCCAGCAATCCGGAAGTAAACCAGAACGCGGTGCATAATCTGACAGTTACAGCAAGCGGCAGCGGGAATCTAAGCTATCAATGGTACAGTAACGCAACCGCAAGCAACACCGGCGGTACGCTAATCGCCGGCGCAGCGTCTGCGTCCTTTAGCGTGCCCACAACTGCGGCAGGAACGAGGCACTATTATGTTGTGGTGACCAACACGATTCCCGATAACGGCGACGGCGGTCAAAAAACGGCTGCGCTCACAAGCGCGGTTGCAACGGTTACGGTTCAACCCCCAAGCTCTATTTTGTCATCAGACCGTATTATACACGGCGTTAATCAAAATCCTGACGTTTTGGAAGCGCCGACAGCAAGCCAATTTACAGCAGGCCCAAACCCTGTTGACGGGAAATCGGGTACAATGAATTTTTTCTGGCAGGGCAAATCAATAAAGGGCGGCGTACTGACAATTTATGACGCATCCGGTAATATTGTCAGCAAAATCGCAATATCCGACCGTACGAACGCGATTAATCGCGCCCCAACACGCCGGATTATCGGCGCATGGGATTTGACAGACGCAAAACGCCGTAAGGTCGCCGATGGCACGTATTTGGTGAAAGGAACTGTTACCGCGTCGGATGGCAAGAAGGAGCGGGTATCTGTGATGGTCGGCGTTAAGTAGGTTAATCAACGTACGGCTTTGCCGTGCGTTACTGATTACGCCCCGTTGGGGCTATGAGAGATATGTGCACCCCGGAGGGGTACTAAGCGTCGCACCCCTCCGGGGTGCGGATGATATATGGGAGTGTTATAAGTTCATCTGAACATTACAGCTATTGAGATAAGTAATTTAGTCAACACTCTTTTGGCGGCTCTTGCGTTGCTTTCTTTGACTTCAATTGGATTTTCCGGTTTTATTTTGTCTATGATTTTGTATGCGTCCTCAAATCCGGCTTGAATTATACTTATTTTTCCTAAGCCATCATAATAGCCGTATAGATGTAAAGCGTCATAAACAGTATCGTAATAATACGACATTTTTTTATCAAGCTGTGACACATTCCATTTATAAAAGTCTACAGATTTTCTGCTATTTTTCTTCGGGTTTATTACACCTTTCATTTTAAACCATGCGTCAAGCGCAACCAAAACGCCGTTATACGCCGTACCGCAGGCGGTACGTACATATTTTTTATCCTCATAATATCCCCAATCATTCTTTCTGGCTTTTTGCAGCGTTTCTTTGGCATTATCCATATACCGGATAGCCTCGGCATACTCTTTGTTCAGAAAGATATTTTGTTCTTCTCTTGTCATTCTATTCTTCCTTTTTTTGCGAGGTTTCGAAGATGATTACGCCAAATTGTTTTGCAAAAGACACTACTACTGCTAACGTGTAAAATAATTGATAGCAAATTATGAGAAACAGAAAAAAATTTGAAACCGGGAATTTAATTTGAAAAAATGGGGTGATCGAGGGGACTCGAACCCCCAACAACTAGAACCACAATCTAGTGCTCTAACCAATTGAACTACGACCACCATAAAACGAAGATAATAAATATAGCAAATTGACAGCCTGCGCCGCAACTACTTTTCTAATCTCAGCTCTCCCCATGTTCCGGGAATCTCCCGTTTGGCGGCAGGAGGATACGGCAGATCAGCTTTTTTTGCCTTCTCTTTTATAAAGACGGCAAAACCGATATTGCGCTCTTCAAAAGGCTGCAAACCCATCTCATGCCACTGCACTTTTATCAGTTTGGAATTTTCCGCTTTTGACAGAGAGAGCCCTTCTGCTTCTCCCCACTGCATTTCATCATACTGTATAGAATTTTTATTAAATGACCTTCTGTAATGTATACCGCGAACGCTGTCCGCGCTTGCTTCATACAATACAAACCTGTCGGCCCACGATAAAAACGCGCTGCGTCCGCACTTGGCGTCAAAAGCAAACTGCATCTGTGAAACATTTGCAGCCGGGTTAAACAGTATGTAAAGCCCCTCTTTGTTCCAGCCTGCCGTAAATTTACTTGCGCCAACATCCTGACTCTGAGCCCCTGTAAGCACATCTGAAACCTGAGTCAAGGATGAACCGTCCTTAAGTTTTACAGCGCCGAGTGTGTTTTTTGTAACCTCTTCAACAATTACCCTGCCAAAAGGCTCCACACTCCCGCTAAGCTCACTGCCTGGAACGCTCCACTCAATGCTTAGAAAATCTGTCCCGCCCAAACTTTTTTCTTTAATTATGCCAAGGAAAATATCTGCGTTATAATCATCCATTTTTACACTTTTAGTAAAAAGCGCAGACGTGCGGTTACCGGAGTGCCGCTTAACCTTAAAGTCAATCTTACCCTTAGGCAGCTTAGAGGTATCCGCCTGAACCGTTACAATCAGCGAATCCGAGCGAAGCGTAGTCCATGAAGCAGGGGCGCTTATGACCACAGCCTCATCCTGCGCAATAACTAAACTTTGAAGCACAACCGCTGCTGCCGCCGCTTTAATAAATGTCAGCTTTCTTCTCATTTATTCTTCCTTTTGAAAACCATGAGACATATATATATTGAGCAATGCTCAGAAATTAAATATAGCTCAGGGAACACGTCTCAGTAAATACCTTGTATATCAATATTCGTAATTGCTTGAAAGCTCCCTCTGTCAGACAGTAATTTTATTAAATGTCCTACACCCATTTCAGATTAAATTTTGCGAAAAGAGTTTTGTGGTTAATTGCGGTATGCTGCGGCACGCTGTTTTCCTCTGAACTTGTTTTAGTAAACCACGTTTCTCCCATTACTGTGAACAGCTTTCTAATGAGCGGCGATACGCTTTTTGCAGCTTCAAGCGGCGGGCTTCAGGTTCATAATGTGAAAAGCGGCGCAGCACAACTCCTGTCCGACGCGAAGATGTTCCCCGATCCCCATCTTACCGCGCTCTGCCGGGACGCTAAGGGCAACTTATGGATGGGCTCGCAAAAAGGGTACCTTTACAAAAGAACTCCAAGGGGGCAGTTCAGCGTTTATTCCAGCTATAAGCTTGCCGGCTGGGGCATTACCTGTTTGTATACTCACGACGGCCTGATTGTGGTGGGTTCAGACAAAGGAGTAAGCCTTTTTGATCCGCAAAAAGGAATAGCCTTAAGAAACGCTGCCAATATAGGCGGTTTTTCCGATCCGCGCGTCAATACTATTACTGTTTTTAAAGATACCCTGTTTATAGGATGTAATGAGGGTCTTGCATATCTTGACGGTCTTAACAGCGTACCTCTGAACCGCAGAAATTTTTACGACGCCGCTATATGGGAAACAGAGAAAAGTGATGCCCCGATAGTCTCCTTTATCAATGCCGGCAGTTTTATTTCGCCTCAGGCAGCGCCGGCTGTTATATTTCGCGGCAGGATAATTACATCTGATAACGAAGGCTGGATACTTAGCAACGGAGAACGGTGGAGAAGAGTAACAGGAACAGGAAAAATCGTAAACCTGTACAGCGAGAGTGAGAGGCGGCTATGGATAGGTACAGACGAGATGTTTTATTTCTCGTTTAACGGAGATGACAATCCGCAGCAGCATAGAATTGAGGGGTTGGCGCTCAAGGGCGGAACGCGTTTATTAACTGCACGAAATGGGGATGTGTGGGCGCTGTCAAAAATAGATTACAGAGCTGTACGGTGGCATCACGGTGTTTACAGATACGACGGCAGCAGATGGCACCTTTACAATGGTTCCTCACACGGCGGCTACGGCTATTTAGGTGACTTTGATCCTTACGGAATCACAGAGGGACGTGACGGAACTATATGGGTCGGAACATGGGGTGGAAATGTAAAACATATAAACTCTGTAAACAACACGGTCGGGCAGCTTATTGTAGGGAACAGAGATTTTCGCAATATAAACTATATGGCTAATGGGGTTGACGGTGAACAGGATTGGGGTAAAGTTGACGCATTGGCAACAGATTCAAGCGGATTTATCTGGATGTCTGTTTATGACCATAGTTTTGGGAGTCTTATGTGCTACAATCCGCGCTTCCCGCCCAACTCTGCGGAAACCGACCCTGCTAAAGCGCATTACAGGCATTTTTTCCCCGGAAGTCCATTAGCGGATCCGCAACTAAGTGTCGATGCCGAAAACAGAATCTTTTTTTCTGACAATTTACAAAGCAAACTTACAGTTTTTAGATACAATGGCAACCCTCTTGTCAATGGGATTATTATAGACACAACATATCATCAGATTGGCATGATATCAGCTATAAGAAGCGCCGATGACGGTACTACATATATCAGCGCCACAACCGGGCTGCGCAGAGTACGGGCGGGAGAGACAAAACTTGAAATGATTGATGAAACTCTATCTAATATAACAAGTATGGCAATTCAGGGAGAACGCTTGTGGTTAGGCACCCGCACAAACGGCATACTGCGTTATAACACTGCCGACTCTGCGAAAACGTGGATAAATGAAGCTAATGGACTGCTTTCAAATAGCATATTCTCTCTCGCGCTTGACAGTAAACGGGGGCGTCTTTGGATCATGTCGGAAGGCGGAGTATCGCAGCTTGATGCAGGGCGTGAAAGCAAGGTAACATCTTCTGAGCCGGTATTTGTTTTCCCCAATGTCTTTTCAATCAGCAGAAGTAATCAGGGCGCTTCATCAGTGACTTTCGCCCGGCTTGAACCCAATTCCATCGTTTCAGTTTATGCTGTCAGCGGCGTTCTCATAGATAAAGTAAGCGCCCAGCCATTCACAGAACGTGAATGGAGAGCTTACTGGACGCCCAAGCGGTCATTAACGCCCGGAACCTATTTTGCCGTTGTAAAGCCGTCGGGTAAGAAAACAAAAATTATTTTAAAACCATAACCGGACATTATTAAGTGAAGCGCAAAATAGTTTTTTTCTGTTCATTATCGTCATTTAATACCGGTATGCCTATAAGCACTTTTAAATTGGCTGCAGGGCTGGCAGCAAAGGGAGCCTGGGATATATATGCGATATTGCCGGAAGATGGAGAGCTTGGCCGCAGGCTAAGCGGCGCATCTGTCAATGTTAATATAATCCCGTTTTGCCGCTTTAAGAGAAGACCTGTCTCTTTTTTGCGTTTTGTATTCAGTTATTTAGGCGCAGGTATCAGACTTTATAAATTCATTAAAAAGAATGATATCAGCATTGTACATTTTTCAGATATGATTGACGCTCCCTTTTACCCGTGGGCATGGATTGCCAAAATTAAATCGGTTGCGCATGTGCGCGTCTGTGTTGGCAATCCCATTATCCGCCTTCTCTTTAGAAAATGGGCGCAGCTTTTCTGTTCGCATATCATAACTATCTCCCATTTTACAAAGAGATACTACGGTTTTGACAAGCGGGTATCGGTTATCTATAATCCCGGCCCCGACCGCGCACTCTTCGATCCGGTTAAAACACAACATCTTTCTGACGTCAAGTACGATATGGCGCCAACGGTAATTACGGCAGCATCTTTCCGCAAAGACAAAGGGCATCATAACTTTTTAGAGATAGCGTCATTGATAAAAGAGCGTATTAACGGCAATGTCCGCTTTGTCATTGTCGGCGGAAAAGTTCAGGGGCATGAAGATTACTATGATAAAATGATGAGAGAGGCACAGCGAAAGGGTCTTCATGACTGTTTGACTGTTACAGGCAATATCCCTCATGAAAAGGTTCCTTCAATCATGGCCGATGCCGCAGTGTTTATGTTTGCTCCTGATTGGGAAGAAGCGCTTGGCGGGGTGATATTGGAAGCAATGGCGATGAACGCGGCGGTTGTAGCGTATGATCGCGGAGGTATCAGAGAATGTTTTACTGATGGTAAATCTGGATATTTGGTTAAGCATGGTGATTTTGACGATGCGGCAAACAAGGTTGCCATGCTTTTGAAATCACCGTCACTAATAAAAAATATGACAGCGGAAGCCCGCATTGAAATTGATACTAAATTCACATTGAGTAATTATATGAATGGCGTTGAGAAAATTTATAAAAACCTTTTGGTGGTGCGCTAATGCCAGGTTTATTCGGGTATGTTGACAATAATGTGCAATCACGTGACGACCATATTCTTAAAAATATGCAGGACCTGTTATTGTATGTCAATGCCGGTACTGCCAAATCCGAACCGTTTTACCACAAACAGGGCGTTCACGCAGGGTACTGCGCTCCGGCATTTGAAAATGTTGACATGCGTACATTTGAAATTGACGGTATTGCGTGCTGGTTTGACGGAGAGATTTATAATGTTGATGAGTTAATTAAAGGTAATTTTCCGTTAACATCATCATCCCCAAGTATTAAGGAATTAATAGTATCAGCATATAAATCCGGGGTATTAAATGATTTTTTAAGAAAAGTTGACGGGTATTTTTCCGCAGTTATCTACGATACAAAAAACCGTCAAATAAAACTGATTACCGACAGGTTCGGATTCAAACATCTTTCTTATACACTTCACAATGGGAAAATCGTCTGGGCGTCTGAATGCAAGGCGTTTTTGGCTATCCCGCGATTCATAATAAATGTCGACCGGCAATCGATTGATGAGTTTATGAAATACGGAGCGTTGTATGGCGAAAAAACATGGTTAAGCAACGTATATGTGCTTGATCAGGCAACGATATTGACCTTTGACACGCAATCCGGATTGATCCAAAAAGAGTGTTACTGGTCATCGAATGATATAATACCGTTTACCGGAAAACTCGATATAAGAGAGTATTGTGAAGAATGGGGCAGACTCTTTAAACTGGCTGTCGCTAGGAGGACAAATGAGAAAGAGCGTACCGGACTCACTCTCAGCGGCGGCCTGGATTCCAGAGCCATACTTGCGGCGATACCGCTTGAGGGCAGCAAAATAAACACGGTAACTTTAGGCAGTGAAGATTGTGATGACGTAAGATTTGCTGCAATGGCTGCCAAATTAAAAGGGGCTGTTCATCAATATTTTCCGTTAAGGAACGATGAATGGTTTGAGAGGGCGTGTTTTGGGGTTTGGGCTACCGACGGCGCTTTAAATGTCTCTTCACAGTTGGGCATTGAGCATTTGGCCGTTTTTTCAAAACTGTTTGAAGTTAACATGATCGGTATGGGCGGCGGCGTTATGCAGGGGGGTATGGAGCCGGGTGCGTCGGTATACAATATTTACGGTACGGCCGGAGACGGAATTTCAGGGCTGCACATGAGAAACAGGAGAATGATTCGCGCAGGTTTCAGGTTAGACGAGTCGTTCTTTAAGATCAGGATACCTTATTACGATAATGAACTATACAGCTTCGTAATGGCGATCCCGCAGGAAATAAGAAAGAAAGGAATTTTGATAAATAAAGCTTTACTGCACAATTTTTCTCAATATTATGAAAGCATCCCCTGGCAAAAAACAGGAGTTCCGATCAGTTGTCCGCCGATACTGTTTCAAACAAGAACTCTGTATAACAGGCTAATGAGCCGTATTAAGAGAAAACTGCAATGTTTAAGTTTTCATGTATCCGATACTAAACTGTTTTTTAATCTCTCAGAGACGTTACGCGTCAAAGAAAATTTCACGCAAATGACAGACATTCTTGCGGATAAGAATTCATTCTACCGCGAATATATACCAAATGATACGGCCGCCACATCTATTCATAAACACGCTAATTTAAAGTTAGACAGGATGTGCAGGATTTTAACATTTGAAATTTGGATGCGGTTATTAAATGATACTGACTTTCGGAAACGGTCTCTGTCATACAAATGATCCTGAATAAGAAGATTATGGCAATGTTATTTCAAAAATAAATATTGATGATGAAAACTATTCTATTACGTAAAATCTGAAAAAGTTAATGGTTAAATAGTATATTTTTTTATCCGAAGGGGTACACATTCTATTTAAAAGGCACTTCATGAAGCAACCCGATACCTTGGCGGAAGACAAAGGCGCAAATTTTCGGAAAAAAACTATCAAAGGAATAATGTGGACTCTAACGGAGCGGTTCGGAAATTACGGAGTCTCTTACATTCTCACAATATATTTAGCGCGTCTTTTATCTCCGAAAGATTACGGGCTTATCGGTCTGACTACCGCATTTTTTACCATTGCTACGGTAATAATTGGCGGCGGATTTCGAGAAGTTCTAATAAGAAAAAGGGAAACTTCTTCAGCTGATTACAACACCGTATTCTATACCAACGCAGCTATTTCTATTTGCATCTATGCGGCTATCTATTTTTTTGCAGCTCCTTTAATGGCAAAATTCTATAATGAACCGCAATTGACAAAATTAATACGATTGTTAGGCTTAACACTTATTTTTAATGCGGCAAGCAGTATTCAGGACATTGATCTGCGGCGAAACATGAGATTCAATTTACTTGCATTTATTACACTGCCTGCCGGTATACTTTTCGGCATTGCCGCTATTTTGCTTGCGCTTAGAGGCTTTGAAGTTATGAGCCTTGCGATAAAAATGCTGTTGTTCTCTTTTTTAACCATGATTTTGTACTGGTGTTTAAACAGATGGCGGCCGTCATTTGAATTCAATAAAAAATCCTTTAAGGAACTGTCCGGAGTCGGATCACATTTTTTAATGGCGGCGATCATCTATGCTCTATACACTGGCATCAGTCCGCTGGTAATCGGAAAAGTGTTTTCGGCGCAAGTGTTGGGATATTACATGTTCTCACTGATAGTTATTAACGTAACTGTTAACTGCATAATTGAAGCAGTGCAGCAGGTTTCATTTCCGGTTTTCTCAAAAATTCAAGATGACGTCGGCAGACTGCGAAACGGGTATAAGGAAATTATACAAAACACCACTATGATTGTGTTCCCTTTAATGGTCATAATGGTACTTATGGCGGAACCGCTTTTTAAACTTTTCCTGACCGATAAATGGCTGCCGGCAATTCCGTTTTTAAAGATACTGTGCATTACAGGCGCGCTGCTTCCTTTGTTCGCTATTAACTTGAATGTCATTTTAGTTAAAGGAGCTCCGGGTTTATTCCTGAAAATTCGGCTGATTGATTATCTTACTATTACTGTTATGCTTTTTGCTCTTATTCCTTTCGGCCTTAAAACATTTCTTATAGGACAAGTATTTCATTCAGCCGCAATGATCCTTGTCATAAATTTCTCAAATTCACGCCTTATTAGTTATCCAATTTGGACTCAACTTTTGGATATTGCTCCGATAGCGTTGTCCTCAGCTGTATTGGGACTTGTCATGTATTCCCTGATAACTTTTTGGGGAGATATCAATATAGCTCAAGTTTTTTATTTGTTGACTGCGGCGCTTATTTTTTATGTTCTTACACTGAGAATATTTAAAGTTGAAGCCGCAGCCAATCTGCTTGGGATTGTTGGTTCAAAATTGCGTTTTGGAACAGGTTCCAAAATTTAAATAGGGTGCGGAATCGCAATATGTTTAACAATAAGGAAACCTTATGCCATTTCTGACTATACTTACGCCAACATACAATAGAGGCTACATCCTTCACAAAGTTTTTGAAAGTCTAAAAAATCAAACAAACCAGGATTTTATTTGGCTGATTGTTGATGACGGCAGCACTGATGATACAAAAGAGCTGGCAAGTAAATTTAAAGCGGATTCCCCTTTTGAAATCCGTTACATATATAAAGAAAACGGGGGAAAACATACTGCTTTAAGGATGGGAATTAACATTATAGATTCAGAACTTACTGCGTTTTTGGATTCTGATGATATATTTACGCATGATGCGGTAGAAACAATTGCAGAGAGGTGGAATGATTGCAGAAAACATCCGAATATCGCATCTGTTGATTTCTTAAAGGTGTATCCTGACGGGAGTATAATTGGGGATCTATATCCGAAAGATGGTTACATTTCAAATTTTATTGAATGCAGGTTCAATAAAAATATAAAAGGCGATAAAGCCGCCGCTTACCGGACGGACATATTAAAACAGTTCCCCTTTCCTGATATTAAAGGTGTATTTATTCCGGAGGGTATTGTGTGGGGCAAAATCGGAGATAAATATGATTCCATATATTATAACAAATCCATTTGTATATGCGAGTATCGTGAAGATGGTATAACCAAAAATGTAAGAAAACAGATTCTTCAGAAAAAATCTACGGGTATTATGATGGCTTCTAACAGTTACCTATGTTTTAAAAGGAAACTGCATTTAAAACGTAAATTTAAAATAGTAGTTTTTTGGGGCGCATGCGGTCTTGCAGCCAAAATTAAAATACGGGATTTGTTAAAAGAGAGCAATGCCCCTGTTTTACAATTTTTTTGTCTGCCTGTTTCTTACGTAAGATATCTGCTTTGGAAAATAAGAGCGTAGTATGAAAATAAGATCATTCTTTATAAAAACAGCAAAAGCCATTTTTCCATATAATGTCAGGATGTTTTTGCGCCGTGTGAAATTGCAGGTAACGTATGGTAATAAAAAGGCTAAAGCGTCTTACGGAAACGAGTCTAAAAGCTATTGTCCTATATGTCAAAAGGTAAATTATTTTGTGCCACATGGTTCTCAGTTAAGAACAAAAGCGAAATGTCCGCATTGCGGATCATTGGAACGGCACAGGCTGTTATGGCTTTTTTTGCAAAGAGATACTGATATGTTTCAACAGAACGGCAAAAAGATGCTCCATGTCGCAGCCGAACCCTGTTTAGAGAATCATTTTAGAAAAATATGCGGAAAAAATTATTTAACCACAGATTTATGCGATCCGGAAGCCATGATGAAGATGGATATCACAGATATAAAATATCCTGATGAGACATTTGACATAATAATGTGCAACCACGTGCTGGAACATATACCTGATGATATAAAAGCCATGAGTGAACTTTACAGAGTTTTGAAAAACGGCGGATGGGCGGTTTTGCAGGTTCCGATGGCAGACATGGAAAAAACTTATGAAGACGAATTGATAACATCTGAAGCCGGCAGGCTTGAGGCGTTTGGACAGGGTGATCATGTAAGACTGTACGGAAAGGATTATGCTGACCGGTTAAAATCAGCAGGGTTCAATGTAAAGATTACAGGCTTGAGCGAAGTGGCCGCAAAAGATGAGATTAAGAGGATGCGCCTCTTGCCGAATATGGAAGAGATGGAAAACGCGTTTTACGGTGAAGGTGAGATCTACTGTTGTAATAAGTGAGTAACTTCAATAAATAAAGTTGTATATTTTGGGGTAATGCTGAGAAAAATAGTTATTTTTATAGAATGACCAACAAAAACTTTTGCTGGATAGCAACATGGAAAATCACCGACCGCTGCAACCTGCGCTGCACGTATTGCGATCCGTCTATAATGACCCGGGCCGATTCCGCCGAAAACATCAACCGGTTCGAGGCGCTTGACCGCATAGCCGCGTATAAACCCCATATACTCAACATAAGCGGCGGCGAGCCAGCCTTAGTAAACGAACTGCCCGGTCTTTTGTCACGGGCCAAGGCGGTGTGGAGTCCGCATATCCGCGTAGTGCACAACGGCACAGTGCCGCATAAATTGATTGAGAGCTTTCCGTACATTGACCGTTTGGTGATAAGTATTGATGGCCCTGGAGAAGTAAACGCGGCTGCGCGGGGGATTAGCGGGGATGTTGTACTTGAGAAAATCGCGAAACTACTGAAGACGGCTGATGTGTCTGCAAATACCGGTATTGTTCCGAAGATAACCATAAACACCGTAGTCACTGAGAAAAATATAGACACGCTCCCGATGTTTGCGGCGCAAATCAACTCAGTCTCCCCAGCCGTAGGTCTGGCGCTTTTGCCGGTGATGCCTCTTCACAGCGACCTGTCGGTATTGAGTGACGGAGAAAAAGGTTACCGCAGATTTCTTGACGTCTATGCGAAAATGAAGTCTGCTCATGACGCCGTTGTACATAATTTTGATTGCGTGATGCGGCACGATGACCTGCGCAAGATACAGTGTTACAATCAATACTTCACCATTCGTTTCTCTCCGCGCGGGGAGTTTTTCGCATGCGGCGCAAACATTGGAGCGCAATTGCGCAGAACTGACGGAGCGTTCAAAAAGATTTTTAAAAAAGGCGGCGTAAAAAAACTATTTACAATGTTAACACGAACTTTTAATGAACAAATGGGAAGAGCTGATTTCACCTGCCGCAATATGTGTAATTGCGAGAGTTGGCTTGATATGCTTTTTCTGGGAAAAGATACCGGCTACGCTCCTGTATCGCTGCGGGGGCTGCGCGGACAGCTTTGTGAAGATGACTATAAGAAGCTTGACGAATTTGTAAGAGAAAATATTAATGCCGGTTTTAATGTGAATTGGTTCAAACGTATGGTGGATGGCGAACAAGCATAATGATGTATAAGTGTGCAGAAACAGGAAAAGACAGGTGGATAGAAGCCGCAAAAGCCTGTCCCTATGCCACATACTTCCACACACCGTACTGGTATGATTTGATTGCTCCGAAACAAGAATACACTGCGTTAGAAGTAACTTTTGACGATGGCGCATCAGCTGTCGTTCCAATAGCAAAAATTAAACGGGCGTACGGACTGCTGACGGATAACTTCTCATCACCAGGCGGGACATACGGCGGATGGGTCAGCACATCTGTTCTCAATGAGAAACATATCTTAATGCTGATGGAACTTTTAACGTCAAAAAAAAATCTTACATTCAGAATCAATCCGTTTGATAAAACGTTGATATCATTATTAACGCAACTGGAACAATCAACACCTGTAATACCGTCATCATCAGGAATAACAATAAAGGATGACCACACGTACATAATCGACCTGACAAAAGGTATCGGCACGCTTCGCGGCGGAATCTCAAAAGGACACAAAAGCGCGATAACTTTCGCAGAGCGTAATGGTGTTACAGTTAAGCAGGCTGAAGAATATGACGAGTGGGTACGTTACTATGACGTATATACCGATTCTGTCAAGAGATGGTGCGCAGGTCAAATGAAGCCAAGGAATGTCTATCCGCTAACACTGTTTAAGCGTATCTATGAAAACCGTACAGGAAATGAAATTTTGTGGATTGCCATGAAGGATGGCAAACCTGTTGCAGGTACATTAATCTTCTACTGTGGTAAACATGCAGTAACCTGGCACGGCGCTGCGCTAAAAGAGTATTTTGACTACCGTCCTAACAACTTGCTCTACTGGAAAATTTTTGAAGATGCGGTTCAGAGAGGATATGAGATTTTCGATTTCAACCCCAGCGGCGGCCATACCAGAGTTGACTCTTTCAAAAAACACTTCGGCGCGCTGCGCTTACAGTCCCCGGTACTGCAAACAAAAACTCCGCTGCGCTCACTTATTTCAAAACTGCGCGCAAACCGCATACATTAAAAAAATCGCAGTCTGCGTTTCTGTTTTAAAAAACCGATGTATCACATTAGATGTAACAGGATTGTGCGCAGGATATATTTTTTATCATTGGTAACTGTTCGCATCATCCTAAAAAATCAAACATATTCGGAGGCTTTATGAAGCTATTGAGAACCGCAGCATTTGCGCTCATTTTCACTGTTTGCGCCGTATCATCAAGTTACGCGATTGTCGGCGCAGGATTTCACTGGGGATTTGATTTCTCAATGGATATGAAAGACAATGGAATGGACGCAGTGTACTCGGTGAAAGACCTTCCTTTCAGCCTGCCCGCTGAAATTAATATTGACGCCGATATTCCATTCCTGTATATCTCCCGCGAAAACTGGAAACGGTCGGTGATTAACTTTGGCGGTAAGGCGTACATCGACATAATTCCGGTAATAGAAGCAATTGAACTCTCGTGCAACTTTGGACTGTGGCAGTACGACGGCATGCTCAATTATCTTGACATCAAAAATTACGACCCGGCTAATCCAAAGTATGAAAGCGTTCCGTTAGGTCTTGACGATATTGACGGTCTCAAATATTTCAGCTTAGGCGGAACCCCTTACGCCAAATTTCATCTTGATTTATCAATTAGAAAGAAACTCTTCGCGCTGCCTGGCGACGTTATGAAATTCAACGCCGGAGCTGGAGCGAGCGCCCACTTCGCCACTCCGCTGCTTTCAAGCAACCTCATCACAGACGTCCTTTCCGCAGGCGATATTGAAAGCCTTGCAAGCGGCGATATATCTGAAAAGAAACTTAATGACCTCTCCAAAGCCATCATTGAAAAAATTATTGACGGACTTGCAAAACCGGCCTTCGGAATGCACATTCTCCTTGGCACGCAGTTTAAGCTGCCCGTGCTTCCTTTGGGTCTCTATGTTGATGGAAAATTTATGATTCCATTCACCAAATTTGAAGACTCAGACGCAGGCGAAGATCTCAAAGGTATGGGCTTTCTGATAAACACCGGTATATCTCTTTCATTTTAATTGTTTGATTAACGGGCGCCCATTGTCTATATAAATATGGGCTTATCGTTAATAGAGAAAAAGAAAGGATACGGGTAAAAAATATGGAACTGATAAAAACCGTACTGCTTGGTATTATTCAGGGGCTCACTGAGTTTCTCCCTGTCTCATCTTCAGGGCATCTTATTCTCGCTCAGACGTTTTTGGGAGTTACAGACCCGCACGAAGCGGGCGGCAGCGCCATGCTCCTTGAGGTGATGCTGCACGTAGCGACAGGTATAGCCGTGCTGTATGTGTTTCGTAAAGATATAATCGGCATTATAACAGGATGCGTATCGAAAGATACGCTTGTCAAAAAGGATTCTCTGACATATTCCGGCTATGTGATTCTCGCAACGCTGCCGGCGGCGTTTGTGGGTATATTTTTCAAAAAGTATGTTAATGTACTGTTTGATACTTCCGGCGGAACTTTGATGCCTGCGTATCTTGCGTCGTTCATGCTGCTTGTCACCGCAGGGTTACTCTTCCTTACGCTCATAAAAAAAGGCAGCAGTATTTATGACGGAAAACTGACGCTGATGAAAGTCCTTGCCATCGGCGTAATGCAAGCCATAGCCATCACCCCAGGGATATCCCGCAGCGGGTCAACGATTGCAATAGCTCTCTTAGTAGGCGTCTCGCGCACCGAAGCCGGCCGGTTCTCTTTCATGCTTGCGTTACCGGCAATTTTTGGAAGCGCGTTTTTAGAGGCGAGAAAGGTAGAATCGTTCAATGCGCTTTTTACTGCCGATATGATTGCCGGATTCATAGCAAGTTTTGCGGTCGGCATTATAGCTCTAAAGTTTTTGCTGACATTTATAAAAAAAGGCAAACTTCACTACTTCGCGTACTACTGTATAGCGGCCTCTATCATCAGCCTCGTATGCCTGACCTTTTTTCCAAACCTCACTAACCGGGGAGGAATGTAGAATGGAACGGCTCTGGGCTCCGTGGAGAATGACCTATATAAAAGGCGTTAACAAAGAGGAAGACGGGTGCATCTTCTGCATAAAGCCGCAGCAAAATAACGACAAAGAGAATCTGCTTCTTTTCAGAGGTAAAAAATCGTTTGTGCTGATGAACCTGTTTCCTTACAATAACGGTCATCTGATGATAATCCCCTACAAGCACACATCCGACATCCTCGATATTGACAAAGAGACTTCCGGTGAGATGTGGGAACTTCTGAATCTGAGTAAAAGAGTTCTTACAACAGTAATGAATCCTGAGGGATTTAACATAGGAATGAACATCGGACGCAACGCAGGAGCAGGTATTGACCAGCACATCCATTTACACATAGTCCCCCGCTGGAACGGAGACACAAATTTCATGCCTGTAACCGGAGAAACGAAAGTAATCTCACAAGCGTTAAATGAAACTTACGACGCACTTCTCCCGCATTTCACTCTTTAGCTGACCACTGCTTCAATTCTATCTTCCCATCACACAAAGCGGCATAATTATAATGATTCATCCAGGCGCCGGTATTACAATATTCACCTTCATCAAATTTGTGAAGTTCCCCATGATGGGTGTGGCCGAAAATCACAAGATCGCACTCTTTCTTCTTCATTCTTTTATGCGCGGCATGACGGTATTTTTCTATAATATCCGGCGTCAGGCGAAGCTCCGAATATTTTCTGTGAGACTTTGAGCAGTAGATACCAAAAGCCACTCCAATATCAGGATGAAGAATTTTGTAAAGTTTCTGAAATAGCCTGTTGCGTAAAAACACCTTTGAGACCCTGTACCTCACATCCCGGCTTAAGATACCGTCTCCGTGACAAAGATGAACTTTTCTGCCCTGCAATTCGAGGTCAAGAACGCCGTGATAAATGGAGAGCCCCAGCGTCTTCTCTAAAAAAGCGCCTAACGCGAAGTCGTGATTACCCGCTAAGTAATGTACCTTTACACCCGATTTAACTAAACGGTAGAGTTCATGCAAAACAGGAAAGTAATCTGGACGGATGGCAAAGCGGTACTCAATCCAAAAATCAAACAGGTCGCCCACAATAAACAGGTCTGTGGCGCGCTTACACATCTGCGACGTCAAATCCTCAAACAACTCCACTCTGTAGTCAGGCGGATTAACGCCAACGCCAAAGTGAGCGTCCGATACAAAATATATGGTGTCTCTGCCGCTGTTCATAAGTCAATCAACCGGTTGTAACTAAACTACAGGTACAGGAAGCCTTTTCCATAATAATCTTTGCGCTATTATTCCCACATGTCTTCTGTGGTATCAAGATCGCCGGCCATATCACTGAAGTTGGCGTTTTCGTCATACATATTGCCGAAGTTAAGCTCGCGCATATCCTCTTCTAACTCTGTACCTTCGTCAACATACCTCTCGTCAACATCACGCAGAATCTCATCGGCGTCAAACTGTTCGTCAAGAATCACTTCACTACCTCCCGCAGCTATTTTTCAGTTAAATTATTTTGTTCCTATTATTATACAGTATGATGATGAATAATAATGGATTTCCAGTTCAATGTCAAGTTTTTTTTAAAAGTTTTTTTAATTTTTTTTATACGTCAGAATATATTAATATTTTGTTTATTGAAATTTGAAGAAAAGTACGTTTTTAGGCGGGGACATATTGTAGAGATAAAAAAGAATATAAAAAAAGGGGGGAAGTCTCCCCCTCGCTCCAGCCAAAAAATTAAACAAAAAGACGTTTAATTTTTTGTCTTCCGCTACCCCCTCTGCGGGGACACCCCGCAACGCCCCGCCACACAATCACCCCCAACCCCCTCAAGGGGGCCGGGAAGGGGCATTTTACAGTATGTATCCAGACGGGACAGTCATTCCCTTGGGCACTACTATAATGCCGTCGCGGATTGTGATTCCGTCTTTTTCGCCGTCCTGGATGTTGTTTACGTTTATTAGCTGTACATCGTCACCGATTCTAACGTCTTTATCAAGAATCGCGTTTTTAATGTTACAGTTTTTGCCTATTCCGAGATTGGGGCCTTTTGCGGTGTCCGGCTCAAAGTAATCGGCGCCCATAAAGATTACTCTGGCGAGTTTTGAGCCGTTTCTTATAACTGAACGCACGCCTATAACGCTGTCGGAAATTACCGCTTTGTCTATCATCGACCCTTCACAGATAATAGAAGTATCAATATTTGAACCGCTGAACCTCGCTGCCGGCAGAAAGCGGGCGTGGGTGAATATCGGATTCTCCTCATCGTAAAAATTAAACGGAGGATTTTTTGACGTAAGCGATATGTGCGCGTCAAAAAACGCCTTTATTGTTCCGATATCTTCCCAGTAACCGGTAAAGGGATAAGCGTATACATTACAGCTGTCAATTGCGGCAGGGATAATCTGTTTGCCGAAATCGTTGTAATCATACTTTTCGAGAATGTCAAACAGCACTTTCTTGTTGAAGAGATAGATACCCATTGAACCTACGTGGGTCTTCTCTTCTCCCTCACATTTTTCTCTGAGACTTGTCGGTATTTCAAAATCTGTAATGACATCTTCATCTTTGGGTTTTTCTACGAAATTCTTTACCCTGTAATTAGAATCCATCTTTAAAACGCCAAGCTCATTGACCTGAGAGCGGGGCACAGGCACAACGCTCAGAGTGATATCCGCCTTGTTGTCAATATGGAAATTGATAAACTTCGTGAAATCCATTCTGTAAAGATGGTCGCCGGAGAGCAGCATCACGATGTCGCCCGCTTGCTTAAAATTGCTCAGATTCTTGCGCACTGCGTCAGCGGTTCCCTCATACCATTCCTCTTTGTCGCTGCCCTTTTTATTTTCTTTTCCGTCAAGAGTCTGAGATGCAGCCAAAACCGAAACGAAACCCTTGGAGAAATTGTCAAGACGATAGGTCTGAAAAATATGCCTGTGCAAAGACTCCGAAGCGAACTGGGTAAGTACGCATATATGGCGGATATCATGATGCAGACAGTTTGAAATTGGAATGTCAATAAGCCTGAACTTTCCCCCGATGGGTACAGCCGGTTTTGAACGCGATTCAGTCAGGGGGCGAAGACGCGTACCCTGTCCGCCTGCCAAAATGATGGAAGTTACCTGGGAATTGCCCATTTTCATCCGCCTCTTTTAGTTTATGTTGGTTTGTTTATACTTCACACGATTAAGTATTATGCCAGTAACGCCCGTCGGCCTCACGGCTGTCGTGCAATCGGCGGACTTTACGGGCATAATATTTAATCGGATCTTCAATAAACGTAATTATATAAGATAATTTATGCGTAGGAGAGGTATCATAACTTAAAACGCGTACCTAAAGCAAAAAAACCTGTGTCTCCTGATTCGAAAAGGTAAACTCCTCTCCCTCTACATTAACTTTTACCGGATTACCCCACCCTTTTTCAACCGACAGCGTGAGCGTTTTGTGGTTGAGGGTAACTGCAATCCAATGGCTGCGGAAGCGGATTGAAATGCGGATTTCAGAGACAGCCTCAGGCAGCCGCGGTTTAAAGTGCAATACGTCTTCCCTGATTTCAAGCCCCGTGTAGCAGCGTTGTATTAAGTCAACAGTTCCCGCCATTGCTCCGAGGTGAATCCCTTCGAAAGTTGTCCCGCCCTGCGTATCTTTAAAATCAGCGCCAAGAGCGTTTTTGAAAATATTCCACGAAGCGTTGCGGTCTGAGCGGGAGATAACCCATGAGAATACTATGCGGCTGAGCGAAGAGCCGTGAGCCGTGCGGTTTCTATAATAATCGATTGTATTTAAAATTGTCTGCGGATTAAAATCATAACCCATAGTTGCAAATATCACAACAAGCTCCTCGATAGAAAAAAGATAAAAAAGCATGAGCGCATCCGCCTGTTTGCAAGCCTTATAGTTATTTACAGAATCATTTTCACTCTCAAGGATTCTGTCAAGACGCATGCTTTCGCCGTACTTTTCCCTGTAACTCTCCCAATCAAGCTCCTTCAAACCGCAAAAACCTTCATACTGCTCTATTACCCCGCAGTTAAAGGGGATAAACATTCTGCGGCAAACTTTTTCCCACCTGTCAAGTTCCCTGTTGTCAATCTCAAGGTCGCTGAGAAGTTCCTTTCTGCGCCTGTCGTCAAGAATTTGCAGAGTGTTAAAAGCTTTGTGTATCACCCACGCAGCCATAAAATTTGTGTAAGCGTTATTATTTATGCCGGAACTTTTCGCGCCGGGGTAAGCGGTATGGTATTCATCCGGCCCCATTACTCCATGAATTTCAAAACGCTCTCTTTCAGGATTAAAATGTGCGGTTGACGACCAGAATTTTGCAATCTCAAGAATGATTTCCGCGCCGAAATAGTACAAAAATTCCTTATCATCCGTAACCTGATAATAATGCCAGACATTATACGCCACAGCGGAATTTACATGATACTGCAAATGAGAGACGTCCTCAACCCAGCGGCCGGATTTTGGATTCAAATGAATTTTCTGACTCTCCTCTCTGCCGTCTGAACCGCTCTGCCAGGGAAACATCGCGCCCTTAAACCCGGCCTTACAGGCAGATTCGCGCGCTTTGTCAAGGCGGTGATACCGGTAAAGCAAAAACTCGCGTGTCAAGAGAGGATTGCGCAGATTCAGAAGCGGAAACACAAAGAGCTCATCCCAAAAAATATGCCCCCTGTAAGCCTCGCCGTGAAGCCCTCTTGGCGGAATTCCGGCGTCTAAAACGTAAGTACCCGGCGAAGCGGTCTGCAATATATGAAACATGTGAAGGTTAATGAGCTGCCGGCTCTCAAAATCACTGCCTATATGAATATGAAAACGGTTCCAAAGATGTTTCCACGCTTTGTGCTGAGAAACAAAAAGATGTTGAAAGCTAACGACCTTATTTACCTCCTCGCAAGCTTCATAAACAGGTTCGCTTATAGCAGGATCTTTAGAGGTGTAAATTGCGGCGTACTTTTCAACATTGACGCTATACCGCTCTTTAAGGTCAAATAATATCTCCTCTGCAATCTGTTTTTCGCTGTTTACAGTAAACCGCTCAAGAGCCGCCGTACCTCTCTCATCAAACACACGGCAGCGCACAGCAATCCCTATATGTAAATGCGACTGTGAGCTTTGCGCTTCAAGAAACACACCGTCTTCAGAAAAACTGCCGCTGCGCAGCGCCTCAAGATGATTGGAGCTAAGCTCCCTGTAACGCTTTACTCCACAGTTTGTCACCGAAGCGTCAACTGCGCTTTTTACTCTTACAGGCCCAGACCAGTTCTGAGCAGTCAGTTTCCAGCTAACCGCGGCAAGATGCGGTTTTTTTATGTGTACGAGCCTTTTCGCCTCAATCGCGGTAATACGGCCGAAATCATCCTTAAAACTCAGATTTGTGCAAAGAACCCCTTGCCTCATGTCAAGTATCTGCTCATAGTCAAGAAGCTCTGCGCGGTCAGGCGAAAACCACTCCCCTTCCCCAATACGCAATTTTAATACAAGCCAGTTAGGCCAGTTAACAAAATCCTCATTCTCAATAACCTTACCGTCAACTTTGCTTTTAAGCCGGTTATAACCGCCGGCCAGATACGTACCGGGATAATGAAACTCACCTGCGCTGCAGCTCTCGTGGGCGCCGCGGGTTGCAAAATAGCCGTTGCCAAGGGTACAAAGCGCCTCGCGGTGCGTCTCGCTGCGGCTATCGTACCCCTTATAAATCAAGTGAAATTCATCTCTTTTCTCCATACCGCAATTATACGCAACTATTGAGCCCCAAATTAAATATCGGCTTACGCCTCAATAATATTCCTTTTTTACGGTGTGATTATATTATATTATTTAATTACATATTTCAATTGAAAGGAGAGCGTTATGCTCAGAAAAACTGTAACTAGAAGCTTCCTAATCCTTACCTGTACAGCAGCCTTCACATTTGTATTTGCTCAGTTCCCGTGGGAAACGGAATCGTCAGAAAGTGAATCTGCATCTTCAGAATCAAGCTTTGACTCAGAGTCTTCATTTGGGTCGCAATCATCCTTTGGCAGTTTTTCTGAACCTGAGCCGGAACCTGAACCGGAACCGGAAGCAGTCGAAGCGCCGGCCAAAACCAGAGCTGAAAAGCCTGAAAGACCTGCAAGAGCGCCGCGGGCACGCTCCTCAGAAATCTCTTCAGAGCAGTTAACATGTCCGGTATGTGTCAGCAAAAAACTTAAGCAAAATATATTCGTTGACAGTGACGGCAAGAGAATCTACCTGTGCAGCATCGCATGCAAAGGCCGTGTAAGCCGTAATCCGCAGGCCTTCATAGATAAGCTTGAAAAACGCGGGGAGAAGGTTGGAAGTAATTAATTATTAATTTTTGAGTTTTAAGCGTTTTTTAATATTACAGGGCCGGCTCTTTTTGAGACGGCCCTTTTGATTTTAATCAACCGCAAATTCCGGCTTTAATTCGTTGATTCTGTTTTCCACCCAGCTCCATACTGCCCCCCTTTGATAATTTATTTGCTTTATTTGTTCCATTGTTATCATTATTATCTATTCACTCCCTTCTGCCACTATTTATTTTATAGTGTTTGAGCCGGTCCAAACTCAGGGGCGGTTTTGAGATATTGAAGCGCGAAGGTGGCGGAACTGGCAGACGCACTAGACTTAGGATCTAGCAGGGCGACCTATGGGGGTTCGATTCCCCCCCTTCGCATTTTTTAACGGTATAAAAGGAGGATACTGAAGTTGAAGACTACTGTTTCGGAACCGGAAAGCTGGAAGCGTGTAATAGAGTTTGAAATTTCTACAGAAGAGATTAACGCTGCTATTGATAAGAAACTCAATGAGTACAAGCGTGAAGTGAAACTTCCGGGCTTCAGACCGGGTAAGACTCCGCTCAATGTTATAAAGCAGCGTTTTGGAGATGCGGCTAAGGCGGCGGTTGTTGACGATACTGTCAAAAATTCTTACAAGACCGCCTGTGAAGAACATAACATCGTCCCTGTAAGCCAGGCCTCGGTAACTGATATGAAAGAGGATGAGGGCGAGCCTCTGCGTTTTACCATTGAAACAGAAGTTGATCCTGTCATAGAAATCAAAAACTATGACAAACTCAAAATTAAACCTAAGGTAAAAAAGTTAAAAGATTCAGATATTGATGATACCCTGGAGAATCTGCGTGACAGGTTTGCGGAGTTCAGCGACGTAGACCGGGCGTCAAAAAAAGGCGACTATATCCGCATGGAGTACAATAAGGTTGTAATTGACGGAGTCGAAAAAGCTGAGATACAAAACCCGACATATCCGGTTGAAGTCGGCGGTGAAAATTCATTTAAAGAGTTTGACAAAGGTCTCACAGGCGTGAAAGCCGGCGAAGAAGTTGAAATAACGGTTAAATTCCCTAAAGATTACAGCGATAAAGAGGCCGCCGGCAAAACCGGAGAGTTCAGCGTAAAAGTGCTCTCCGTGCAGGAGAAAAAACTTCCTGAAATCAACGAAGAGTTCCTTAAAAAATTCGGCGACTTTGCAACTGCAGACGCGCTTAAAGAGAAAATCCGTGAGGGCATGGAGAAGGAAGAGCTTGACAAAGCCAACGCCGACGCTTTCAAGGAAGTGATTGAGAAGATTATTGAGGATAATCCCTTTGAAGTACCGCCGTCGCGGGTAGAAACGTTTTTCGATATGATGCACGAAGATTACGCGCGTTACCGCAAACCTGAAGAACCGATGCCCACCCGCGAAGAGATTGCGGAACGCTTTAAGGAGCACGCTCTGTTTTCGCTGAAGCGGATGAGAATTATTGACTACGTTTCCGATAAGGAAAAAATCAAAGCCACTCAGGAAGAGGTTGACAAACAGATAGAGGAACTGGCGCAGCGGTATGGTCAGCAGTTTGAAGATATGAAACAGCTTTTTCGCAAAAACGGAACAACAAACCGCATCCGTCATGAGATCAGAGAGAAGAAGACTCTTGAGTATTTGATTGGTGAGGGACGGGAGTAGGAAAAAAGGGTACAATATTTGCAGGGTTTTGTACTAACTTATTTGAAAGGATATAATAAAGATGCCGCTTGTACCAATGGTTATAGAGCAGACAGGACGCGGGGAGCGTTCTTATGATATTTATTCGAGGCTTCTTAAGGAGCGTATTATTTTTCTTGGTTCCGATATAGATGATACCACTGCGGATCTTGTTATGGCGCAGCTTATTTTTCTTGAGTATGAGGATTCTGAGAAAGATATTACCATTTATATCAATTCACCGGGCGGAATTGTGAGTTCGGGGCTCGCCATTTATGATACTATTCAGTATATAAAGCCCGACGTCTCTACAATCTGCATTGGCCAGGCTGCAAGCATGGGCGCGGTTCTTCTCGCCGCCGGTACAAAGGGTAAGCGTTACGCACTGCCCCACTCCCGGATAATGCTCCATCAGCCTCTTGGGGGAGCGGGCGGTCAGGCATCGGATGTTGCGATACACGCAAAAGAGATTATACGTATTAAAGAGACTCTAAACCAGATACTTCATAAACATTCAGGTAAAGACCTTGATGTTATAGCTAAGGATACGGACCGTAATTTTTACATGTCCGCCCAGGAAGCTAAGGAGTACGGCCTGGTGGACGAAATTTTCACAACAAGGGAATAGAAGGTTGGATCATACATCAAGACCCCGTTATCCGGGGATAAAGTGTTCGTTTTGCGGCAAAGGGCCTAATGACGTTAATAAACTCATCACAGGCCCCTCAGTGCATATCTGCAACGAGTGTGTGGAGATGTGCAACGACCTTTTGCGTGAAAAAAAAGAGGAGCCTGAAAAAACGAAAGATACTGAGCAGTCTGTTACGCTTGATACCCTGCCTACTCCTTTAGAGATGAAGGAGTTTATTGATCAATACGTTATAGGTCAGGACGAGGTAAAAAGGGGCGTATGCGTAGCTGCATATAACCACTTCAAGCGCATTTTGTCAAGAGAACAAAACAGCGGCGATGAAGTTGAAATTGACAAATCAAACATGCTGATGATTGGGCCTACAGGTACCGGCAAGACTCTTATCGCTCAAACATTGGCAAGACTTTTAAAAGTGCCTTTTTCGATTGTGGACGCTACCATCTTCACTGAAGCCGGTTACGTTGGTGAAGATGTTGAAAATATGCTTGTGCGGCTTTTGCAGGCTTCAAACTACGATATAGAGAAGGCGCAAAAAGGCATTATATATATAGATGAATTTGATAAAATAAGCAGAAAGTCCGCTAACCCTTCCATAACCCGCGACGTATCGGGCGAAGGCGTACAGCAGGCGATGCTTAAAATACTTGAGGGCACTGTTGCAAGCATTCCTCCAAAGGGCGGGCGCAAGCACCCTGAGCAGAATCTTATACAGATTAACACAAGAGATATTCTGTTTATCTGCGGCGGCGCTTTCGAAGGGCTTGAAAAAGTTATAGAGATGAGAATCGGCGAGAGCCGTATGGGGTTAAATGCGGAAGTACGGCGCAAAAACCAGTTTAAAATCGGTGAAGTTTTGCGTAAAGTAGAACCTGACGACCTCATAAGCTATGGGCTTATCCCGGAAATAGTGGGACGCCTGCCAGCGGTATTAGGACTTGACCACCTTGACGAAGAGTCGCTTTTACAGATATTGACAGAGCCGAAAAACGCTCTGACGAAGCAGTATAAAAAGCTCTTTGCAATGGAAGGAGTCGCACTGACTTTTTCCCGCGATGCTGTAAAAGAGGTAGCAAAAACCGCTTATCAGAAAAAGACCGGCGCAAGAGGTTTAAGAAACGTGCTTGAGTCTGCTCTTGTACCTATTATGTTTGAGCTTCCGTCAAGGGATGACATAAGTGAAGTCATGGTAAACAAAGAGACCATACTGCGCAACTCTCCTGCGGTCTACGTACTTAAACAGCAGGAAGCAGATAAAAAGACCGCTTAGATACAAGGGCGGCCGCGAGGGTCGCCCCTGCGATTTTGATTTGTATGGGCGGGGTTTACCCCCGCCCATTTTCTATCTTCTCTCTTTGCGGCCTGTCGCCTCACTTATTTTGAGGGGACGCCCTTCAAAATCTTGATTGTTAAGAGCATTCATCGCCGCTTCGGCGTTGTCCATCTCTACAAAACCATAACCGCGGGAACGTCCGGTCTCCCGATCTGTAATGATAGATGCGTTGTGAACATTCCCGTATTGGGAAAATAGTTCTTTAAGTCCATCTTCCGACGCTGCCCAGGCGAGATTACCAACATACAATTTGTTCATGAGATCCTCCGTAGAACTGTTTTTTTCGTAAAGACAGACCGTTTGCGTATACCTGGCAAAAACCGCCCCCGCCTGTCCAAAAACCTATATACAAAATACTTGCAAAAATGCTGCCAAGCAAATTTTTTAACACTTATCATTCAAAAAGATCTAAAAAGCGATTTTCGTAAAGTTCGTACAAATTCCATTTGTCAAGCTCTTTTTTAAGCTCTCCTGCTTTTGCGCGGTCAGCGGCCGCGCTCTCAAAGAGTTTTTCTATACGCTCCATTACATATTTTGGAGCCTCCTGATTATCAACTTTTTTTACACACTCCTCAGTGGATTGCGTATCTGCGCATTCGTAAAAATCCTTAATTTTACCTTCAATATGGTCAAACATCGGTTCAACGCTCTTTGCATGCGCATCAAGTTCATCTGTACAAATATGCGCTCCTGTAAGGCCGCCTATAGTTGAAACAACCGAGGCCGCGCCTTTTGGATATGTAAGAGCGCCGGCATAAGAGGGAATCGTAGAGAGCAGGCACACTGCGTTTATACCGCTTTTTGCGGCGAATCCAAGCATAAGCCCGTTAAGTCCGCTTATTGCCCCCTGCGTCATAGGCTCAAGCCCCTGCTCCATAAGCTCAGGGATAAGCGAAACATTGTTTGCCGCAAAAAGCATCTTTGAGGGGTCGGTGTAGCTCATTGACAAAGGGAGTGCTGCCGCAGTATAGATACGGGGAGTCTCAAGTCTTTGAGCAAGCCCAAGAATCGCTTTCATAATCTCAATATCGTTCTTTCCGCCAACGTGCGCATTGCTTTCAAAAATAACAATATCCGGGTTGTGATGATGATAAAATACACTCTGAGGCGCAGCCGGAAAACTTGCAACCCCGCTGTTTACCATTATAGAATCCGGTGTGATAAACGCGCTCATGTCAATCTGCGCGAAAAGATGCGCGTTTAATTTACGCCGCAGGTAATCAATAGAGAGAATCCCGACATTACCCGCTCCAGTCCACGCAGCAAACATAAGAGGAGGTTGATTAAAATGATGCCTGTCGATAAGCTCCATATTGCAAAAGAAAATCAAAAAATGTGCCATTGTTTTGTTTCGCTTTGTGATATTTTTCTTCCCCGAATACAAAAACAAAAAAGGCGCAGACAAGCTGCGCCTTTAAGCAGGCGGGGGCAAGCCCCGCCTCTACATTGTACGGGCGGGGCTCGCCCCCGCCCTATATTACTTCACAAATCCAAGCATCAAAATCGAACCAACAAGCGAGAGAATCGCGAAGAACTCAGGGAACGCCGCGAGGATGAGCGTGTTACCGAGTACGTTGTGGCCGTCACCGATTGCGGA
>Ga0123356_10000385_pt1 | contig 50352 bp, 61 predicted proteins | sample TergutEmb28metaG_2_FD_92546 | JGI IMG/M metagenome (GOLD analysis project Ga0123356, IMG submission 92546) | Embiratermes neotenicus P3 segment gut microbial communities from Petit-Saut dam, French Guiana - Emb289 P3 | ecosystem: Host-associated > Arthropoda: Insects > Digestive system > Gut ...
GTTCGGGTCACATGCTGGATGCGGCACGCCGTATCCCTGGCAACACTTCAGCCGAAGTCATTGCCCATAGGCCCTGAACAGGCCACAAAAAACAGGCCAAAACCAACGTAACCTCAGTCGCGAGAGGCAACGAGCCCGTCACGGCATACAGGGTCCTGATCTACCATGGCCTCGGCCTCGGCCAAATCGGTGGCCTCGACCAGCAGCAGGCCGGCACGGGGGGCGGCGCCTGTCAATGGTCCGGCCAGCTTGAGCCGACCCTGGTCGAACATCTGGCCCAGCCAGGCCCGGTGGGCTGGCCGGTTCTGCTCCAACTTGGCGGCGTCGTCGCAGTAGCGGTAGATCACGGCGAAGTAGCTCACAGATGCAGCCTACGCCGCCGGTCAATCGACTTGATCGTTTCAATGACGCCTCCAGATCGACTTGACCAATTCAATCAAGGTGGATTGGGTCCACCTGGGGAAACGTCAAGGGCCAATCATCGGGCCGTTCATGTCGATTGGACCGAGTCACACCAGCGTTCAGGTCGATTGGACCGAGTCACACCAGCGTTCATGTCGATTGGACCGAGTCACACCAGCGTTCATATCGATTGGGTGGAGTCACACCAGCGTTCATGTCGATTGGACCGAGTCACACCAGCGTTCATGTCGATTGGACCGAGTCACGCCAGCGTTCATGTCGATTGGGTGGAGTCACACCAGCGTTCAGGTCGATTGGACCGAGTCACACCAGCGTTCATGTCGATTGGGTGGAGTCACACCAGCGTTCAACTCGATCAGGACCTGTCTATTCGACACAGAATCGACCCAGACGGCCCATGGCCGGGCACGGGACCAAGGTGACTGGGCCGCGATAGCGGGCGGGCCGGCATCGGGCGCCTAAGCTAGGTGGCAAGACAAGGGGACCGGATGGAACTAATCGACACCACAGAGATGTACTTGCGCACCATTTACCAGTTGCGCGAGTCAGGTGTGGTGCCGATGCGGGCGAGGATCGCCGAACAGCTGGGCCATTCGGGTCCAACTGTGTCGCAAACTGTGGCCCGGATGGAGCGTGACGGCCTGGTCTGGCTGGGTCAGGACCGGCGCCTGGAGCTGACTGACGACGGTGCCACCAAAGCCATGCGCGTAATGCGTAAACACCGCCTGGCCGAGCGGATGCTAACCGAGATGATTGGCCTGCCTTGGCCCAAGGTCCACGAAGAGGCTTGTCGCTGGGAACACGTTATGAGCCAGGAGGTCGAGCGGCGACTGGTGACGATCCTGCCGCCACCGTTTGTTTCGCCCTTTGGCCTACCGATTCCCGGTCTGGTTGAGCTTGGCGTTGAACCCGTCGCCGCCAGCTCTGGCTGGGAAGTCAATTCGGTGGCGCGCCTGCTTGAGCCGCCCGCCACGGCTGGGCCGCTGGAGGTCCGGCTGGTCATGATTGGCGAAGTGCCGCAGGCTGAATCAGTGTTGCTTGAAAGCTTCGAGGCAGCTGGGTTGTCGCTGGGTTCTGCGGTTGTGATCTGGCCGGACCCAGACGGCGGGTTTGGTATTGGCCTGCCCGATGACGGTCCTTCGGTCCGGCTGACGCCTGTGGAGGGCCGCCACGTGCTGGTCAGCGATAGTTGACGAATTGCAGAGCGGCCTCGAAGTCTTGTTCCTTGACCAGCGCGATTACCGCTTGCAGGTCGTCGCGTGACTTCGAGGTGACGCGCAATTCGTCGCCCTGAATCTGGGTCTTGACTCCGCGCGGTCCTTCGTCGCGGATGGCTTTGGCGATCTTCTTGGCCAACTCGGTGCTGAGACCCTGCTTCAACCTGGCCTCGATTCGGGTTTCCTTGCCGCTGACCCGCGGTTCAGCCGCATCGAGCGCCTTGAGTGAGACGCCGCGCCTGACCAGTTTGGTTTCGAAGACATCCAGCACGGCCTTGACCCGGTCCTCAGCGTTGGCCGCCATTACGATCATGTCCTGGCCTGACCAGGCGATCGAGGCGCCGGTGTTCTTGAAGTCGTAGCGTTGGCGGATCTCTTTGGCCGCCTGGTTCAAGGCGTTGTCGACCTCCTGGTGGTCAACCTTGGAGACAATGTCAAACGAATTATCCTGAGCCATGGCCACCATTGTGGCACTTGACGGCTTCAGCCCGGGTCAGGCGTCAGGGGCCATCCTTGGCACACGAACCGGTACGGACTCGAGTCACCTAAGTCGGTTGGCCCGGCGCCATTGGCTGCGCCGGCGCCGGAGCTTGGTAGCCGGCCTGGCCCAAGCTCTGCCGTTGGGCGGCATCCTGGGCCGATTGCGGCGTGGCCGCATCACCCTGCCCAATTGGCTCAATCATGGCGGCGGTGCCATAGCAGCACAGCTCAGTCCAGGTATCGCCAATCGACGAGGCGCTGTAACGCAAGGCGATCACCGCATTGGCGTTGCGCCGGACGGCCTCTTCAACCATCCGGTTGGTCGCTTCCATCCGGGCCTGGAACAGGTTTTCAGTCATACCTTTGAGTTCTCCGCCAGCCATCGACTTGAAACCGGCTCCCATTTGGGAAAAGACGTTTCGCGACCGGACGGTGACCCCCATCACCTCACCTAACACTGCGGTTACCCGGTAGCCGGGGATGTCGTTCATCGTGACGATCAGCATGGCTGCTCCTCGAATGGTCTTAGTTGGTCTTGTGGCCTTTGGGGCAGCGAAAACTGATTTCCCTCAGGGTTGATCTCATTGTAAAGTTGCCTGGCGTCCGCGACACTGACATCAGTGAGGTGGATGTCCGGCGGGTTGCCCGAGAGGCCAATGGGATCTGACTGTAAATCAGACGCGGAATCGCTTCGGGAGTTCGAATCTCTCACCCGCCACCAGGGCAAACATGCCCAAGACCTGCATCTTCACTTCTAGGCCCCGTTTCGGGGCGTGGTCGCTAGTGTACTCGGTTAGACTTGATTTGACGCTGCATCTTGCATGTATGTTGCACGCATCTTGCACGCCGGGAAGGGGCTTCGATGGGCAAACGTACTTGGGGGCGGGTCAGGAAGCTGCCATCAGGGAAGTGGCAAGCCGGATTCGCCCTACCTAAGGGGTACACATACAGCCTGGAAGACGGTAAAACCTACCAAGTCCCGCCTGGCAGGGTCTACCACGGACCAATGACCTATGACACCAAGGACGCTGCGGATGCGTGGCTGTCCAAGACGCGGACCGCCCTTGGCGACAGCACCTGGATCCCACCAGACGCGCCCAAGACCGAGCCGGCAAGGGTTTGGACGTTCGCCGAGTGGGCAGGCGAGGTAATGAAGGCAAAGCGCGCGAAGCTCAAACCCAAGACCTTGGCAGATTATGAGCGCTGGCTGGACAAGTACCTAATGCCGGCTTTCGGAGGTGTGCCCTTGGGGCAGATAACTCCGGACATGGTGACTGAATGGCACTCTGGCTTGGCACCAGATCACCCGGAGAGGCACACCGGCGAGACCCTGCGTGCCTCGGTCTATCGGTTGCTGTCCAGCATCATGAACCAAGCGGTCAAAGCTAAACCACCGCTACTCGAAGACAACCCCTGCCAGATTGACAGTGCGGCGGATCCACCGGAGCCAGAGTTGAGGGACCTTCCAACGCCCCGTGAAATCGCCAACGCAGCGGACGCGATGCCGGAGGCGTACCGGCTCACTGTTCTATTGGCCGCCTACTGCGCGTTGCGTAGTGGTGAGGTCCGCGCGCTTCAACGACGGGACATCGACCTTCGCGGGAAACAGGCTTGGCTACGTGTGAGGCGAAACAAGGTCGGCCAGGTGGTTGGTACACCAAAGACAAGGACTGGACGCCGGACGGTGCCAATTCCAAGCGGCCTTGTGCCAGTGGTGAAGGCTCACTTGGCGGACAATGTCGAGGCCCCGGGCGATGCCTGGCTGTTTGAGGGACCACGCGGCGGGCCGCTCGCAGAAAGCACCTTCAACACGTACTGGCGCGAGGCACGCGGAAAGGCCGGGATTGGGCCCGGTGACCGTGACGATGAAGATCCCGGCGTAGACTTCCACTCCCTGCGCCGCTGGTGGGCCACCTATGCCCAGGTAGAGGCCGGCGCCACTGACCGGCAAGTCATGGAACAGCTCGGGCAGACCAGTCTTGCTGTGGTGAAGCGGTACGTGAGAGACGTTGAGGCGAAGCGGCACGAGATTTCGGAGGCTGTCGCCGGCCTGCTCGAAGACGCAGCGCCGGACCGAGAGACCTCGGTCTAGGTGGTTCGAGCGCCGGCAGGCAGTGAAAATACCCAGGCTGGTACAAGACTGTAGACATCGGCCAATGGCCCGCCCGTGACCCCGTTCAATCACGCCGCGCCCAGGGTTGGGGCGGGGCCGGGCTTTGCATATGCCGTGCGTAACCTGGGCCGGTCTGACCGAGTGGCGTAGCGGACCCGTGCCACCCACCGGGCAATTGGACGTTTTTGTCTGAGGTCTACAGTTCGGAGGCCCCTTAGAATTGGGCATCTGCGGCTTCAGGGCATTGCCGACACGCTGGACGGCAATAGATAGGAGCGGACGATACCGTCCAATGGTAGTCTCAATGTAATCGCCTTGAAGGGCGCTTCCAAGACCGCAGACCGAGGAAGACGAAGGTCTGCGATGCCAAAAAACGGCAGCTTGCCTACCTACCTATCAGTGGATCAGTTCGCCTATGAGACTGACACATGCACTAAAACAGTGCGCCGGCAAATACGAAAAGGCACCATTCCGGCCAAACGTTTCGGTGATCGAATTCTAATCCCCCGGTCTGCCCTCGATAACCTGCCTGATGTTCCCAATGCGGGCACCTATTCAAGGCGGGTGGCATGACTAATGGGCGAAAAGAAAGTGGCCGCCCTTTCGGACGGCCACAATCATAACCACGTAGTCGGAAAGTCGGAACCCAACCAGACCAAAACAATTCTACCCGACGGTGCAGACATTGGCGAGGAATTCCTGGCTAGTGTCCGTGCAAACGGTGATGCAATAGCCGCGAAGGAACGCAAGAGAGCGTCGATAACCCTGGACCAGATGCAACGGGATATGTACCCGCTGCGGGCACCAAAACCGACGTTGACGCGGGCACAAAGATGGCTTGAAGACGTTGGAAAACTGCCCCCCGAATCGGTGCGCCGGCAGATGGCGCTGGTCTTGGTTGAGGCGGATAGGTGGTCGGTTGAGGTGATTGGCTGCGCCTTGCAGGTTGAACCCCGAATAAGGCAGGTGGCAGCATGAGCGGCGCTGCGCCATTCCGTTTGGTGACCTGCCTCAACCGGTGCCCTTTGCGGTGGTGTGGTTGGCAGTGTTGGCAGGCATGCCACCGGGTGAATTGTCGGCATCGGCGGTGCGGGCCATGACCGGGCAACTGGGCCCGGATCCCAGGTTTGATGAACCGGCCCTGTTCGATGGCCCGGACGATCCCGGCCCGTTGGATGCTGGCGTCGAGGGTCTTGTCGAGCTGGCCAGAGACGCCGACCAAGAGTCGGACGGAACCCACCAGGCCGTGAACCTCATACATCGAACCGGGCGCGGGGCTGCCCTGCTGAACGATGTAGAGGCGTTTCTTGCCAGCTATGTCGCCTACCCCAGCGCCGCGGCCAAAGTCGCGCACACGCTTTGGATCGCTCACACCTGGCTAATGGACCGGTGGGAGTCAACGCCCCGGATCGCGTTTCTCTCACCAGAGCCGGGGTCAGGAAAGACCAGGGCGTTAGAGGTGACAGAGCCACTAGTGCCCCGTGCCGTTTTGGCTGTCAACTGCACGCCCGCCTACCTGTTCCGCAAGGTATCGGATCCGGCGGGGCCGCCAACCCTGCTATATGACGAAATAGACACGGTCTTTGGCCCCAAAGCCAAGGACAACGAGGACGTCCGCGCCATGCTGAACTCAGGGCATCGACGCGGCGCCACTGCTGGCCGGTGTGTGGTACGCGGCGTCAAAGTTGAGACTGAAGAGCTGCCCGCCTATTGTGCTGTCGCCCTGGCTGGAATCGGCAACCTGCCAGACACCATCACGGCCAGATCAATCGTGGTCAAGATGCGCAGACGTGCGCGTGGCGAGGTTATCAAACCATGGCGGCAAAGACTGACCAGCGAGCCCGCCACAAACCTGGCGGTCCGGCTTTTGGAATGGGTCGAGACAATCCCAGCGGTCATTGAGGATTGGCCAGTCATGCCGCTTGGGGTCGAGGATCGTAACGCCGACATATGGGAAGCGCTCCTAGCGGTGGCCGATTTCGCCGGAGGTGACTGGCCAGATCGTGCCCGCGCGGCGGCCGTGACTCTGGTGGCGGAATCGGGCGACGACAGGCTGACCCTTGGCGTGACCCTGTTACGGGATTTGCAGACGGTTTTCGCCGGCCGTGACAGGTTGCCAACCGAGACCATCCTTAACGGCCTCTTGGCCATAGAGGAATCACCTTGGAGTGACCTACGGGGCAAGCCGCTCGATTCCCGCAAACTGGCCGTGTTGCTGCGCCGGTTTGAGGTGAAGCCGGGTAAACACCGGGACGGCGAATCGACTTTCCGAGGCTATTTGGCGGCCGACCTCAAAGACCCTTGGTCGAGGTACCTTCCCCCGTTACCTGGAAAGACCGGAACGGACGGAACAAGTGGAACGGACCAGGTCAACAGCCCGGTATCTGTTCCACACGACGGCCGTGCTCCGGATCGGGCGCCACAAGACGCCGGTCCATGTTCCACCAACGTACCCGGAACAGTCGAACCATGTGGCACAGCCGGCGAGACCGTCACCAGCACTGTTCCAGGCGATCCGCCTGTTCCGCCATCTGGCGGTCACGGGCAGGCGAGCCCGGCGGGTCAACAATCCGGGGCATCTCTGGCCGGGCAGTGCGTCGACTGCGGTAACCCCCTAGACCGCGCCCTAATTGATGCCGGTGAGACAACGCATGCGGCTTGCATTCCGGGCAGCAACCAACTAGCGAACCAGTAAGCGGACCACGAACACTAATCAATGGAAGGACAACGTCAATGTACGATCCAAACGCAATAGAGCATGACCCGCCCCAACTAAACCGGTCGCATCTAGAAAAAATGACCCCGGAACAAATCATGGACGCCCACGAATGCGGCCAATTCCGGGATCTCATGGAAGGGGCGGAATCGGAAACGACCGTCTCAAAACCAACAGGCGGGATTACCGCTCAAACACCAGAGGCTCTATTCCAGGGTGGCGGCGACGTTGGGGCGCAAAGCGACTCGATAATGCAACAACTCACCAAAACAGACCTTGAAAGCATGACCCCGGAACAAATCATGGACGCCCACAGCAAAGGGCTGTTACGTGACCTGACAGGCAGCTAACAGGGGCACACCAGCAAAGCACTAACAATCCCAGGAACACAGGAGACACGATTATGGTCAATATTCCTATTTCAGACAACTACAGGCGATTCAGCAAAGCGGCCTCAGCTGCTGGGGTCGAATTGTCGGCAGAACTCGCCGAGACCGTCAAGTTCGCCCACCAGGTTTATCGTCGGGCGGGCCGTGACTTGAAGGCATCAAAAAGTAGTGCCGTAGGCGCATATCTTGAGGCGTGCCGTCAGTGCCCAGACCAGCCGATTAGCCACCAGCCGCTACAAGAAGCCGTGTTGCAGGCCGCAGCTGAACAGTACGCCGAGTCAGCGGCATGGCGCGCCTGGACAGCCGTCAAAGAGACCGCTACCCAAGAGTTCGACAAAATAACCGAGGTCTGGCGCCCCGGTTTTCGCAAGTTGGCAACCACCCTGACCAAAACGATGACCGCCCTGGCACTGCCGGACCTTGACGAACGGCACATGGCACAAGTCCTATCGCAAGGTGGCCGTGCCGCCGCAGCGTGGAACGAAGCCCACGAAGCGGCGGCCCAGCTTGAAATGGTTGGCCTGGCTTGGATGGCCCTAGCCGAATTCGTTGGACGCGAAGCCGAGGCCGCCCAAAACTGGAACCTATACGGCATGCCGCGCGAACGCATGGTCAAAGTCAAGTACCTGCCGCTGTGGGGAGTAGACGCTCCCACTGAAACGTGGGACGCAGCAGTCAGAGCCGCTAACAAAGCCAACCGACGGGTCGGCGTTGATGAACTGGCCGGGGCCGGCGCGACGTTGAAGCTAGCGACTTGGGCCGAATATGAGGCCCGCGCCCGCGACTACATTTACCCACCGACAGAAGACACGAAAGACGTGGCCTGACCCCGCGCACCTGCGATAGGCGTCATTGGCTCCTAACTCAGGGCCAGTGGCGCCTATCGGCGCGTAGGATCAAATCGTGCGAAAGGCCCCGGCATGCGCCCAATCCTCGCCCATCCCAGAGCCACCAATGGTTCAAGTTGCCTACTACAACTACGGCGACCCGGTGCCGGACGTTCGCCGCTACACCGGGGAAGGCTGGGTCTACTACTGGACGCTACCTTTCCCGCCCAGGGTTGGGATGCGAGTGATAGTGCCAGCCGTAGGCGCGCGAAAAGCTGCCGTGATAGTCGGTATCGGACCCCCCGCGCGTGACCTGAGAGGAATCAAAATTCAAAGACCCAAAAGGGGTCAAATTTCAGAGACCGTTGACACCTCCAAGCGGAAAAGACACAAGCGCGCCTAGGACTACCGGCGCCAAAAGCTCACCGAGTATCCCGGGTCGGCGTCTGGCGCTTAGACAGATCGCAGACCGCCCCGTGGATCCTTGCGCGCGACGGTATGAGCCTTAGCCCGATCTGCCTTCAACCGGCGGACCTCGCCCCGCTCGGTAGCCTCGCCAGCCCGCTCAGTTTCGATACGCAACCGCATTAGCGCCAACGGGGACAACCCAAGCCTGTCTTCCAACTGGCGACACTCAGACTGTGCCGACATGTCACCACTCTCAGCCCGCAACAGCAGCCGACAATACCTAGCCACCACCCGCTCAGACCCGGACTCCAGCCACAACACGGCCTGGGGGCGAGCCCAAAGCTCACGCCAAACGGCTAGCTCTGCTTCTAAGCGCTCATCGGCCACCATCTGCGCCCGGTCAACCTTCAACTGGTGACGGTTCACCGCCGCCTGGGCACTCGCCTTAGCCCGACCCTGGGCGGCGGCCAGCTTCCCATCCAACGCGGCCTGCCGGTCCAACATCACCTGTAACTCGGCCTGGGCCCGTGCCCCAGGGCCCAACGGCCAGGGCGGCGGTTCAGGCAGCCGATCATTAGCCCCCAACACGCGGAACGGGTATCGGGCAGCGTTACGACTACGCGCCCTTAGCGACGGATGCTTTGGAGCAGGACCAGGCATAACGAACCACCTTCAAGGCTCTGGTCTGCGTTCCGATTCTACCAACCGGGACGCCGCGACCGGTGATAGTGGCACGGTCAAACCGGCCTGGGGAACTTTGGCGCCACTTTTTCTACCTCACCCGCGGTCCTATAGGGCGCGGTTTTTTGGGGGGTGCCCCCCTATTGGGGGTGGGGGGTGGTTAGTGGCGTAGTGTGCCGTGTGTTGCTGCGGTTTTCCGGTCGTGGCATGGTTTGCAGAGGCCTTGCCCGTGTTCGGGTGCGTTTGGGTTTTTTCCGGCGCGTTTCAGTTCGTCGCGTTCGAGTGGTGCGTGATCTGCGATTGTTGAGCGTTGTCCGCATTGGCCTTTGTGTGGGCACCAGGGGGCGGCGCATTGGCAGTAGGGGTCGCGTGCGAGAACTTGTTGCCTGAAATTCTTGTGGCCGCGTGTCTTGTATTCGCGGTTGCGGGGGCGTGATGGTGTGGGGTTGGTGTGAGTGCAGTCGGGGCAGTGTCCTGGTTTGTCGGCGAGGTTGGGGCAGTGTGGGTTGCGGCAGGGGTAGGTGGCGGGTGGGGTCATGGGTGGGCCTGGGTGAGGGTGTGGGCCTTGTTGCGGATGGCTTGTTGTGCTTTGTTGGTGTGGTCTTTGTCGGTGCAGTCTAGGCAGGCCCAGGCGACTAGGTAGATGGTGGGGTCACGTGGGAGGTAGTGCCATGTGGTCTGTCCGTGGGGGTGGCCTGGTGGGGGTGGGGCTGGCCCCTACTCCTGGGGGCCGGGGGTTGTCTGTTGGTGCGTGTGGTTGGTTGCTGCTGGTCTCTTTGGTAGTTGCTGCTGGTCTCTTTGGTAGTTGCTGCTGGCCCTGGGGGTGTGTGGGTCTGCCTACCAGGGCAGGGCCTTAGGTGCTGGGAAGGGTAGGCCCCCAGGGTGGGTTGGTGTCCCGCGCCCTGGGGGCCTGTGTCTGTGGTGCGTGTTAGACCGCTACCAGGTCCGACACGTGGGCCCCGATGGCGTCGGCCACGCGCCACAGCTCGCTAATCCCAAAGTCGGAGTGGCCGGCAAGTTTCCGGGACAAGGTCACGCAGGGGATACCTGTCTTTTCGGCAACCTGGCGGCGTGACAAGCCGCTTGCCCGGAGCGCGTCGCGTGTCTTGCCGGCGATCACGGCTCTCAGGGCTGGGGCGTCGAGGTTGGCGGGTGACTTGTGTTTGCGCGCCTTGGCTGCGCGGGCCCTCAGTTCGGCCCGTGTGGCGGTGATAAGCAGCGTGATTGCGTTGTCGGTCTCCGAGTCAATGTTGCTGTTATCCAACAAGCAAACCAACGCCTCTTGTAGGGCGTTGAGTTGACCGGCGTCCAGGTCAATAGTGGCGACGGTTGGCCCGGATTCGTAATCGCCTGAGTCGAGGTGGGCTTCCTCCATGGTCGACCAGTTGAGGCCGAATTGATTGCAGATCTGTTCCTTGTCGCCCGGTCCCATCATGTCATCAGGGCTCCACCATTCGGCTTGGTTGGCGAGGAGGCGCGACGCTGAGTCATTGTCAATTAGGAGGATATCCGCCAACCATTTCGGGGTGATTGGTTTGCCCATTAGTTTGGTCGCATATTTGAGGTTGGCTGTGAATAGGTGGTCTCGCCAGTAGTAGTCGGTGCTATTGGGACGTGTGCCCCTCACTTGGTCGGTTTGCGGTGCCAACGCGGTGCCGGTCATGACATGGCCCCCACGGTGTCGAGGGACCGGACCCATGCAGACAGGTCATCGGCGAGGATCAGGTATCTGCCGGATTTGCCGGTGCTGCTTGGCTGATGCACGCACGGCAGGGGTGGCCAGCCTGTCTCGGTGTTGACTGCCCCAGCCCGGTAGGCGTGGCAAGCGCGGCGGATGGTGGAGACGCTGAGGCAAGTGGCGGTGGCAGCACCTGGCAGGGTGTAAGAAATCTGGCTTAGATTGGTCTTTGTGTTGGTCATGGGTTCTGTCCTTTGCTTGGTTGGTTGACTGCCCAGGTGTCGGGCGCAGCATTGACCGCCTCGCCCGCGAGCAAGTAGTCGGGATCCACTCCCAGGGCGTGGCCGATGCTCTCCAGCTCGTTTGTGTCAAATGGCCGCAGCGCTCGCAGCTTGTATGACAGCGATGCCTTTGGCAGTCCGGTAGCGGCGGCCAGCCCTCCAAGTGAGCGGCTGGCGTGGGCCATGGCTTCATTGACGCGGCGGGCCACTGCCTGCCGTAGCGTCTCGGTGGGGGTTGTAGTTGCGGTGGTCATATGGGTTTCCTTCCAGAGTTGTAGGGGTTGGTTTCCTCGGGTGGTTACCTACGCCGGCCACGATGGGGGTTTTCGGTCTGTGAGTACTCTTGGATTGTCGCCACAGCGCTTGCTGCCGAATCGGCGAGGACGCTGAGGCATTGACCCGGTTGCGGGCCTGACAGCAGGTTCCCAGGTGTTGTGTCGGGCGGGACATGGCCGGGTTAGGATAAGTATTGCGGGCGTCGATTCTGGCTCCTTGGCTTCTGTTAGTTTTGCACGTACATTGCACGGGCGGGGGCCCTAGGGCCTTGACCTGGTGGCCGTGGCTGACTGTAAATCAGACGCGGAATCGCTTCGGGAGTTCGAATCTCTCACCCGCCACCAGGAGGAGGGCCGAGCGAAAGACAGCTCGGTGGCGGCTAGTCTCCCATGCGATTGAAGGCATTTCGCACCTTGATCACGATGCTGGGCGCGACGGTGGCGATCGACGCGCACGCGCTGAGGGCGCCAAGACCACTTTTCCCAGACAGAGTGAGCCACACGAAGGCCACCAAAAATGCGAAAGGCACCAGTCCCTGCAAGACAGTCATAATCAAGAACGCCAGGGACGTTGCCTTGGATTCTAGTGCCTGGCCAGCGATGCGGGACGCCAGGTCGCTCTCGGCCATGCGCAGAATCCTGTCCGCGCTACCAGGTAATGCGTGATCGTAGGCCGCAAAGTCTTCGGGCGGAGGCAGCGGGCCAGATCGGAAAACCTCTGCCGTTGCGTGCTGGACCACTAGGCCTGGGTGGGTTCCCGCCTCATCGCTGTCCTCATCGACTCGCCCACCTGCTGCCAAGAGTCCCTCGTCAGGTTGTTTCTTCGGCTGTTGGGTCCTGCCTGCGTGTCGCGGAACGTCTGGAATGTGGTCTCCGGGTCCGTCGCCATCTGGGCGCTCGCCTTGAGTGCTCGCTGGATCGCTTGGCCGGTGCTCATGTGTCAATTCTATTCCTCTGTGGTTCTACTGTGCCATTCGATGCGTTCCGCTGGGGCTATCTGGGGCCGGTAATGGTCCAACCGTATTCTCCGACGACGCGGCCACGCGTCAAGCTGCCCTGTCTCTCCACATCTTGAACAGCCGGGCTGTTAGGTCGGACTGTCTTGCATATCTGCCGTTGGCATATGCCTCCAATGCCACACCTCAGAGGAAGAAGTCGCGGTGTCAGCATCGAGCCGTGACTTCCTGCCGTCCTCGGGGACTGGCGGGATTTTTTCACTTTGGAGTCTTGCCTGACACAGCTGACCCGGTTTGCTGCTGCGCCTGGCACACTCAATCCCGATGACTGTTTGGGGAGTCAATCAAAGCCAGAGTGACCTGGGCGTTTACCAGGGCGATTGTGCAAAACGTGGCAACGAGTCTCAGGCTGTGTGCCAGGCGCAACAACCAACGCCGGGCAGCCAGGTAGCTGGCTGACTGGTTTGAGGCTTGGCCAGGGGCCAACGTTTTCCGCGGCATGGCAAGGTCGTGTACTCTCTGGGAGGCTGCCCCGATAGCTCAGTCGGCAGAGCGTCTCCATGGTAAGGAGAAGGTCAAGGGTTCGATTCCCTTTCGGGGCTCCACGCGCGTCAGCGCACCGGGCGGGGTAGCTCAGACGGTTAGAGCGCACGACTCATAATCGTGAGGTCGGGGGTTCGATCCCCCCTCCCGCTACCAGGGGGCCTGCCAACCAGCAGGCGGCGAACAGAAGGAGAGCAGAGACATGGCCAGCAAAACGGCGGATGTGCGTCCCAAGATCACCCTTGCATGCACCAACTGCAAAGAGCGCAATTACATCACCAAAAAGAATCGCCGCAACAACCCGGACAGAATGTCGATCAACAAATTCTGCCCGCGCTGTGGCCGCCACACTGAGCACCGCGAGACTCGCTAGCCTTGTCGCCTAACCGCGACTTTGTTGGCCGGGTCTACCGCTCGGATGAGCCCTACCTTGTAGGCCGCGAAAAGCTACGCGAATTCGCCACCGCCGTCGGCATCAAGCACCAGGCTTGTCACAATGTCGCGGCTGCCCAGGCCTTGGGTTACCCAGACATCATTGCCGCCCCGACCTTTGCCGTGGTGGTAGCCCAACGGGCCGAGGCCCAATACGTTGGCGACCCGGCCGCCGGCATCGACTTTGACCGGGTGGTGCACGCCGAAGAAGCCTTCAGCCACAACCGGCCAATCGTGGCCGGTGACGAGCTCAGTACAGCCCTAGAAGTGGTCTCCCTGACCGAGCGGGCCGGCTTGGCCACCATCACCACACAGGTAGACATCACCGATTCGTCCGGTGCCCCAGTAGCCCAGGTGAAATCGGTTTTGGCGCTAGGGGGCGCCCGATGACGGCTCCCGGAGGCGGCATTGGACCTCGCCTTGGCCAGGTGCGGCCCCAGGTGGGCGACAACCTCGGTCCGCTCCTAGTCCAGGTTTCGCGGGCTGACCTGGTCCGTTACGCCGGTGCCAGCGGCGACTTCAATCCGATTCACTTCTCAGACGCCGCCGCCGAGGCGGCCGGTCTTCCCAGTGTCATTGCCCACGGCATGTTCACAATGGGCGCTGCCATTGACCTGGTGGTTGACTGGCTGGGCGACCCGGGTCGCATCTGCGCCTACAACGTCCGTTTCGCCCGCCCGGTACCGGTGCCACCGACTGGTTCGGTCAGCCTTGAGGTATCCGGTCGCATTCGCGCCGTCAATGAAGACACAGCCGAGCTGGTCATAAGCGTGCAACTGGGCGGAACTAGGCTGTTGGGCAAGGCCAGCGCCACTGTGCGTCTGGCACCGGCCGCCTAGCTGATGGCAAGCGGCTAGAGCCAGTCCCAACGACCGGCCAGATCCGGAGGAGTGAGCGTTGACAGCAGAAGTCTCGCGGGCTCGTCTCGGTGTGCTGGCCCTGTTCTTCGCCAATGGCCTGCTCGTCGCCACCGACGCCTCGCGTCTGTGGCTGATCCGCGACCTGCTCAATGCCACCCCTACCCGCATGGGTTTACTGTTGCTAATCAGCTCGGTGGGCGCGGTCTGTTTCATGCCGCTGACCGGCACGGCTTTGACATATCTGTCAAAGCCAACCTTTATTCGCCTGGTTGGCGCGGTCACGGTCGTGGCCCTGCTAGGCATTGGCTTTGGAGCCATGGCTCACTCGACCCCAGCCGTGGCCATCAGCCTCTTCATCTTTGGCGCTGGTGTGGGCCCAATGGACGTGGCCATGAATGTGGCCGGGACCGAGGTGGAGCGGGAAATGGGTCGTACCGCCATGCCCCAGTTCCACGCTGCCTTTTCGCTGGGCACGGTCGCCGCGGCCCTGATTGGGGCTGGCTTGTCGCGTCTGGGCCTGGCTTTGATAGTTCACTTTGCTGGCGCCTGTCTGGTTGTGACGGCTTTGCTGCTTTGGGGTTGCGCCGGGTTGATGGGCAAGTTCGAACGGCACCGGAGCGTCAAGCAAACCAGGCGGGCTCGCCTTCGGGTAGCGCTGGCCGCCTGGACCGAGCGCCGCACCTTGTTGATTGGTCTGGTGGTGCTGGCAGCCGGACTGACTGAAGGCGGCGCTAATGACTGGCTGATCTTGGGCATTGGCCAGGACTTCGTTGTGGCCGAGCCTATTGGCATTGCCGGATTGGCCATTTTCCTGGCCTTTATGACGTCGATGAGGATCCTTGGTGCCCGCCTGGTTGATCGGTATGGCCGGGTGGTGGTCCAGCGGCTTTCGGTCTCCCTGGCCGTCATTGGCCTGTTGGCCTACACTCTGGCTCCCCATTTGGCCTGCGTCATGGCCGGGGCGGCCATTTGGGGACTCGGCTCGGCCATGGGTTTCCCGCTGGGACTCAGCGCCGCCGCCGACGACCCGCTCAAAGCCGCTGCCCGCACCTCGGCCGTAGCCACAATTGGCTACACAGCCTTTATCGCCGGCCCAGCCCTGCTGGGATTGTTGGCCAGCCATGTTGGCTACCGCCTGGCCCTGCTAGTGATCTTGTTGCCGGCTACCTGGGCGCTGGCGCTGGCCGGCGTGTTGCGTCCACCGCCTCAAGACGGGGACTTGGATAGGGTGGCAACGTGATGAAGTTGGCGCCAGCCGGTCGAGCCAATCCCGGTTTGCCGCGCCCCGAGCTGGCTGACTTGACCACCATGCGGGTAGGCGGTCCGGTCCAGCTGGTCGACGCCCACAGCGAAGGCGAGCTGATCGAGGCGCTGCATCTAGCCGGCCCTAGTGCCCTGGTGCTAGGCGGCGGCTCCAATGTGGTCGGAGCCAGCCAGCTGGCCGATCTGACCGTCATCCGTGACCGGCGCACCACTATCAACGTTGAACAAGACGCCAACTCCGTCACCATCATTGCCCAAGCCGGCGGCAGCTGGGATCACCTGGTGGCGCTGGCGGCTGACCTGGGCTGGAGTGGCTTTGAGGCCCTGTCTGGTATTCCCGGTTCGGTTGGGGCGACTCCAGTGCAAAACGTTGGCGCCTATGGCCACGAGGTGGCCGAGCTAATCGAGGCCGTTCTGGTCTACGACCGCCTGTTTGACCGAGTCGAAGAACTGCCAAAACCCCGCCTCGGTTTTGGTTACCGGGATTCGGCTCTGAAACGTTCAATTGGCCGCTTTGGCCACAGCCCCAGCCAGGTGGTGCTCGAGGTCAGATTCCACGTCAAAAGGGGGGCCGAATCAGCTCCAATCGCCTACAGCGAACTGGCCCAAAGCTTGGACGTGCCCATGGGCACGCAGGTGCCAGCCGGCCACGTCCGCCAAGCCGTTCTGGAACTGCGCCGCTCAAAGGGCATGGTGCTTGAGATCGGTGACCAAGACACCTGGTCAGCCGGCTCGTTTTTCACCAACCCGGTGTTGGGTCTAACCCAGGCCAAGGCGCTGCCGGCCGGGGCTCCCAGCTTCCCCGCCGGCCAGGACGCTAACGGACAAGCCCTGGTCAAGACCTCGGCCGCCTGGTTGATTAGCCGGGCTGGGATAGCCAAAGGTTGGGGCCTGGTCCCGCGGGCGACCACCTCCACCAAACACGTTTTGGCCTTGACCAACCGAGGTGGTGCCACCGGCGAGGACATTTTCGAACTGGCCAAAGCCATCCAAACTAGGGTGAAAGAGCTTTTTGAAATTGACCTGGTGCCAGAGCCGGTCTTAGTCGGCTTCGATGCGTGACCTGGCCCTATTACCTAAGGCCCATCTCCATCTCCATTTCACAGGGTCAATGCGCCTGGCCACCGCCCGCCAGCTGGCGGCTGAGCAAGGTATCCGGCTGCCGCGCAATCTGGGCGCCAGCCAGGGGTTGCACCTGGCGCCGGATGAGCGCGGCTGGTTTCGTTTCCAACGCCTCTACGACGCCGCCCGCAAGGCTGTCACCAGTGAAGGAGCTCTGCGCCGAATAGTGCGCGAGGCCGCCCAAGACGACGCGGCCGAAGGCTCAGGCCGGCTGGAGCTGCAGATTGACCCGACCACTTACGGCCAGTTCATTGGTGGGATAACGCCGGCCCTGGAAATCGTGATTGACGAGGCCGCCGCCGCCAGCGCCGCCACTGGTGTCGAAGTCGCCCTGGTTGTGGCTGCCTCGCGCCTGCGCCATCCGCTCGAAGCGCGGACGTTGGCCCGCCTGGCTGTCCGGCACGCCGGTTCTGGGCCAGGCGAGGTGGTTGGCTTTGGCCTGTCGAATGACGAGCGCCGCGGTGCCACGGCCGAATTTGCCCCGGCTTTTGCTATTGCCCGGCGAGCCGGGCTGATCGGGGTGCCACATGGCGGGGAGTTCTTGGGCGCCAGCCATGTCATGACGGTCCTGCACCACCTAAAGCCGCGGCGCATTGGGCACGGCGTGCGGGCCAGCGAGGATCCTCAGGTCTTGGAGGCGCTGGCTCAGGCCGGTGTGGCCTTAGAGATGTGTCCAACTTCCAATGTCGCCCTGGGCGTTTACGCCAGCGCCAGCCAGGTGCCGCTGCGCCAAATCGTCGCGGCCGGCATCACCGTGGCCCTGGGCGCAGACGACCCCCTAATCACCCGCTCGCGCCTAGTCGACCAGTACCGTCTGGCCCGCCACGCCTTCGCTATGACCGATGCCGAACTGGCGGAGTTGGCCAGAGGCTCGATCAGAGCTTCTGAGGCAGGGGAGACGACCCGGCGCCGGCTCCTGCAAGGGGTCGACGCCTGGTTGTCCAGTGCCGGTCCGGGCCACCGGAGCGGCTAGTCGGGCTACCCCCGACTAGCCGCAACGGGCAGCGCTTGTTTGGCGCCTATTTGGCTTCGCTCAGCAGTTCCTGAACGCGGCCGACGCCTTCGACCAGGTCGTCGTCACCCAGCGCGCAGGACAGCCGCACATAGCCACTGGGGCCAAAGGCCTCGCCTGGCACCACGGCCACCTCAACCTTGTCCAAGATGAGCTCGGCCAGCTCGGCGCTAGTGGCCGGGCGGACGCCGCGGATTGACTTGCCCAGCAAACCCTGTACGGACGGGTAGGCGTAGAAGGCGCCCTTCGGCATCGGGCAATACAGGCCGTCGATTTGACGCAACATCGACACCATGGTCTGGCGGCGGCGGTCAAAAGCCACCCGCATGTCCAAAGTCGCATCGAGTGGGCCGCTAACGGCCGTCAAGGCGGCCCGCTGGCAGACGTTGGCCACGTTCGAGGTCATATGGCTTTGCAGGTTGGTGGCGGCCTTGATGACATCGACCGGCCCAATCATCCAGCCGACCCGCCAGCCGGTCATGGCGTAAGACTTGGCCACACCGTTGAGAATGACGCATTGGTTGGCCAGTTCAGGCACGGCCGCGGCAATAGAGGTGAAAACCGCCTCGTCGTAGACCAGGTGTTCATAGATTTCGTCAGTCACCACCCAGATGCCGTTATCCAGGCACCAACGGCCAATGGCGGCGGTTTCTTCGGGAGTGTAAACCGAGCCGGTTGGGTTGGATGGTGAGACGAAAACCAAGAGCTTGGTCCGCTCAGTCCGGGCGGCCTCAAGCTGGTCAATGGTGACCTTGTATTCGGCCTCTGCCGAAGCGATGACTTCGACTGGCACGCCTCCAGCCAAGCGAATGCACTCGGGGTAGCTGGTCCAGTAAGGTCCGGGCAGCAGGGCCTCGTCACCCGGGTCGAGCAGCGTGGCAAAGGCCTGGTAAACGGCATGCTTGCCGCCAACGGTGATCAGGACCTGGCTGGCTTCGACCGGCACGCCGGAATCGCGTTTGGTCTTGGCGGCCACGGCCTGGCGCAAGTCTGGCAGGCCAGCGGCTGGGGTATAGCGGTGGTTGGCTGGGTTCTTGGCCGCCTCGACGGCGGACTGGACAATGTAGTCGGGTGTTGGGAAATCTGGTTCACCTGCACCAAAGCCGATCACAGGGCGGCCTTCGGCTTTGAGGGCCTTGGCCTTGGCGTCGACCGCTAGGGTGGCTGACGGTTCTATGGCACCGATTCTTGCGGAGATTCGTTTGGTGGGATTCACGGCTTGATTGTCCCACACAGGATCGGAAACGAGATCGCCAAGCCGGCTTGTTGCGGGCCCGGCGGGCCAGCCGGTCAAGCCGGCGGTTCGCGCTTGGGCAGCTGATCCCTTAGACTGGGCGGCTGGCGTTCAGGCAGTCCTGGGACATGTCTAGCGGCAACTCGCGGGACCTGTTGTACAACAGGTGTAAAGGGCAGTGGCGCAATTGGTAGCGCACCGGTCTCCAAAACCGGCGGTTGTGGGTTCGAGTCCCGCCTGCCCTGCGCTTGACGGCTTTGGCCTAATGTAGGTTCAAGCCGCCAGCATTAGCTAAGGAAGGATCGGTCGATGGCCAAGACCGCGCAGGATCACGCATCCAAGGCGGGGATTTTCTCCCGCTTGATCCGTTTTGTGCGCCAAGTGATCGCCGAACTGAAGAAAGTCGTTCGCCCAACCCGCCAAGAGCTGATCACCTACGCCTCGGTGGTTGTGGTTTTCGTGCTGATCGTGATGGCCTTTATCTGGTTGGTCGACTTCGTTGTGGGCAAGGGTGTGATGGGGCTATTCGGTTAGGCCACATCGGGGTGGAGATAAGGAGAACTAGTGTCTGACCAGCAAGCCGATGCGGCGGTGGCGGCCGAGGCAGAGCCTCTACCCGGCTTAGAGGTGCCAGCTGAGCCTACAGTCGACGCGGTGGTAGCGGCCGAGGCGGAGGCGCCAGCTGAGGCTGAGGCCGATGCCGCCCCAGCGGCAGAGCCAGAAACTGAGGCCGCGACATCGGCTGAGTCAACACCCCAGGCGCCAGTTGAGGCTGATGCCGCCCCAGCGGCAGAGCCAGAAACTGAGACCGCGACATCGGCTGAGTCAACACCCCAGGCGCCAGCTGAGGCTGAGGCCGAGGCCGAACCGGCCCGCGACCTAATGGCCGAGTTCCGCGCCGAATTGGCCCTCAGGCCCGGGGATTGGTATGTGGTCCACTCCTATGCCGGTTACGAAAACCGGGTCAAGGCCAACTTGGAAAACCGCATCCAGTCGCTCAACCAGGAGCATTCCATTTTTGAGGTCCAGGTTCCTATGGAGGAAGTCACTGAGACCAAGAATGCCCAGCCCAAGGTGGTCAAGCGGGTTCGTATTCCGGGCTATGTTCTGGTTCGCATGGACCTGACCGATGAGTCCTGGGGTGCGGTCCGTCACACGCCGGGTGTAACCGGTTTTGTTGGCCACACTCACCATCCGGTGCCCTTGACCACCGACGAGGTCATCTCGATGTTGGCTCCGAAGTTCGAAGAGGAGCAACTTGGCGACGAGGCGTCCGGTCAGGCCTCCATCACCGCTTCAGACGCCTCCTTCGAGGTTGGCGAGTCGGTCACCGTCACCGACGGCCCGTTTGAGACCCTGGCCGCCACCATCAGCGAAGTCAATGCCGAGGGCCGCAAGCTCAAGGTCCTAGTGTCCATCTTTGGCCGCGAAACCCCAGTTGAACTGGGTTTCAACCAAGTGGCTAAGCTTTAGCCCGCCCACCGGGGCGGGGTATGTCCAAACCGATCGAATCGAAGCAAAGGAACCCCTAATGGCTCCTAAGAAAAAGGTAGCTGGCCTGATCAAGCTACAGATCCAAGCCGGCCAGGCCAATCCGGCGCCGCCCATTGGCCCGGCGCTTGGCGCCCAGGGTGTCAACATCATGGAATTCTGCAAGGCCTACAACGCCGCCACGGAATCCCAGCGCGGCAACGTGGTGCCGGTCGAGATCACGGTTTACGAGGACCGCTCGTTCAGCTTTATCACCAAGACCTCTCCCGCCGCCGAATTGATCAAGAAGGCCGCCGGGCTGACCAAGGGTTCGCCCACACCCAACACGGAGAAGGTTGGCACCATCACCATGGATCAGGCCAGGGAAATTGGCCAGGTCAAAATGCCGGACCTCAATGCCAACGACGTCGAAGCGGCCGCCAAGATTGTGGCCGGTACCGCCCGGTCAATGGGTGTGATAGTCGAAGGCTAAGCCACCGGCCACGCCCAAGGGGCTACTTCAACCAGCCCCGGACTAACTCAATAGCCAAACACCAGTGGAAGGGCCAAGCGCTGGCCCGCACCACGACTGCGACTGAGATAAGGACAAGCAGATGACCAAGCGCTCCAAGAGCTACAACAACGCCGCCCAACTAATTGACCGCCAAGATCGCTACTCACCGATGGCGGCCGTGGCCCTAGTCAAAAAGACCGCCACAACCAAGTTCGATCCCACAGTTGAAGTGGCTTTTCGACTCGGTGTGGACCCCCGCAAGGCTGACCAAATGGTTCGCGGCACCGTCCAGTTGCCTCACGGCACCGGCAAAACCGCCCGCGTCCTGGTTTTCGCCGTTGGCGACAAAGCCAACCAGGCGATTGAAGCCGGCGCTGATGAGGTTGGCGGCGACGAGCTGATCGAAAAGGTGGCCGGCGGTTTCATCGACTTTGACGCCGCTGTGGCCACACCGGACCTGATGGGCAAGGTTGGCCGGCTGGGCCGGGTGCTTGGCCCGCGCGGGCTGATGCCCAACCCCAAGACCGGCACGGTCACCATGGACGTGGCCAAGGCGGTCGGTGACATCAAAGGCGGCAAAATCGAGTTCCGGGTTGACCGCCACGCCAACCTGCATTTCATCATTGGCAAGGCCTCCTTCGAGGAAAAAGCCTTGGTCGAGAACTACGCCGCCGCCCTGGACGAGGTTATGCGGCTGAAGCCTTCAGCCTCAAAGGGCCGCTATCTGATCAAAGGCACCATGTCGACCACAATGGGTCCCGGCGTGCCGCTTGACGTGGCCAAGGTTCGCAACCTGACTTCCGAAGACGCCTGACCCTTAGTCTCTTTTTGGCCGGTTGGCCCGATGCCGGCCGGCCCGGTCATTTCGCCTCGCCCTGGGAGGCTGGTGAACAATTCTTGCCGGATGCTGCCCGCTTCGACCCGCACTGTTGACCAACCCCAAATGGCTGGCGCCGCCAGGCCCTCTTGGCGGTACCTACCGCCTGTTGCCGTTAGACCAGAACCTGCTAGCGTGAAAGATGAGGTCATTGGGTACCGGCCATGGCGGCCGGAGCAGTCAAGCCAATGGCATGGGTCCACCTAATTGCCCCTGAGGGAAGGCCGGAACGTGGCAAAACGCGCCAAGCGCCCGGACAGTTCGGCCGGCCAGGCCGCAGCGTCCAGCGTGGTTACGGTGGACCCTGACTTAGGTGCGGCCCCGTTGGGGCTTGGTGAGGTGAGCCAAACCCCGGCGGCAGAGCCCAACCTACCTGCGGCGGTACGGGCGGGAAAGGGCGAGGCGGACCCAACTGCGCCAGCTCCGGTGCTGCGCAGACGCGACATCCACGGCAAACGCGCCCGGCCACCGGTAGAGACTGACAGCCCGAGCCCAAGTTCGCCGGCCCAGCCCACCGCGCCAGCCGCGGTGCTGCGAAGACGCGACATCCACGGTGAGCGCGCCCGGCCACCGGTAGAGACTGACAGCCCGAGCCCAAGTTCGCCGGCCCAGCCCACCGCGCCAGCCGCGGTGCTGCGAAGACGTGACATCCACGGTCAACGCGCCCAGCGACCATCGGCGCGGCCTAGCCCACCGGCCCCGGCGCTGCGAAGACGTGATATCCACGGCCAACGCGCCCGGCGGCGGCAGAGGCAACCGAGGCCAGCAGTGCTCTTTGCGGCAGCCGCTCTGCTACTAACCCCAATGGCTTGGGATCACCTAACGGCAGGGGCGTCACAGGGAGAACCGCCACTGACTCAAGACTCCCTGGAGATTGGCCCCTCACCTAGCCCGACCGCCGAGGAAGTGACCAAAAGCCCAATGCCGCCACCCCCTTCGGTGCCGGTGCCAGAACCACTAGTCACCAGTATTTCGATCAGCGCCATTGGCGACTGCACGCTGGGTTCGGGAATTGGGTTTGCCCATCAAGGCAGTATCGGTGACTACTATGACCGCTTTGGTCCGGAGTATTTCTTCCAAGGCGTAACCGAGGTCCTCAGCACCGACGATCTGACAATCGCCAACCTCGAGGGCCCGCTAACCCAGCAGGGTGAGCCCACGCCTAAGACGTTCAACTTCCGCGCCCCGGCCGAGTATGTCGAGATTGTCAAACTAGGCGGCGTTGAGGCCGTGACCTTGGCCAACAACCATTCGATGGACTATGGCGAGATTGGTTTCCAAGACACTCAGGCAACCCTGGACCAGGCCGGTATTACCCATTTTGGCTTCGACGACTTGGCCGTAGTCGAGGTCAAAGGGATCCGGATAGGACTACTGGGAGACCTAGGCTGGGACAACACCGAGGAGACCAGATCCTCGCTGGCCCAAAGGCTGCAAGAACTGGACGCCGATATCAAGATTGTGTCGTTCCACTGGGGTATTGAGGGTGAGCACACCCAAAACGCCGCCCAGGTCTCGCTGGCACACTTTGCCATCGATAGCGGGGCGGATCTGGTGCTTGGGCATCACCCGCACGTCCTGCAAGGGGTTGAGACCTACAACGGCAGGCTCATCGCCTATTCACTGGGCAACTTTGCTTTCGGGGGCAACCAAAACCCCTCTGATACCGACTCGATGATTTTTCAGGTCCACTTTGAGCTGACAGGCAGTGTTGTAACCGGTCTGGACAGCCAGATCATTCCGGTCTCAATATCCTCAATAGGGCATCCCAACGATTACTCACCGGTTGTCTTGGACGGCGCCGAGCGGGACCGGGTCGAGCGGAAGGTACTGGGCTCCTCGACCAACTATCCAGTTTGAGGCGCCGCTTCGACCTCATCTAGGCCCACCTCGCCACCTCGAGGCGGCGGGGCGCCAATCGGGTGGCCAACTATGCGCCCGGCCAGTGAGTACAAGGCGGCCTGGAGCAGGACTCCGCCAAAGGCAATCGGCATCACCAGCAGCACATAGACCAGCGGAATTGGCACTACGTTGTAGAGCAGCTGAAGGATAAGCGCGTTCTCTGGGGCAAACTCGTAGAAGTAGTTGACCCCCGGGTCAATCCACGCCCGCATGGCCAAATCGAGCGGAAAGATCAGCACCGCCACGATGCAGAAGTAGCCGACTGATTTCATGGCTTCTTTGTATGACGGCCGGAAAAACCCCAGTGTGGCCAACAAGGTGCCCAGAATGGCGTTGAAGGCGTGAACGGAGTAGAAGCCGTAAGCCGCCAAGGAAAACAGCGGCCGGTCAACGTAGACCTCAATGGGTGAGGTCAAGGCCAGTACCCCAGCCACGGTGCCGGGGAAAACTAGCACCGCCCTAAGCGGGCTCCACTTGACCAGCGGCGCAAAAATCAACCCCCAAGCCGAAAGGATGCAAAAGTGCAAGGGCAGGTTCTGGGCCAGGTTGACCTGTGGGTAGAACGGATTGAGGATCGACTGGAAGGTGAAGGCGGTGTAAATGACGACCGAGAAAGTGGCGATCCCGCTCAGCGCCCAGGCCTTGAACCTCATGGTGCGCCCGCGCAAGGCAAAATGCAGGCAGACCCCAAGCCCCAGCAGGAAAGCCACAAAGACAAACCAAGGCCCGTTGAAAGGCGCCACCGGCCAGCGGACGGTTTCGGGGTACTGGTCGACCGCCAAGATGGCGGCCAGGCCGGACGGGTCGAAAGCCTCCGCGGTCATAGCTACACCCTTTCAGTCATACCCACTGGTTGGCCCATGACCCGGCCGGCCAGCGCGTAAAGGCCGGCCTGGATCGATACGCCACCAATGGCAATTGGCGCCAGCAGCAGAGTGTAGATGAAGGGCACCGGCACCAGGTCGTGGAAGAACTGCAAAATTTGGGCGTTTTCTGGCTCGAACTGGTAAAAGTAGTTGGCGCCTGCATCAACCCAGGCCCGCATGACCAAGTTGAGCGGGAAGATGGCCAGCGCCATCAGGCCAAAGTAGCCAACCGACTTGAACGCTTCGCGGAAAGACGGCCTGAACAACCCCAGCGTGGCCAGCAAAGTGCCCAGAATGGCATTGACGGAGTGGACGGAAAAGAAACCCAAGGCCGCCAGGGAGAACAGCGGCCGGTCAACGTAGACATCAACCGGCGAGGTCAAGGCCAACACCCCAGCCAAGGTGCCGGGAAAACAACACAGGGCCCGCAGCCAGTTCCACCTCACCAGCGGCGCCAAGATCAGAGCCCAGGCCATGATGTTGCAGAAATGAAACGGCAGGTTTTGGCCCAGCGTCACCTGCGGCAAGTCCGGGTTGCCAATCGCCTGGAAGGTGTAGGCGGTGTAAACCACCACATTGGCCCCGGCGATGGCGGCCAAGGTTCGCGACTTGAAACGCATCGACCGGTGACGCAGAGCAAAATGCAGCCCAATCCCGGCCAGGGCCAACAGCGCAATGTAGGCGCACCAGGGCCCATTGAAAGGTGCCACGGGCCAACGCACGCCGCTACCGGCATCGGCCGCCAACCACCCGGCCAACCCGGTTCCTTCCAAGGTCACTGCGGCCACCCTTCTATCCCTTGGCCAAGACAACTGCGCCATGACGCTACCAAAGCGACGCCCGTTCCCAGCTGCCGAGCCGAACAGTGTTACGTTTCCCAGGTCCGCCAAGACAAAACCGCAGGTCGATTTGCGGTGGAACCTGGCCCCAGCGTGACAATGATCTGGAATCAAACATGCGGTATGCTGTCCGTTGCCCAAGACCGCCGGTCTTCCACCAAGGTGGAGCGAAGTGGCCCGGAGCTGATAGCACCGGACCGGCCTGCGCAGGTGTATCGAGAGCTTGTGAGCCCCGTGCCCTGCGCGGGGCTCGTTTCATTGCGGCAGGCAGACTGGCGCTGTCAAAGATATGACAACCCGAAGGAGCGCCATGGCTAGGCCAGACAAGGTTGAGGCAGTAGACCAGATCGCGAAGTGGTTTAGCGAAGCCAACGCCGCCGTGCTGACCGAATACCGCGGGCTGAGCGTGACTCAGTTGCGCGAACTGCGCGGTGCGCTCAGAGCCAACGCCGACTACACCGTGGTTAAGAACACCTTGACCAAAATTGCGGTCAAACAAGCGGGAATTGACGGCCTGGATGACGCCCTGCAAGGGCCAACCGCCGTCGCCTTCGTCACCGGCGACCCGGTTGATGCGGCCAAGGCTCTACGCGATTTCTCCAAATCCCACCACGCCCTGGTAATCAAGGCCGGCGTTATGGACGCTCACGCCATGACGGCCGCCGATGTCGGCAAACTAGCTGACCTGGACTCCCGTGAGGTCACACTGGCCAAACTAGCCGGCGTAGTCAAAGCCGGCATGGCCAAGGCGGCCGCCACTCTGGCGGCACCGGCCTCCAAGGCGGTGCGCACTATTGACGCGCTGCGTGACAAACAAGAACAAGCTGCGGCCTGATCGGCCGTCTTAGGACAAACACAAGCCGGTCAAGGCTGGAAAAAGGAAGGTACAAACCAAATGGCAAAGCTGAGCATCGACGAACTGATGGACCAGTTCAAAGAGATGACCCTGATCGAACTGTCCGATTTCGTCAAGAGGTTCGAAGAGGTCTTTGACGTGACCGCGGCCGCACCGGCCGCCGTGGCCGTGGCCGCCGCGCCGGGCGCTGGTGGCGCCGTTGAGGAAGCCGCCGAGGAACAGTCGGAATTCGACGTCATTTTGGAATCCTTCGGTGAGAAGAAGATCCAGGTCATCAAGGAGGTCAGGGCTCTGACCTCACTAGGCCTGGGTGAAGCCAAAGCCCTGGTCGAAGGCGCTCCCAAGCCGGTCCTGGAAAAGGTCAACAAGGACTCGGCCGAAAAGGCCAAGGAAGCCCTGGAAGGCGTTGGCGCCACCGTCACGCTGAAGTAGTCCAGGCCAAAATAGGCAAAAAGTGCTGCCGCAATGCGGCAGGAGCGGCTACAATCCGAGAGGGTAGCTCTGCGATTGGACATGGCTTGCCGCACGCGCTAGGCTACTGCTTCGCGCGTCCTGTGTCTTTCGGTCTCTCCACTTGGGTCACCTGCCGCGCTGCGTGCCAACACTAGCTGGGAAGGATGCCCATTGGCTGCTTCGCGCATCCCACGTTCCACCATTGACGCCAACGCACCACTGACCGGGTCAGGTCGAGTCTCATTCGGCAAGATCCATGAACCACTCGAAGTCCCAGATCTATTAGGCCTCCAGCTGGACAGTTTCGACTGGTTGCTGGGACATGAGCGCTGGCGCGAACGGGTCGAAGTCTCACGTCAGGCCGGGTTGTCTGATGTGCTGGAGACCTCCGGATTAGAGGAGATCTTCGCCGAAATCTCGCCCATCGAGGACTTCAGCGAAACCATGTCGCTGTCCTTCCGTGACCATCGCTTCGAGCCGCCCAAGTGGACGGCCGAGGAGTGCAAGGAGAAGGACTTCACCTACGCGGCGCCGCTGTTCGTGACGGCCGAATTCACCAACTACATCACCGGCGAGATCAAGTCGCAAACCGTTTTCATGGGTGACTTCCCGCTGATGACCGAACGCGGCACCTTCATTATCAACGGCACCGAGCGGGTGGTTGTCTCCCAGCTGGTGCGCTCGCCCGGGGTCTACTTCGAAAAGTCAGCTGACAAAACCTCTGACAAGGACATTTATTCGGCCAAGATCATTCCTTCGCGTGGCGCCTGGCTTGAGTTCGAGATCGACAAGCGCGATGCCGTCGGTGTGCGGATCGACCGCAAACGCAAGCAATCGGTGACGGTGTTCCTCAAAGCGCTCGGTGTGCCGGTGGCCCAGATTCGCGATGAGTTCAAGGACTACGCCACGGTCATCGAAACCCTGGACAAGGACCATGTCGAAACCCAAGACGAGGCCCTGGTTGACATCTACCGCCGGATCCGGCCAGGTGAACCGCCCACCATCGAGGCTGGACGCAACCTGATCGACTCGTTTTACCTCAACTCCAAACGCTACGACCTGGCCAAAGTGGGCCGGCACAAGGTCAACAAGAAGCTGGGCCTGACCGCCGCTTTGGATGAGTCAGTGCTGCGCATTGACGACATTGTGGCCACCGTCAAATACCTGGCTGCGCTGCACGCCGGCCACGCCGAAATGCCGACCCAAACAGGTTCGATCCGGCTAGAGACTGACGATATCGACCACTTTGGCAACCGCCGTATCAGGGCGGTCGGTGAGCTGATCCAAAACCAGGTCCGCACCGGGCTGTCCCGGATGGAGCGGGTGGTGCGCGAACGCATGACAACCCAGGATGTCGAAGCCATAACCCCACAAACCTTGATCAACATTCGCCCGGTGGTGGCTTCGATCAAAGAGTTCTTCGGCACCTCGCAGCTATCTCAGTTCATGGACCAGAACAATCCCTTGGCCGGGCTAACCCACAAGCGCCGGCTTTCGGCCCTGGGCCCTGGCGGCCTTAGCCGGGATAGGGCCGGTATGGAGGTGCGTGACGTTCACACCTCTCACTACGGCCGGATGTGTCCCATCGAGACTCCTGAGGGGCCCAACATTGGTTTGATTGGCTCGCTGGCCACCTACGGCCGGATCAACCCCTTTGGATTCATCGAAACGCCCTACCGTGTGGTCAAAGGCGGCAAGGTCACTGACGAGGTCCACTACCTGACGGCCGACGAAGAAGACCAATACGTCATTGCCCAGGCCAACGCGCCACTGGCGGATAGTGGCAATTTCGTGGAGTCCAATGTGCTGGCCCGCACCCGCGGCGGTGAGGTCGAATTCGCTCACACCGCGGACATTGGCTACATGGACGTCTCGCCGCGCCAAATGGTCTCCGTGGCCACGGCCATGATCCCGTTCCTTGAGCACGATGACGCTAACCGCGCCCTGATGGGCGCCAATATGCAGCGCCAAGCCGTGCCGCTGCTGCAAAGCGAGACCCCGCTGGTCGGCACCGGCATGGAATTGCGCGCCGCCATTGACGCCGGTGATGTCATCGTGGCGGAAAAGGACGGCGTGGTGCGTGAGGTCTCGGCTGACTCGGTGGTCGTGGCCAACGACGACGGCACCGAGCGGGTCTATCGCGTAGCCAAGTTCCAACGCTCCAACCAGGGCACCAGCTACAACCAGAAGGTTGCCGTAAACCAGGGCGACCAGATTAAGGCCGGTCAGGTTTTGGCCGATGGCCCGGCCACCGCCAACGGTGAACTAGCCCTGGGGCGCAATCTACTGGTGGCCTTCATGAGCTGGGAGGGTCACAACTACGAAGACGCCATCATCCTGTCCCAGCGCCTGGTCCAAGATGACGTACTGTCGTCGATTCACATTGAAGAACACGAGATCGACGCCCGGGACACCAAACTGGGGCCGGAGGAAATCACTCGAGACATTCCCAATGTTTCTGAAGAAGTCCTAGCGGACCTGGACGAACGCGGCATCATCCGGATTGGCGCCGAGGTCACCGCCGGCGACGTGCTGGTCGGAAAGGTCACCCCCAAGGGCGAAACCGAGCTCACGCCGGAAGAACGGTTGCTGCGGGCCATCTTTGGCGAAAAGGCGCGTGAGGTGCGTGACACCTCACTGAAGGTGCCTCACGGCGAGTCAGGCACCGTCATCGGCGTTAGGGAATTCTCCCGCGACGACGGCGACGAACTGGCCCCAGGCGTCAACCAAGTTGTCCGGGTTTACATCGCCCAGCGGCGCAAGATCACTGACGGTGACAAACTGGCTGGCCGCCACGGCAACAAGGGTGTCATCGCCAAGATCCTGCCAGTGGAGGACATGCCGTTCATGGAGGACGGCACGCCAATCGACGTCATTTTGAACCCGCTAGGTGTGCCCAGCCGGATGAACCTGGGCCAGGTGCTCGAACTGCATTTGGGTTGGGTCGCCGCCCAGGGTTGGAAGGTCGACAATCCGAAAGCCGATTGGGCCAAAAACCTGCCCCAGGCGGTGCGTGAGGGCAAAGCCGGTGCGGCCGTGGCCACGCCGGTCTTTGACGGTGTGCGCGAGACCGAACTAAGCGGGCTGCTCGGTGTCACCACCCCCAACCGGGATGGCAAGCGCCTTGTCGATGTCGATGGCAAGGCTCGTCTAATCGACGGCCGGTCTGGTGAACCTTTCCCCGAGCCGGTGGCCGTGGGATACATGTACATCCTCAAGCTGCACCACCTGGTTGACGACAAGATCCACGCCCGTTCGACCGGTCCGTACTCGATGATCACGCAGCAACCATTGGGCGGCAAAGCCCAGTTTGGTGGCCAACGCTTCGGGGAGATGGAGGTCTGGGCCTTGGAAGCCTATGGCGCCGCCTACGCCTTGCAGGAACTACTGACTATCAAATCTGATGATGTCGTAGGCCGGGTCAAGGTCTACGAGGCCATCGTCAAAGGCGAGAACGTGCCGGAACCGGGCATCCCGGAATCCTTCCGCGTGCTAATGCAGGAAATGAAGTCGCTGTGCCTAAACGTCGACGTCATCTCCGCCGACGGATCGATTATCGAAATGGGCGACACCGATGACGAGGTCTTCCGCGCGGCCGAGGAGCTGGGGATTGACCTGGCCCGGCGGCCGGACGCCTCATCGGTCGACGAGATCTAATTCAACTGGCTTGGCTGTAGAAAACTAAGGAAGCAGGGACTGACGTGCTGGACGTCAACTATTTTGATGGGCTCAAAATTGGCCTGGCCACCGCTGACGAAATCCGCCAGTGGTCTCACGGTGAGGTCAAGAAGCCGGAAACCATCAACTACCGCACCCTCAAACCGGAAAAGGAGGGGCTGTTCTGCGAGAAGATCTTTGGCCCCACCCGGGATTGGGAATGCTCCTGCGGCAAGTACAAGCGGGTCCGGTTCAAGGGCATCATTTGCGAACGCTGCGGCGTAGAGGTCACCCGAACCAAGGTTCGGCGCGAGCGGATGGGGCATATTGAGCTACATGCCCCGGTGACACATATTTGGTATTTCAAAGGTGTGCCCTCGCGTTTGGGTTACCTGCTTGACCTGGCGCCTAAGGACCTGGAAAAGGTCATCTACTTTGCCGCCTACATGATCACCGAAGTTGATGAAGAAGGCCGGCGCGATGACACCGACTCGCTCCAAGCCGAAATCGACCTGGAGCGCAAGGCCATCGAATCGAAGCGTGACCTGGAGATCGAGGCTAGGGCGCAGCGGCTTGAAACCGACCTGGCCCAACTCGAAGCGGCCGGCGCCCGGGCGGATCAGCGGCGCAAGGTACGGGATTCAGCCGAACGTGAGATGAACCAGCTGCGCCGCCGGGCCGATGCTGACCTGGAGAAACTCCAGCGGGTCTGGGACCGCTTCCGCGACCTCAAAGTGGCTGACCTGGAGGGCGACGAGGCGCTCTACCGGGCCATGCAAGACCGCTACGGCAACTATTTCAAAGGCGCCATGGGTGCGGCTGCGATCCAACACCGCTTGGAGCATTTCGACCTTGAGGGCGAAGCGGCCAAGCTCAAGGATGTCATCAAAACTGGCAAGGGTCAGCGCAAAACCCGGGCCTTGAAGCGGTTGAAGGTGGTCAACGCCTTCTTGTCAACTGACAACAAACCCCAGGGCATGGTGCTGGACTGTATTCCGGTGATTCCGCCGGATCTGCGGCCCATGGTTCAGCTAGACGGTGGCCGTTTCGCCACCTCTGACCTAAACGACCTCTACCGCCGGGTGATCAACCGCAACAACCGGCTCAAGCGCCTGCTCGACCTGGGCGCACCGGAGATCATTGTCAACAACGAAAAGCGCATGCTGCAAGAGGCGGTTGACTCGCTTTTCGACAATGGCCGGCGCGGCCGCCCGGTAACTGGTCCTGGAAACAGGCCTTTGAAGTCGATCAGCGACATGTTGAAGGGCAAACAGGGCCGCTTCAGGCAGAACCTGCTGGGCAAGCGGGTCGACTATTCTGGCCGCTCGGTTATCGTGGTTGGCCCACAGTTGAGGCTGCACCAATGTGGGTTGCCCAAGGCCATGGCCTTGGAGCTGTTCAAGCCGTTCGTGATGAAGCGGTTGGTGGAACTGAACCACGCCCAGAACATCAAATCGGCCAAGCGCATGGTTGAACGTCAACGCTCCGAGGTTTGGGATGTGCTCGAAGAGGTCATCACCGAACACCCGGTGCTGCTCAACCGCGCGCCCACGCTGCACCGCCTGGGTATCCAAGCCTTCGAGCCACAGCTGGTTGAGGGTAAGGCCATCCACCTGCACCCTCTGGTCTGCGCCGCCTTTAATGCCGACTTTGACGGCGACCAGATGGCGGTCCACCTGCCGCTTAGCGCCGAGGCTCAGGCCGAGGCCCGGATCCTGATGCTGTCTTCGAACAACATTCTCAAGCCATCTGATGGCCGGCCGGTCACCATCCCGACCCATGACATGATCATCGGCTTGCACCACTTGACAGCCCGCCTTGACGGCGTTGCCGGTGAGGGGCGCCGCTTCTCCTCAGTGGCGGAAGCAATTATGGCGCACGATGCCGGTGACCTTGACCTTAATGCTTGGGTCACCATTCGGATGACTGATCTGGTGCCACCAATTGGATTTGACCTGCCCGAAGGCTACGTGCCGGGCGACCCGATCGACCTGGAATCAACCCTAGGCCGGTCGCTGTTCAACGAAGCCCTGCCCTTGGACCATGTTTTCGTCAACGAAGTGGTCGACGGCAAACGCCTTAGTGGACTGGTCAACGGCTTGGCCGAGAACTATCCAAAAGTCGAGGTGGCAGCCTCACTTGACGCGCTGAAAGAGGCTGGCTTCCACTGGGCCACTCGCTCCGGTGTGACCATCGCCATTTCTGACGTTGTCACTCCTCCGTCAAAGCCCAAGATCCTTGAGTCATACGAGGTCAAAGCCGGACAGGTCCAAGACAAGTTCGAAAACGGCATGATCACCGATGACGAGCGGCGTCATGAGCTGATCGACATTTGGACCAAGGCCACCGATGAAGTCGACCAGGCCATGCGGGATGAGTTCCCAGAGCGCAACACGGTCTTTAGGATGGTTGGTTCTGGCGCGCGTGGCAACTGGATGCAGGTGCGCCAGATCGCCGGTATGCGCGGACTGGTGGCCGACCCAAAGGGTCAGATCATCCCACGTCCAATCAAGTCGAACTACCGTGAGGGCCTATCGGTGGTGGAGTACTTTATTGCTTCCCACGGCGCTCGCAAAGGCCTGGCTGACACGGCCTTGAGGACGGCTGATTCGGGCTACTTGACCCGCCGTCTGGTTGATGTGTCACAGGACGTGATTGTGCGTGAAGAGGACTGCGGCACTGAGCGCGGCCTGCAGGTTGATATCGCCGAGGTTGGTGAAGACGGCCAAATCCAGCGCCATCGGCTGGTCGAGACCTCAGCTTTCGCCCGGACTTTGGCGGCTGACGTGTCCGGGGCAGATGGCGCGGTCCTGGCCAAGGCTGGCACTGACGTTGGTGACGTCATGATCGCCACCTTGATGGCGGCCGGTATCACCAAAATCAAACTACGCAGCGTCTTGACCTGCGAATCTAGAGTTGGCACCTGCGCGATGTGCTACGGCCGTTCGCTGGCCACGGGAAAGCTGGTCGACATTGGTGAGGCCGTTGGCATTATTGCCGCCCAGTCGATTGGCGAGCCCGGCACCCAGCTGACTATGCGCACCTTCCACCTGGGTGGTGCGGCTGCGGCCGATGACATCACCCAAGGTCTGCCTCGTGTTCAAGAGTTGTTTGAGGCTCGTGTGCCTAAGGGTGAGGCGCCCATCGCCGAGGCCTCTGGCCGGGTGGCGATTGACGATTCGGAGCGGATGCGTCGGGTCATTATCACGCCCGATGACGGTTCTGATGAACTGGTTTACTCCGTCACCAAACGGGTCGAGTTGCTGGTCGAAGACGGCCAACACATTGGTGTGGGCGAAAAGATCACCAAGGGCGCGGTTGACCCGAAGAAGGTTCTGCGTGTGCTCGGTGCCCGGGCGGCCCAGAAGCACTTGGTCGATGAGGTCCAAAAGGTCTATCGCTCGCAGGGCGTCGACATTCACGACAAGCACATCGAGGTCATTGTGCGCCAGATGCTGCGCCGGGTGACCGTTCTCGACCAGGGCGACTCGAATCTGCTGCCAGGAGAGCTGGTAGCTCGCGAGCGTTTCGAGGATGAGGCCCGCCGGACAGTTTCGGAAGGCGGTCAGGTCGCCTCTGGTCGCCCCGAGCTAATGGGCATCACCAAGGCTTCGCTGGCTACCGATTCGTGGCTGTCTGCCGCCTCCTTCCAGGAAACCACCCGGGTGCTGACCGAGGCGGCCATGTCTGGCCGCCAAGACCCGCTGCTGGGCCTGAAAGAGAACGTCATCATCGGCAAGCTAATCCCGGCCGGTACCGGCCTATCGCTTTACCGCAACGTCGTGGTCGAACCGACCGAGGAAGCCAAGGCCGAGCTCTATCCGACCTTCGGCTACGAGGAAATCGACTACCCGCCGATTGGCGCTTCGGAGATCGACTCGCTAATGCTGGATGATTTCGGCTTCGAGGGCTACCAGTAGCCCACAGCCACCAGCCCCATCACCGCGAGGTTGAGCCTTGGCATGATCTCGCCGTTGATCAGCCCTAATACCGCGAAGTTGAGCTCTTGCATAATGCGCGGCGGCCCAGTCGGTGAGACAAGGGCCGGCGGTGCCGGCAGGACGGCGCGCCATGCGCTGCGATGGTCGGGTGAACTCATTGGCGGCCGCTGTTGGTCCAGGCCTGGCTTGGCCGGCCTACCTCTACCTTGGCGTAATTGCGCTGGTTGCCTCCTGGATTGATGGGCGCAGTGGCCTGATCCCAAACCGGCTGACCTTGCCGTCCTACCCGGTACTGGTGGCACTGTTGGCGGTGGCGGCTGCGACAGGCGGGTCCTGGCCCAGCTTTGGACGGGCGTTGGCCGGTGGCGTATCGCTTGTGGCCTTCTATTTGCTGCTGGCCTATCTGGCGCCCGGTTCGCTCGGAATGGGTGACGTCAAACTAGCCGGCCTGCTCGGGCTGGGACTGGCCTATTCCAACTGGGCGGCGCTTGGCCTTGGGACTCTGGCAGGGTTCATCATCGCCGGTGGCCTTGGTCTATTCCATCTGCTACGGGGCCACGGCGCCGGCCACTCCTTTCCTTTTGGCCCGGCCATGTGCCTTGGGGCCTTGGCCGGACTGCTGGCCGCAGCACCCTTGACCTAGCCAGTAGATGGCCAAAACAGCCCAATGCCAAAAGGCAACTGCACGCGGCCACGGAAGGGACGGCATCGGGCAATACCTAGGGTTAACGGGCCACACGGCGCGATTTTTGACGCGTTAGCCGCATGACATGTAGCCTTGGGGGCTGTGTGTCTGCCCGGGGGCGCCCCGGGATCCGGCGCACTTAGCTTTGCTGTCCGGACGGAACGCCGGCCGGCAGCCCGGCTTAGACCCTGGGGCGGCTAGCGGGCCGCCCTCCAACCACCAGCTTTGACAACAACAGACGGAGTCCTAGTGCCCACTATCCAGCAGTTGGTCCGCAAGGGTCGGACCGCCAAGGCGGGGAAGACCAACACCCCGGCCTTGAAGGGTTCGCCGCAGCGGCGTGGCGTTTGTACGCGTGTCTACACCACAACGCCAAAGAAGCCGAACTCGGCGCTGCGAAAGGTGGCCCGTGTGCGGCTGTCAAGTGGCATTGAGGTGACCGCATACATCCCAGGCGTTGGCCACAATCTGCAGGAGCACTCGATTGTGCTGGTGCGCGGCGGGCGCGTCAAGGATTTGCCTGGCGTGCGCTACAAGATTGTGCGCGGCGCATTGGACACCCAAGGTGTCAAAGGGCGGGGCCAAGCTCGTTCGCGGTATGGGGCCAAGAAGGAGAAAAGCTAATGCCGCGCAAGGGACCCGCTCCGAAGCGACCGCTGATCCACGATCCGGTGTTCGCTAGCCCGCTGGTGACTCAGCTGGTCAACAAGGTTTTGCTAGACGGTAAGAAGACAATCGCCCAGTCGATCGTCTACGGCGCGCTGACCGGCGCGGCCGAGAAAACCGGCAAGGACGCGGTTTCAGTTCTGAAGCAGGCGTTGGACAACATTCGCCCCTCACTTGAGGTCAAGTCGCGGCGCGTTGGCGGCGCCACCTATCAGGTGCCGGTCGAGGTCAAGCCAGGCCGGGCCACCACTTTGGCCTTGCGTTGGTTAGTTGGCTACTCCCGGGACCGGCGCGAAAAGACCATGACCCTGCGCCTGATGAATGAGCTGATCGACGCTTCAAATGGCTTGGGCGCCGCCGTCAAGCGGCGCGAGGACACTCACAAAATGGCGGAGGCCAACCGCGCCTTCGCTCACTATCGTTGGTGAGGCCTGGCCCCTCCTCCCAAAGGCTTTGAGAAGCTAGGAAAGGTAACTCTTACGTGGCACTTGATGTGTTGAGCGATTTGAGCCTGGTCCGGAATATCGGCATCATGGCTCATATTGACGCCGGCAAGACCACCGTCACCGAGCGGATCTTGTTCTACACGGGCATCAATTACAAGATTGGTGAAACCCATGACGGCGCTTCGACCATGGACTGGATGGAACAGGAACAAGAGCGCGGTATTACCATCACCTCCGCCGCCACCTCGTGCTACTGGAAAGACCACCAGATCAACATCATTGACACGCCTGGCCACGTCGATTTCACGGTCGAGGTAGAGCGCTCGCTCAGGGTTCTGGACGGAGCCGTGGCCGTGTTTGACGGCAAAGAGGGTGTCGAGCCGCAGTCTGAGACCGTTTGGCGCCAAGCCGACAAATACTCAGTTCCTCGTATCTGTTTCGTCAACAAAATGGACAAGATGGGGGCGGATTTCTTTTTCACCGTCAAGACCATCGTTGACCGCCTGGGCGCCAGGCCGCTGGTGCTACAAGTACCAATCGGGGCCGAGTCAGACTTCCGCGGCGTCATCGATCTGCTTGAGATGCGGGCCCTGGTCTGGGATGGCGACGTTCAGAAGGGCGAAGACTACCGGGTTGAGGAGATTCCTGCGGATCTGGTGGAGCTGGCGCAGACTTACCGGTCCAGCTTGCTTGAGCAGGTAGCGGAGGCCGATGACACGCTCCTAGAGAAGTACCTCGAAGGCGGCGAGTTGGCGCTGGGCGAGGTCAAATCGGCTATTCGCAAGTTGACAGTTAGCGGTGAAGTCTTCCCGGTGCTTTGCGGCTCGGCCTTCAAGAACAAGGGTGTCCAGCCCATGTTGGATGCGGTCCTTGACTATTTGCCTTCCCCCTTAGATGTGCCTCCTATGAAGGGCTTTGACACCCGCGACGAGTCTGTGCATCTAGTCCGCCGGGCCGATGCGGCCGAACCCTTTGCGGCGCTGGCCTTCAAAGTGGTGGCCCACCCCTTTTACGGCAAGCTGACCTATGTCCGGGTCTATTCCGGCCAGGTGGCCGGCGGCGCCCAGGTGATGAACTCAACCAAGGGCCGCAAAGAACGCATTGGCAAACTGTTCCAAATGCACTCCAACAAGGAGAATCCGGTCACGGATATCACCGCCGGCCACATTTACGCGGTGATTGGCTTGAAGGACACCACCACCGGCGACACGCTATGTGATTCGGCCCATCCGGTGATCTTGGAGTCGATGACCTTCCCCGATCCGGTTATTGAGGTCGCGATCGAACCAAACTCCAAGGCTGACCAAGAGAAACTCTCCACCGCCATCCAGAAGCTGGCCGAAGAGGATCCCACCTTCAAAGTTTCGTTGAACGAGGAAACTGGCCAAACCATTATTGCCGGCATGGGTGAGCTGCACCTGGACATCCTGGTCGACCGGATGCGCCGGGAGTACCGGGTCGAAGCCAATGTCGGCAAACCTCAGGTGGCCTACCGCGAGACCATTCGCAAGAAGGTAGCCAAGGTCGACTACACCCATAAGAAACAGACCGGCGGTTCGGGCCAATTCGCCAAGGTGCAGGTTGCCTTCGAACCACTGGGGCCAGACGCTGAGGAGAACTTCGAGTTTGTCTCCAAGGTCACCGGCGGGCGTGTGCCCAAGGAATACATCCCCTCGGTCGAGGCCGGCATCCTAAACGCCATGTCCTCCGGCCCGTTGGCCGGCTATCCGGTAGTTGGCATCAAGGCGACTTTGCTGGACGGCGGTTACCACGAGGTTGACTCTTCGGAGATGGCCTTCAAAATCGCTGGTTCAATGGTTTTCCGTGAGGGGACTCGCCATGCCGACCCGGCGCTGCTCGAGCCCATCATGGATGTTGAAGTGCGTACCCCTGAGAATTACATGGGCGATGTGATCGGCGATTTGAACTCGCGTCGCGGTCATATGCAGTCGATGGAAGACGCCTCTGGCGTCAAAGTGGTGCGGGCCCTAGTACCCTTGTCCACAATGTTCGGCTACGTCGGTGACCTGCGTTCCAAGACTCAGGGGCGTGCGGTGTATACGATGCAGTTCGATAGCTATGCTGAAGTTCCCCGAGGCGTTGCCGAGGAGATCATCAAGAAGACTAGGGGCGAATAGCCCCAACGCGCAGGGCAAGCCAGCCCTGAGCAGGCAAAACTGAAAACCCGAAGCAAGAACCGTAGATGACCAAACGTCTCCGCGGCCGGGCAACTGGCCAAAGGGGCGGGAGGAGTCCAACTACCCGAGTCCTATAGGAGGGACCAAGTGGCGAAGGCTAAGTTCGAGCGGACAAAGCCGCATGTGAACATCGGCACCATCGGTCACGTCGATCACGGCAAGACGACCTTGACGGCTGCGATCACCAGGGTGCTACATGAGGAATTCCCCGAGCTGAACCCTTTCACGCCGTTCGACGAGATCGATAAGGCGCCGGAAGAGAAGCAGCGCGGCATCACCATCAACATCGCTCACGTCGAATACGAAACCGCGAAGCGCCACTATGCGCATGTGGACGCCCCCGGTCACGCCGACTACATCAAGAACATGATCACCGGCGCGGCTCAGATGGACGGCGCCATTCTCGTGGTTGGTGCTGACGACGGCCCCATGGCCCAGACCCGTGAGCACGTCCTGCTGGCCCGCCAGGTCGGCGTACCCTGCCTGCTTGTCGCCCTGAACAAGGTCGACATGGTGCCAGACGAGGAAATCCTCGAACTGGTCGAACTTGAGGTCCGTGAGCTGCTGACAGCTCAGGGCTTTGACGGTGACGATGCACCTGTGGTCAAGGTTTCGGCTCTCAAGGCGCTTGAGGGTGACGAAGAGTGGACGCCAGGGGTCAAGGAACTGATCGACGCGGTCGATGACTACATCCCCGAGCCCATGCGTGACATGGACAAGCCATTCTTGATGCCAATCGAGGATGTCTTCACCATCACCGGTCGCGGCACCGTGGTCACTGGCAAGGTCGACCGGGGCAAGCTGCCCATCAACACTGAGGTCGAGATTCTGGGTATTAGGCCCACTCAGAAGACCACCGTTACGGGCATCGAGATGTTCCACAAGATGATGGACGAGGCTTGGGCTGGCGAGAACTGCGGGCTGTTGCTGCGCGGTATCAAGCGCGAAGAGGTCGAGCGTGGCCAGGTCGTGGCCGTGCCCGGCACCATTACGCCACATACCGAGTTCGAGGCCCAAGTTTATGTGCTGAACAAGGACGAGGGCGGGCGCCATAACCCGTTCTATTCGAACTACCGGCCGCAGTTCTACTTCCGCACCACCGATGTCACCGGCGTTATCACTTTGCCTGAGGGCACCGAGATGGTCATGCCTGGCGATAACACCGAGATGACTGTCCAGTTGATTCAGCCCATCGCGATGGAAGAAGGCCTTGGCTTTGCTATCCGCGAGGGTGGCCGCACCGTTGGTTCCGGCCGTGTGACCAAGGTCATTAAGTAGCGTTTCGGCTTTCACCTGGCCTTCCAGGTGTTGCCCGATGCCGGCCCGTCCCCAGCCATGGGGGCGGGCCTTTGGCATTGGCCGGGTTTTTGTTTGGGAGGTCCTAGACACCGGCCTGATAGCCCAAGATTGGGCCTGGCGACGGCACTAGAATGAAGCCAAGTTCGACTCAGTGAGGAGCGCATCATGGCAGAACCAGGGGTGGATCAAATCAACTCCTTAGCCTTCCAGTTCGAGATCGAGCAGGTTTTCCTGGCCCCCAGGCAAGGAACCGCGGTCACCGGACTGGTCGAACTGGGTGTGGTCACATCCGGCGCGCGAATAGACATTCACGGTATGCATGCCAGGCGACAAGGCATCGTGGCCGCGATTATGAAAGACGGCGAACAGCTAGTCGAAGCCAAAACTGGCGAACTGGTCACTCTACTGCTAACGGATCTGTCTCCAGGTCACATTGCCAACGGCATGCTGGTTACCCAAAGGGGGGGCGAGCGTCACAAGGAACTGCGCGGCCGCAGCCACCGCGAGTATCAAGGCTTGGCCGCCCTAGCCTCATAGCCCAGACAGCCCTCCAGCTAGCGCTGTCAGGACTTCGTCGTGGCCAAGCGCAGCCAGTTTCGTCTGGCCAGTGCCGCGGCCATGGTGGTCCCCTCTTGTGATGCATTTGTTGCTGCGAACTAGCGCAAAAAGCAGCCTACTTGGCGGTTGGTCAGCCTGCCAGCGCAAAACCAGTGGTATCCACGCAGTCATACTTTCCCGATGACCAAAAGCCGCATTTGGCCCTGGGATGTGCGCACGAGGGCGGCCGCAGCTAGTGGATTTCACTTGGATTAGCTGGCGGTCAAGGGCCCAAAGGCAAGCTGGTTTTCACTTTCTATGAGTTTTCTGGCAAGATGGTCCGGTTGCCTAGCGCGAGTTGGGCAAGCCAGTGCCTGTTTGGGGCCACCTTGGTCCCACGGGCCATCGACCCAAGCGATCAAAAGCGGGGGTTAGCCCCGCTGTGTTGGCGCGGGCGGCGCGAAGCGTCGGCCAAAGCCAAGACAGCAGATAGTCGCAGGGGGGTCGCCACAGGAGGCTTTCTTGGCAAGGAGCCTCCGGGGTGCGACACACCCGAGCGCGGGGGACGGTGGACTGGCACGTAGGAACGATGTTTGAGGAGTGGCCGGGAGATGGCGCGACAGAAGATCCGGATACGGCTGAAGTCGTATGACCATGAGGTCATCGATTCTTCGGCGCGCAAGATCGTCGACACGGTGACCCGTGCCGGAGCCACTGTGGTTGGCCCGGTGCCGCTGCCCACTGAGAAAAACGTGTTTTGCGTCATCCGCTCGCCGCATAAATACAAAGACAGCCGCGAGCACTTCGAGATGCGCACCCACAAGAGGTTGATCGACATCATCGACCCCACCCCAAAGGCGGTCGACTCTTTGATGCGATTGGACCTGCCGGCCGACGTCAACATTGAAATCAAGCTGTAGGCACGAGGACTGACGAAGATGACAACTACTTCCCAGAAGGTAAGGCCGGCCGCGGCCCTGCTGGGCGCCAAACTGGGTATGACCCAGGTTTGGGACGCCGAAGGCAAGGTGGTGCCACTGACTGTGGTCAAGGTCGGCACCAACGTGGTGACGCAGGTCCGCACCGATGAGGTCGACGGCTACAGCGCAGTTCAACTGGCTTTTGGCGAAATCAAACCCAAACGTGTGACCCAGCCTATGGCCGGGCATTTCGAGAAGGCCGGGGTTACCCCGCGCCGTCACCTTGTTGAGGTGAAGATGGCCGATGTCGGTAACTTCGCCTTGGGCCAGGAGCTGACAGTTGAGGCCTTCGAGGCCGGCAGCAAAGTTGACGTGACTGGCACGACCAAAGGCAAAGGCACCGCTGGTGTGATGAAGCGGCATGGCTTCTCCGGCGTTGGGGCTTCGCACGGCGCTCACCGCAACCACCGTAAGGCCGGCGCCATCGGCGCCTGTGCCACGCCGGCCCGAGTCATGAAAGGCCTGCGTATGGCCGGTCGCATGGGCCGGGTACGCCAGACGACCCAGAACCTGACCATTTTCGCCGTTGATGGAGAAAAGGGTCTTCTTTTGGTTAAGGGCGCCATTCCGGGTCCCCGCGGCGGCGTTGTGCTGGTCCGCAGCGCCGTGAAGGGAGGTGCCCTCTGATGGCACAGGTAGCGGTGATTGGCCCCAAGGGCAAGAAGGCCGGTCAGGTCGATTTGCCAGACGAGCTGTTTGACGTCCAAACCAATGTGCCCTTGATCCACCAGGTTGTGGTGGGCCAAATGGCGGCTGCCCGCCAGGGCACCCATTCGACTAAGAGCCGCGGTCAGGTGCGTGGCGGTGGCCGCAAGCCTTATCGCCAAAAAGGCACCGGCCGGGCCCGGCAAGGCTCAATCAGAGCTCCCCAGTTCGCCGGGGGTGGCGTTGTCCACGGACCCTCCCCAAGGGACTACTCCCAGCGCACGCCTAAGAAGATGAAGGCCGCCGCCCTGCGCGGTGCGCTTTCCGACAGGGCCAGAGCCGGACGCATCCATGTGGTCAAGGCCCTAGCCGAAGACAAGATCTCGACCAAACAGGCCGTCGCCACCTTGGCTGCCATCACTGACCGAGCCCGCCTGCTGGTGGTCTTGGAGCGTGGCGCCGAAAACGCCTGGTTGTCGTTGCGAAACGTGCCGGCAGTTCATCTGCTCCACCCTGATCAACTCAACGCCCATGACGTCATGGTCAGTGACGACGTGGTCTTCACCGAGGCCGCCCTGGCGGCCTTTGTCGGTGCCGGGGAACAAGACGCTGCCGAAACCGAGTCAGCCGAGGAGGTGGCCAAGTGACCAAGCCAGCCGGCCCTAAGAATCCGCGCGACGTGGTGTTTGCGCCTGTGGTTTCGGAGAAGAGCTACACCCTGATCGACACCCAGGGCAAGTACACCTTTTTGGTTGACCCCAGGGCCAACAAAACCGAGATCCGCATCGCCGTGGAGAAGATCTTTGGCGTCAAAGTGGCCTCGGTTAACACCCTCAACCGCCCGGGCAAGACCCTGCGCACACGCTATGGCACCGGCCGCCGTAAGTCGACCAAGCGAGCCATCGTGACGCTGCGCGAGGGCTCGATCGACATTGACGGCGCTGCCCTCGCCTGAGGTAGGAAGTTAGGACCGTAGAGATGGCAATCCGCAAATACAAGCCGACCACACCGGGCCGCCGCGGCTCGTCGGTGGCCGATTTTGCCGAGGTGACCCGCGCCACGCCGGAAAAGTCACTGGTCAAGCCGCTGACCAAATCCGGTGGGCGCAACAACGCTGGTCACATCACCACCCGGCACCGGGGCGGCGGCCACAAACGGGCCTACCGCGAGATCGACTTCCGTCGCCACGACAAAGACGGTGTGCCGGCCAAAGTGGCGCACATAGAGTACGACCCGAATAGGACCTCGAGAATCGCCCTGCTGCATTACGCTGACGGCGCCAAGCGTTACATCCTGGCCCCTAGCCGTCTCAAGCAGGGTGACCGCATCGAGGCTGGGCCAACAGCAGACATCAAACCCGGCAACAACCTTCAAATGCGCCATATCCCCTTGGGCACAGTGATTCACGCCGTTGAGCTCAGGCCCGGTGGCGGCGCCAAACTAGCCCGCTCGGCCGGGGCTTCGGTCCAATTGGTGGCCAAAGAGGGCAAGTTCGCCCAGTTGCGCCTGCCCTCTGGTGAGATCCGTAATGTCGACCTGCGCTGCCGCGCCACTATTGGTGAGGTTGGCAACGCTGAGCAGTCAAATATCAACTGGGGCAAGGCTGGCCGGATGCGGTGGAAGGGCCGGCGGCCCATAGTCCGCGGTGTGGCCATGAACCCGATCGATCATCCGCACGGTGGTGGAGAAGGCAAGACCTCCGGTGGCCGCCACCCGGTTAGCCCCTGGGGCAAGCTGGAGGGCCGCACCCGCAAGCCCGGTAAGCCATCCGACAAGCTGATTGTGCGCCGCCGGCGCACCGGCAAGAAGCGCTGATTAGGAGAGAGCCAGACAGATGCCTCGAAGCTTAAAGAAGGGCCCGTTTGTCGACGACCACTTGCAGAAGAAGGTCGACGAGCACAACGAAAAGGGTCTGAAGACTGTCATCAAGACCTGGTCACGCCGTTCCATGATCACGCCGGACTTCCTCGGCCACACTGTGGCCGTTCACGACGGCCGCAAGCATGTGCCGATTTTCATTACTGAATCGATGGTTGGTCACAAATTGGGGGAGTTTGCCCCCACAAGGAACTTCCGTGGTCACGACAAGGATGACAGGAAGGGTCGCCGGCGCTAGAGCCTGGGCAGGAAGCATCATGAGCAAGGAATCACGCAGAATCACCGACATGTCGGTGGGTAAGGCACAGGCCCGGTTTGTCCGGGTCACGCCCATGAAAGCCCGGCGCATGGTAAACCTGGTGCGCGGCCAAGACGCCGCCCAGGCTGTCACCACCATGAAATTCGCTACCCAGGCGGCCAGCCTGCCCGTGCGCAAGACAATCGAGTCGGCTGTCGACTCGATTATCACCAAACGCGAGTCAAACGGTCTTGAAGTCGACCGGACCAAGCTCTATATCGCCGAGGCCTACGTTGACGAAGGCCCCACTTTGAAGCGTTTCAGGCCGCGGGCTCAAGGCCGCGCCGGCCGCATTTTGAAGCGGACCAGCCATATCACCGTGGTGGTCCGGCAAGCCGATGAAAAGGAGAGCCTGTAGTGGGACAGAAGGTCAGCCCGCTGGGCTTCCGCCTGGGCATAACCACAGACCACCGCTCAAGGTGGTTCGCCGATTCAACCAAACCGGGCCAGCGCTACCGCGACTACGTCAAAGAAGACGTCGCCATCAGACGGTTGATGGCCACCGGCCTAGAGCGGGCCGGTATTGCCAAGGTCGAGATCGAGCGCACCCGCGACCGGGTCAGGGTCGACATCCATACCGCCCGCCCAGGCATTGTGATTGGCCGGCGCGGCGCCGAGGCTGACAGGATTCGCGGCGAGCTGGAAAAGCTAACCGGTAAGCAGGTCCAGCTCAACATTCTTGAAGTTAAGAACCCCGAGATCAGCGCCCAGCTGGTGGCCCAGGGCATCGCCGAACAATTAGCCAGCCGGGTCTCTTTCCGCCGGGCCATGCGCAAGGGGCTGCAATCAGCCCAGCGGGCCGGCGCCAAAGGCGTGCGGGTGCAGTGTTCGGGCCGGTTGGGCGGGGCAGAAATGTCGCGCTCGGAGTTCTACCGTGAAGGCCGGGTGCCATTGCATACGCTGCGGGCCAATATCGACTACGGCTTCTTTGATGCCCGCACCACCTTTGGCCGGATTGGTGTCAAAGTTTGGATCTACAAGGGCGATATGACCGAAAGAGAATTCGCCCGTCTCCAGGCGGCGGCGCCTAGGCCGTCGCGTGGCGGCCGCGGAGAACGCGGCGAACGGGGCGACCGTCCCAGGCGGGGCCGTGGCGACCGCGGCGATCGCCCAGAGCGCGGCGAACGTTCAGAGCGCAGCGGAGCTGGCCCCGACCAGGCTGCCCCCGCCAGCGCCCCAACAGCTGGGACGGAGGGCTAGCCATGCTGATTCCCAGGCGACTAAAACACCGCAAACAGCACAGACCAGGGCGCAGCGGCATGGCCAAAGGCGGCACCACTATTGCCTTTGGCGACTATGGCATCCAGGCTGTGGAGCCGGCTTATGTCACCAACCGGCAAATTGAGGCTGCACGTATCGCCATGACCCGTCACGTCAAGCGTGGCGGCAAGGTTTGGATCAACGTTTTCCCCGACCGCCCACTGACCAAAAAGCCGGCCGAAACCCGAATGGGTTCAGGCAAAGGCTCACCAGAATGGTGGGTGGCCAACGTCAAGCCCGGCCGGGTTTTGTTTGAGCTTTCGGGCGTGTCGGAGCCGTTGGCTCGCGAGGCCATGAGCCGGGCCATGCACAAGCTCCCAATGAAATGCCGGTTTGTGCGGCGCGAGGGCGGTGAATGAAATGGCCATCGGTTCAAAGGACCTAATGCCAGAAAAGCTCGATCTGCTGGACGACGAACGCCTGCGGGCTGAACTCGACCGGGCCAAGGAAGAGCTGTTCAACCTTCGTTTCGCCAGTGCCACCAGCCAGCTTGAATCGCATGGCCGGCTCAAGGCGGTGCGCCGTGACATTGCCCGCATTTACACCATCATGCGTGAGCGCGAACTTGGGATTCGCACCGCACCAACTGCGACTGTGGAGGCAGACAAGTGAGCGCTGAAGCCGAGACCACCGCCAGAGCCCACCGCAAAACGCGCCGCGGCGTGGTGGTGAGCGACAAAATGTCCAAGACCGTAGTGGTTCGTGTGGAAGACCGAGTCAAGCACCCGCTCTACGGCAAGGTGCAAACCCGCTACTCCAAGGTCAAGGCCCATAACGAGGACAACAGTGCTGGCACTGGCGACTTGGTCTTGATTATGGAAACCCGTCCCCTTAGCGCAACCAAGCGGTGGCGCGTGGTGGAGATCCTGGAAAAGGCCAAGTAGGCAGGGGCAAGTAGATGATTCAGCAGGAATCGCGGCTCAAGGTAGCCGACAACACCGGGGCCAAGGAAATCTTGTGCATCCGGGTGCTGGGCGGTTCCGGCCGGCGCTACGCCGGTATTGGCGACGTCATTGTCGCCACCGTCAAGGATGCCATCCCAGGTGGCGGCGTCAAAAAGGGCGAGATTGTGAAAGCCGTGGTGGTGCGCACCAACAAGGAGCGCCGCCGCCCTGATGGCTCATATATCCGCTTTGATGAGAACGCAGCGGTCATTTTGAAGCCCGATGGCGAACCAAGGGGCACGCGCATTTTCGGTCCAGTTGGCCGGGAGTTACGTGACAAGCGGTATATGAAGATCATTTCGCTGGCGCCGGAGGTGTTGTAGATGGCCAACATAAAGAAGGGTGACCAAGTCAGGGTCATTGCCGGCCGCGACAAAGGCAAAACCGGTCGCGTCCTTGAGGTCCTCAAAGACAAAGACAAGCTGATTGTTGAGGGCGTCCAACGGGTGACCAAGCACACCAAGGTGGGCCAGTCGGCTCGGGGTGGACGTACCGGCGGCATTGAGACTGTTGACGCCCCAATCCACGTTTCGAACGTCATGCTGGTCGACCCGGCTTCGAAGGAGCCAACCAGGGTTGGTCACCGGATCGAAACCATCACCAGCCAAGGCCAAACCAAGCAGATCCGTGTGCGGTATGCCAAGCGCTCAGGTAAGGACGTCTAATGGCAGCTAAGACAAAAGAAAAACCGCCGGCACCGGCAGTCGAAGCACCAAAGCCCAGGCTGAAGGAACGCTACCGCAGTGAGATCCGGCCGGCTTTGCGCCAAGAGTTCGACCTGGACAACGTCCACCAAGTGCCATCTTTGACCAAGATTGTGGTCAATATGGGTGTGGGCGAGGCGGCCAGGGATTCGAAGCTGATCGACGGGGCGACTGCTGACCTGGCCAAGATCACCGGCCAGAAAGCCACCGTGACCAGGGCGCGGAAGTCCATTGCTCAGTTTAAGCTGCGCGAGGGCATGCCGATCGGAGCGCATGTGACGCTGCGCGGAGACCGGATGTGGGAGTTCTTGGACCGGCTGCTAACCATCGCCTTGCCGCGTATCCGCGACTTCCGTGGCCTGTCAGACCGCCAATTCGACGGTCAGGGCAACTACACCTTTGGCTTGACCGAACAATCGATGTTCCATGAGATCGACCAAGATCACATTGACCGCGTCCGCGGCATGGACATCACGCTAGTGACCACCGCAAGCAACGATGAGACAGGCCGGGCGCTGCTAAGGCAGCTGGGCTTCCCGTTCAAGGAGAACTGAAGTGGCAAAAACCGCACTGATCGTCAAGGCCGCGCGCAAACCTAAGTTCAAAGTGCGCGGCTATAGCCGCTGCAGCCGGTGCGGCCGGCCGCGCAGCGTCTACCGCAAGTTTGGCCTGTGCCGGGTGTGCCTGCGTGAGATGGCCCACCGCGGCGAACTACCAGGTATCACCAAGTCGAGCTGGTAACCACCTACGCCACAGGTGCTGGCCAGGCCGGCAAACCGTGGGGAGAAAGGGCAACACAACCAATATGACCATGACAGATCCGATAGCGGATATGCTCACCCGCATCCGCAACGCCAATTCGGCTCACCACGAAGAGGTGGAGATGCCGTACTCGAAGATGAAGGCCGCGATCGCTGAGATTCTGCGCAAAGAGGGCTACATCTTGGGCTGGGAGCAGACCGAGGCCCGCGTCGGTTCGACGCTGCGCGTGGAGTTGAAGTATGGACAGGACCGCGAGCGGGCTTTGTCCGGGCTGCGGCGCATTTCCAAGCCGGGCTTGCGGGTCTATGCCAAGTCAACCGGCCTGCCCAGGGTTCTAGGCGGTCTGGGCATTGCGATCTTGTCGACCTCGTCGGGGTTGCTGACAGATAGGCAAGCGGCCAAGAAAGGCGTGGGTGGGGAAGTCCTCGCCTACGTCTGGTAGGAACGGGGGCGAAAGCAGATGGCTTCACGAATTGGCAAGATGCCGGTGCCGGTACCCGGTGGCGTTGATGTGAAGATCGACGGTCGCCAGGTCACGGTCAAAGGTCCCAAAGGCACACTCAGCCGCCAACTACCCGAGCCAGTCAGCGTCAAACAGGGCCAGGACGGCGCCATTGTCCTGACCGTGCCAGATGAAGAGCGGCGCTCGCGGGCTATGCACGGGCTGTCACGGACTTTGGTGGCCAATATGGTCACCGGCGTGACCGAAGGCTATTCAAAGGTTCTCGAGATCGTTGGTACCGGTTACCGCGTTGTGGCCAAGGGCAGCGATCTGGAATTCTCGCTCGGTTTCTCCCACCCTGTGGTGGTCAAGGCGCCAGATGGCATCACCTTTGCGGTCGAATTGCCAACCCGCTTTTCGATCTCCGGAATCGACAAGCAGCAAGTAGGCGAAGTGGCGGCCAATATCCGCAAGTTGCGCAAACCAGAGCCCTACAAAGGTAAAGGCGTGCGGTACCAAGGCGAACAGGTCAGGCGCAAAGTTGGAAAGGCCGGTAAGTAGTCATGGCAACGGTTTCTCGTAGCGCTGGACGGGCCAAGCGGCACCATCGGGTGCGTAAGCATTTGGCCGGCACTGCCGCCCGTCCCCGCCTGGTTGTAACCAGGTCCGCCCGGCATATGTTGGCTCAAGTGGTCGACGATTCGCTGGGCCAGACTCTGGTCTCGGCTTCGACAATGGAGGCCAGTCTTAGACAAGAAAAGGCTGACAAGACGGCCAAGGCCAAGCGAGTCGGCGAATTGATCGCCGAGCGGGCCAAGGCCCAAGGCATTGGCGCGGTTGTGTTTGACCGGGCCGGTAACAAGTACCACGGCCGGGTTGCCGCCGTGGCCGATGGCGCCCGTGAGGGCGGGTTGGCGCTCTAATGGGAAGGCAGACCAACTGATGGCAGAGCTGCAGCAGACCGGGGCTGGCGATTCCCAGCGCCGCGACGGCGACAAGCGTGATGACCGCCGCGATGACCGCCGCGAAGGCGGTCGTGACGGTGGCCGCAATGGTGGCCGCGACGGTGGCCGGCGCGACCAGTCGCGCCGCGGTGGACGTGATGGCGATGATCGCAATCAGTTCATGGAGCGGGTGGTTTCGATCAACCGCGTGGCCAAAGTGGTCAAAGGCGGCCGGCGGTTCTCCTTCACCGCCCTGGTGGTGGTCGGTAACGGCGACGGCATGGTTGGCGTTGGCTACGGTAAGGCCAAAGAAGTGCCTGCGGCTATCGCCAAAGGCGTCGAGGAGGCCAAGAAGGCCTTTTTCAAGGTGCCGCGGATCCAGAAGACCATCCCTCATCCCATCCAGGGCGAGTCCGCAGCTGGTGTTGTTTTCATGCGCCCAGCCGCGCCTGGGACCGGTGTTATCGCCGGTGGACCGGTGCGCGCAGTGCTCGAATGTGCCGGTATCCACGATGTTTTGTCTAAGTCACTGGGCAGCGCCAACGCCATCAACATTGCCCATGCCACGGTGGCGGCGCTCAAAGCCTTGGAGGAACCGCAAACCGTGGCCGCTCGCCGCGGCCTGCCGGTCGAAGATGTGGCGCCAGCGCCACTGCTGCGGGCGATTGCAGCCGGTGCCAAGGCTAACGAGGAGCAGCCATGACCACTCTGGTAATCAAGCAGATCAGATCGGCTATTGGCGGCAAGCGGAACCAGCGCGAGACGCTGCGTACGCTGGGCCTGCGCAAGATTGGTCAAAGCGTCGAAAAGCCGGACCGCCCGGAAATCAGGGGCATGGTCCGCACGGTGGCTCACCTAGTGAGTGTGGAGGAGATTGACTGATGGCAACGGACAAGGATTTCGATCCGGCTGCCGGCGCTCCGGCCGAGCCCAAGGCCGACCAGGCCAAGTCAGCCGAACCCAAAGCCGACCAGGCAGAAAAGCCTGAGCCGAAGGCTGACAAGGCCGATAAGCCTGAACCCAAGGCGGAAAAGCCAAAGGCCGACAAGCCCAAGGCTGACAAGGCTGAGCCAGCCGAACCCAAAGCCGACCAGGCAGACAAGCCTGAACCCAAGGCGACCGTCAGCGAGGCTGAGGGCGAGGACGTCACGGAAGACACGACATCGGACAAGGTACAGGTACTCAAACTGCACCACCTCAGGCCGGCCCCAGGCGCCAAAAAGGCCAAGATACGGGTCGGTCGCGGCGAGGGCGGCACCAGAGGCAAAACCGCCGGTCGCGGCACCAAGGGCACCAAGGCTCGCGGCCGGGTGCCGGCCCGCCTAGAGGGCGGCCAGATGCCACTGCATATGCGCCTGCCCAAGCTGCGCGGCTTCAAA
>Ga0123356_10000386_pt1 | contig 50321 bp, 38 predicted proteins | sample TergutEmb28metaG_2_FD_92546 | JGI IMG/M metagenome (GOLD analysis project Ga0123356, IMG submission 92546) | Embiratermes neotenicus P3 segment gut microbial communities from Petit-Saut dam, French Guiana - Emb289 P3 | ecosystem: Host-associated > Arthropoda: Insects > Digestive system > Gut ...
CAATTCTATTTCCGTACCACTGACGTTACAGGAGAAGTTTTCCTTCCCGCAGGTGTAGAAATGGTAATGCCCGGTGACAACTTAACTATTACCGTTAAATTGTTATCAGAAATCGCTATCAACCTGAATCTTCGTTTTGCTATCCGCGAAGGTGGACGTACCGTTGGTGCAGGACAGGTAACGAAAATATTGGATTAATACCAAACACACCGTAGAGACTGGGCACGCCCCGTCTCTACAATTAGGGGAATAGTTTAAGGGTAGAATAGCGGTCTCCAAAACCGTTGATGGGAGTTCGAATCTCTCTTCCCCTGCAAATGGAAAAAAGGCGCAATTTTTTGCGCCTTTTTCATGACATTCCGAAAAACATCATATTTTCGCGAGCATTAAATCCCCGTAGAGACGTTACACACAACGTCTCTACAATATTGTATTTAAAACCATTACAAATTATGGATCATTTTATCGTTTCCGCCCGCAAATACCGCCCATCCACGTTTAACACGGTGGTGGGGCAAGATGCCATTGTTTCTACACTCAAAAATGCGATTAAAACACAGCAGGTGGCGCAAGCGTTCCTGTTTTGTGGCCCTCGGGGCGTGGGCAAAACCACTTGCGCACGCATCTTTGCCAAAGCGCTCAACTGCCATCATCTCACACCCGATTTTGAGCCTTGCAACCAGTGCGAATCCTGCAAATCGTTCAACGCTTCAGCATCTTTTAATGTGTATGAATTAGATGCAGCTTCCAACAACTCGGTGGAAGATATTCGCTCGTTGGTAGAGCAAGTGCGCATCAGTCCGCAGGGCGCCAAATTTAAAGTGTATATCATTGATGAGGTGCACATGCTTTCTAATCAAGCGTTTAATGCTTTTTTGAAAACATTGGAAGAACCGCCGCCATACGCCAAATTTATTTTGGCAACCACCGAAAAACATAAAATTATCCCTACCATTTTATCACGTTGTCAAGTGTATGATTTTAAGCGTATTGGCGACAATGACATCATGAAACATTTGGCTTTCGTAGCAAAAAATGAAACCGTACAAGCCGAAGAAGAAGCCTTGCGTGTAGTTGCCTCAAAAGCCGACGGCGCGCTACGAGACGCGCTCTCCATTTTTGACCAATTAGTTAGCTTCTCCGGAAAAGATATTACCTACCAAACTACCATTCAGCATTTGAATGTGTTAGATGTAGATAATTATTTTAGAATGACCGACTTCTTGTTTAGCGAAGACAACGCCGCCGCTTTATTGCTTTTTGATGAAATTCTAAACCGCGGTTTCGATGGACAACACTTCATTTCCGGCTTAGCAGCGCATTTCCGCCAACTGTTAATGGCGCAAAACCCTTCTACTATTAAATTAATGGAGGTCTCCGATGCAGTAAAACAGCGTTTTTTCGAGCAAGCCGAAAAATCCGATAAACAGTTATTACTTCGTGGCTTAGAATTAACCAACCAATGCGATTTCAACTACAAACTATCTCAAAACAAACGCCTCAGCGTAGAAATTTGTTTAATGCAAATCAACGGAAACTACGTTTATAAATTAACCGCCCCCGTCAGGCAATCACGGGAGAAATAACACAGACCAACCGCCTTCCGGTGTAGGGGGCTTAGTGCCTTCCACTACCCCGCAGCAATCCACGCGCGGTTTCGTAGCCCCATCTTCCGCCCCCATTAAAAAAACGCCGGATATTGGAGACATCATCGGAGAAAGGGAGAAAGGAGAAAAGGAACAGGGAGAAGGCACAAAGGCGCGAATGGGCGAAAGCACGAAAGAAGAAGACAGAATGGAAGTGGACGAAAAATCCCCTTCAAATTTTGAAGGGGTGTCCGGCGAAGCCGGACGGGGTAGTTTATATGAAAATAAACCGACTGAGGCAAAGCCTCAGCCGAACGAGGGGATTGCGGGTCAAGCCCGCAATGACGGGGAAAAATTCCTTCTCCTCTCTGAGGAGAAGGTGGCAGACGGCGGCTCGCCGCCGGATGACGGAAGAGGTGATAATGACTTCCCCACCCACTGGCACACCATGTTCAACCACATCTTCCACTCTGTTCCAACCATCTACATCCCTCTAAAAGAAACATTACCCAAAATAGAAAACAACATCATCAAAGTAACCGTCAAAAACGAAGTTCAAAAAGAGCATTTTGAGGCGAAAATCAGGGATGTGTTAGAGTTTTTGCGCACGCATTTTAATGAGCAAATAGAAGAAATCATTGTAGAAGCGAATGAACAATTAGAAACCAAGAAGATTATTTACGATGTAAAAGATAAGCTGCAAAATTTTAAAGAGCAAAACGCTGAATTTGAAGATTTTTTGCAAATATTAGACCTGAAAATAAAAGATTAAATGGAAATTTATATCCCCAATCTGACCTTAGAGAGGAAGATCATTTTAAAGAAATATAAAGAGTTGTTGCATTTGCTTCCGCCGAAAGCGAGCAAGAAACAACGCAACCTTTTTCACAAAGCATTCGCCTTGGCAGTAGATGCGCACAAGGATATGCGGCGAAAAAGCGGGGAACCCTACATTTATCATCCCATCGCCGTGGCGCAAGTGGTTGGAAAAGAAATCAATTTGGGCGTTACTTCGATGATTGCCGCACTCCTGCACGATGTGGTGGAAGATACAGATTACACGTTAAAAGACGTGAAAGATATGTTTGGCGAAACAGTCGCAAAAATTGTAGATGGTCTTACTAAAATTGAAGACATTGTAATAGACGGCGACCAATCGGTGCAAGCCGAAAACTTTAAAAAGATTTTGCTCTCCACTGTGGAAGATGTGCGCGTTATTTTAATTAAGTTGGCGGACAGGTTGCACAATATGAGAACGTTGGGCTCTTTACCGCAAGAAAAACAATGGAAAATATCTTCCGAAACCTCCTTCTTCTTCGTGCCCATTGCGCATCGGTTGGGGCTATATTCTATTAAAAGCGAACTGGAAGATTTGGCAATGAAATACAACGATCCGGTAGAGTACAACAAGATTTCTCATGCCCTTGAAACTACAGCGCAAGAAAGAAACACCCTTATTGAAGATTTTACCAAGCCTATCGTTGAGAAACTGAAAGAAACAGGCATTGAAGCCAAAGTGTCTAGCAGATCAAAATCTATTTATTCCATTCATCAAAAAATGATTCGGAAAAAAATAAACTTTGAAGATATTTACGACATTTTTGCGGTGCGCTTTGTGTTTGATTCACCGCCCGAAGAAGAAAAAATTATTTGCTGGCGCATTCACACCATTATTACAGAACTTTATAAATCCAACCAGGCGCGGGAAAGGAATTTTATTACAAATCCTAAATCCAACGGGTATCAGTCGTTGCACATTACTGCCATGAGCAAAACCGGCAAGTGGGTTGAAGTTCAAATCCGTTCTCAACGTATGGATGAGATTGCGGAAAAGGGAGTTGCCGCGCACTTCAAATATAAGGAGGAAAGTAAAAGCCCGCAAGAATACGAAAACCGTGTGGAAGAATGGCTTGAAAAAATTCGGAGCATGCTCAAAAGCGAAGATACTACCGCTTTGGAATTTTTGAACGAGGTAAAGCTCAATCTTAATCTCAAAGAAGTGATCGTGTTTACGCCCGCCGGCGAAAGGAAGGTGTTGCCTGCCGGAGCTACCGTGCTTGATTTTGCATACGACCTGCACACCAATCTCGGCAATCATTGCATCGGCGCCAAGGTGAATTATAACATTGTTCCCATTGACTATGTGCTGCGCAACGGCGATCAACTTCAAATTATCACCTCAAAAAAACAGAGTCCTAAACCGGAATGGATCAATTATGTAAAAACCGCCCATTCGCGCGAAAAAATTAAGGAAGCTTTTCGCGAAGAACACAAAAAGAAAGAAGAGAAAGGCAAAAAAATATTAGCCGAAATTTTCGATTCATTAAAAATTGAACATAATGCTTCTAATGTAGGCCGCGTGCAAGCCGACGCCAGAATTTTATCGCCTTACGAATTTTGGAATCATATTGCAGAAGGTACGATTACCAAAGATCGTATCCGTAAAATTTTTAGAAGAAAAACCTCCTCTAAAAGCGCTATGGATGATTTCAGAAAAAAAATTGCAGATCAGTCGCGAGATAAAGAGATTGACACATTGATAGATGAACAATTGGAGAAAAAACCGGAGGTGTTTTTATTGGATGAAACCTCCGATGTGATCCGTTACGTGCTCGCCGAGTGTTGCAATCCCATTCCGGGCGATCAGGTAATGGGTTTCCAAATTACCAACGACACGATAGAGGTACACCAAACACAGTGCCCGTATGCCATTGAACAAATGTCGAAATTTGGCAATCGTATTATCAAAGCAAAATGGCGCAAAGAATCGAATGTGGCATTCCTGTCCGGTATTCTCATTTCCGGCTTCGACAGAAAAGGAATCATCAAAGAGATTATTGATGTTATATCTTCCCAAATGGAATTGAATATCAAATCGCTTGACTTTTGGACAAAGAGCAATACCTTTACGGGAAAACTAATGATATACATCCAAAACGTTAAGGCGCTGAACGAGTTAATTGAAAATCTAATTAAAATAGATCAAGTAGAAAAAGTAGAGCGCATTGCGCCGGAATAGTTTTCCTTTCAATCTCTCACACACCTCACACTTATCGCATCCGTCAGGTTAATTTTAACCGTTTCAACCCGATTACAGTAATAGGTAAATTGTGCGGCAAGAGAACCAGTAGCCGTTGGCTCATCTGAAGACCAAAAGGCGGTGTAGCCGTACAGATTTTCGAAACGTTGCGTGTTGCTGTTGTAGAGACCTGCCCCGCGAACGTCTAAGCCTGCAATATTGGTGTTGCTGTTGGGATGTAGCCAAAAATCAGGATTTTTCAAATCGTTCGCTGCATACATGTTGAGCGTTGCCAATTCGGCGGGGGTGGGCAAACGCCAGCCGGCAGGACAGATGAGATTGCCCTCAATGCCCATACCCGTTGCAGCATACCAATTGTACAGCAATCCAAAATTACTTTCGTTTTGGGCAATATCAGCATAGCGGCTGCTGTAGTACGTTACAAACGGAATATCTTCGCCGCTTTGATACAGTTTGGCGTGCAAATTCTTTGCTGTCCAGCAAATTCCCTGCAAATCACGCACGTTGTAGAGGAGGTTGTTTACGGCATCGTACATCTCATTAATTATTGTAATGGTAATAGTAGCCGTAGTGGCGCACTCTCCCGGATCGGGGGTGAAGGTGTATTCGGTGGTTTCCGTATTGTCTATTTCCGGCAACCATGTGCCTTTAATGCCCTCATCGGAGATGCGCGGCAGCGGAATAACGGCGCCGGTACAGCGCGTAGTCTGCACTCCCGCAAACGTTGGAGGCTCTACATTCGGAACTATCGTAATGGTAATAGTAGCCGGCGTGGTACACTCGTCGGAAGTGGCTGTAAAGAGATACTCGGTGGTTTCCGTATTGTTTATTTCCGGCGACCATGTTCCCAAAATTCCATTGTTGGAAGTGGTGGGCAGCGCGGGAATGTCGGAATCTGCACAATACACGTCACGTATTCCCGTAAAGATGGGTATCAGCGATGTAAAGTTTGCCGTTAAAGCGCTGTCGGAGGTTGCGTTAAAAGTGAAGGTGGGAAGCGTAGAGAGTACAGTTGCCCCACTTGTCCAGCTTACAAACCTGTAACACTCTTCGGGAGTTGCGGTTACGGTTACGCTCTCATTTTCCTTGTAGGTACCGCCACCGTTTACCACACCGCCATTATACGGATTTGCCCATACCACGATGTCGTAAGTTATAATCAAATAGGTATTTATAATCAACTCGAAAGGCGCATCCAAAGTGCCGATCTCGCCATCTTTAATATAAACAATACACGCGCAACCACAAAAAATAGTGGGGGGAGACTATAAGAAATGGTGGGGGAGCCCACAAGAAACGGTTGACCCCACTGGCGGAGGTTGGAGAGGGGATGCTTGTTCGCTACAGCAATGATCAATCATGTAACGTTTTTTCTGCATTATTGGCATATTAATGTACATTCCTCCCCAAAATCGGCACCGTTTTTTCTTTTTTGCAGTTTTTAACTCATTGATTTTTAGAAAAATAATCTCATAAAATTGATTTTTGTATGAAAATTATTTTATTTTCGCGGCGTGAAACGAAGAACATAAAATATTAATCTATGAGAAATGAAACCTCCCCCCCAAAAGCCACATTTGAAAGCGCATGGGCATTAATTCAGGAAAATGCTCAAGCCATTAAAGCCATGCAGAAAGAGCTTGGCGGAATCTCAAACTCCAATGGCGCCATAGCTGAATCGTACTTTGTGAACAGCTTTGCAAACGCTATGCAGTTTGCCGGACAGGAGTATGATGAGATTGATTATCATATTAGAAAAAAAAATAAAAAACTTAACCTTCAAGGTGAGTACGACCTGGTGTTATATAATTGCACCTCTGTTGTAATCATTGAAGTAAAGTATAAAGCAGACCTGGAAGATATTGGTGAGCTGCTGGAAAAAGCGCCCATTTTCAAACAATTGTTTCCACAATACGCAAATTTTGATCTGTATCTCGGTTTAGCTGCCCTCCACTTCAACAAAAAGGTGGAGAAAGAATCCATAAAGCAAGGCGTTGCGGTGATTAAACAGATAGGCGATGCTATGGTAATTAATGATGCGCATTTGAAAGTGTTTTAAGGCAAAGAGTTAGGATTATGGCTGAAAGCCATAACCACATTCCTTAGTAAAATAATTTTCTAATGATACTTAATATATAGCCATTATTTTTAAAATTTTATGTTTCTTTGCACCATTCAATTAAAGAAACACGTATCACTATGACCACAACAAATCTAATTATAGTTGATGATCACGAGTTGTTTCGTATTGGCATTCAATCGGTAATTAAAAGCAGGTATCCTGATATTAATATTGTTGGGGAAGCTCAATCGGGGGCGGAGTTTTTCGCCTTACTGAAAATTACTCCCGTTGATATTGTGCTGCTCGATATTGCCCTACCCGACACCAGCGGTGTGGATATTGCCCGCCAATTGAAAAGGGAATACCCCAACGTGAAAATCCTTGCCATTTCTGCCGACAATTCCGCCTCTATCATAGACGAAATGCTCGCTATCGGCATTGACGGTTTTATCAGTAAACTCAACAGCGATCCCGACACGCTTGTAGAAGCAATACGCTCTGTTATGCAAGGAATTGAATATTTTGGAAGCGACATTTCCAGTATTATTCGCCAGATTTATGTCGCCAAAAAGAAAACAACACAAATAACTTCCGAGTTTTCGGAACAGGAAAGGCGTATTATAGAATGTAGCCACGAAGGGCTTTCTGTGAAACTGATTGCCGACCGGCTCGGCATCTCTATCAATACCGTGAATTGGCATAAAAACAATATTTTCCATAAACTCGGTATCAACAATTCTCTCGAAATGGTACGCTTTGCCATAAAAAACGGGATAATCAAAGCTAAAAATTAAGAATTAAAATTATTCAATATGAAAAAAATCGTTTTTCTCGTCGTAGCTTTAAGCTGTTGTAGCTTTGTTTTTGCGCAAAAAGGTAAAAATTCAGGCGCTTCAAATCATGAAAACCGCCCGTTGTACTTCGGCGTGAGTGTAGGACCTACAGTGGATTGGTTTGCCCCCACGACCAAAGATTTTAAATTGGTTAGGGAAAGACCAAAAGCCGGATTTATTGCCGGAATTAATGTGGACGTTAATTTAACCAAAGGGAAATGGCTTTATTTTTCTACAGGTTTATTAATGAGATATTTGCAAGGGGAGCTTGCGTTTGAGAATCAGTATATTTTTAGTAAATTTGTGATGATTACAGACACGTTAGTTTTATCTACTGTAAGAACTTTCCAGGCGAGTTATTTGGTTATTCCTACGGGAGTTAAGTTTAGAACACCGCCTTCAAGAGGATGCGTTTTTGTGGGGAAGGTAGGATTATATCATCAATTCAAATTGGGAGGGGATAAATTTGATAGCTTTTCGTTTCCCGATCTACCGGGCTATTTTATCACAACTCCAAAAGTGAAAAATGATGCTGCGGCGCTGTTTGCCGAAACCGGATACGCCGGAATAGGGTTTGAGTATATCTTCAAAAGCAACATTCGCGTGTTTATGAATGCGGATTATGCTTGTCAGTTTAATTACTTCAGTTCTAAGGCCGTAAGCAATGTGGTGGCCGATGCACGGTTTAGAGCGATTGTGCATTCGTTGCATGTTACTTTTGGGATTTTGTTTTGAGCTCGCAAAGGCGCAGAGATGCGAAGAGGTTCTATTGAAGGATCTTTGTTAATTCTTCGGTAATAATTTCTTTTGCGTATTTGGTTTCTATTAATTTTCGGGCGTTTTTACCTATTTCTGTACATTTTGTTGTATTATTTACACAAAAATCTATGATTTGGATCATGGTTTCGGGCGTGTCGGCAATGAGGATGTTTTCTTTATGGGAAATACCGATGCCTTCTGCGCCGATGGTGGTGGTAATGACCGGCTTGCCCAAAGCTAATCCTTCCATAATTTTTATGCGCATGCCGCTTCCCGACAGTAATGGAACGATCATAATGTCGTGCGCTTTGATAAAGTGTTGTGCATTTTCTACAAAATCGAAAATCTGCACATTTTGGAGGTTTTTATTATCAAAAACAGCTTTATTTCCTTTGCCGGCAAGAACTAATGTTAATTTGGGATGTTTTTCCACCACTTTTTTCCAAACATTTTCTAAAAACCATATCATACCTTCAATATTGGGCTGCCAATTCATACTTCCTATATGAAATAATGAAATGTTGCTCTCATCAATTTGCTGATCTTCATATTGATAAGTTGACAGATCTATTCCATAAGGAATCACTTTGCTGCTGAGATTGGGGAATTGCTTTTGGAAGAAAATATGATCCACCTCGGTGATAGGCATATAGCCGTCTATTTTGTGAAATAGGGATAATTCAAAACGTTTTAATGAAGTGGCAAGATAGCGATAAGTGGCCTTTTTTAAAGGATTTTTTGCCTGTTTGGATAATCTTTCCCAAATTAAGTATTCAATATTATGCAAACGTAACAAAATGCGAGCCTGAGAGTATTTTTTTATGGTTTCGATGTAATTTCCTACAAAAATAGACTCTAAAATAACTACATCGAACCTTTCTTGTAAAAATAGTGCTTTTAATTTTTTATCCATTTTTTTTGAGAAGAAACGGTCGGCTTGCAAGGAAGTGCGTTTTATTAGCGAAGTAATAGCTTTAGTTATAGTTGTTTTCGTGTTAACAGAAATCGACTCAAATCGAGTTTTGTCGAAATGGGGGATAAATTCTTCAGCGTGCACTGCCGGATGTTTAGCAGTAGCTATAGAAACCACCTTTACTTCAACGCCTGCATCTAACAAACAGGTGGTAATTTGGTGCATTGCCAAACAACCTCCATCCACACAGGGAACCGGCGGTTTATGAGTGAGTTGCAGGACTTTCATGCTTTTTTCTTGTAAATAATTTTTTCAGATTAAGTTGCTGTATTCTTTTGCTAATTTCTTCAGAAGATAATAATGCGGAATCTACAGAGGCCTGGTAAGTGAGGAATGCACAAATAGGAACGAGTATAAGAGTGGAGAGCCACATGCCAAACCAAACGGGAACGGCATCTCCTTTGGCCAATTTTTCTCCAAAAATAGAAAGCATAAAATAAGAAGAAAAAAAGACTACCGTAATCACCAAAGGCACTCCTATGCCTCCCTTACGGATAATAGAGCCTAACGGAGCCCCAATAAAAAAGAATAAAATACATGCCACAGCAAATACATATTTTTTATACCATTCTGTCATATAAGAAGTTATATTGAAATAAAGATGCCCTTTATACTCTTTATGCATATTTGATGAGTTTTTAAAATCATTTTTCAACACCACCACTCTATCCAGAACTTCTTTTTTTTCTTTGGCGCTTAACTCGCTATATGGAATGTTGGAACAATTGGTAGGATTCGGTGTTTCATTGTTGGGATAGACGAAGTGTTGAAATGCATGACAAGAAGCCATAAAAGCTGCCAAAATATCATCGTTTGTTTTTTCCACAGAAACCATCACGGTATCTATCATTTTTGTAAGTTCTTTATTAGAAAGAGCCTCGTTTCGTTTTACATAAAAATCATTATCAGATTTTTCAAATTTAAAGGAAGATATGTCAAATCTTTTGTACTGTTCTGCAAAAGTGGTGCGCACCAAAGCGTTTTTTTCAACCGGTCCGGCATCGGAGCTTTCGTCCCAGGAAAAGCCATCGTATAAATAGAAAAGCATATATTCCTGATCATCGGTCATTTGCATTTTGCCTCTTTTCGCGTAAATAAATGTACTATTTCCTTGATATTTTGTGTGGTCGAACAATAAAACATCGAAAATATCTCTATTATTGCGATGTTTTTTTCCTACACGGATAGTGTAATTATCGAAGCCGTCGTAAAAAACGCCTTCTTCAATGCTTAATGTTGGTTTTTGATTTTGAATATTTTTCAACAATGACCGCATTTTGAAATATGCTTTTGGCGCTACATTATCAGAAAACCAAAAAGAGCCGCAGGCAATGAAGAAAACAAAAAGGGACAGCGCAAAAATGAGTTTTTTAATGGGTATTCCGGCCGCTTTCATGGCAATGATTTCATATCGTTCTCCCAGCGACCCGAAGGTCATAAGCGAAGATAACAGTATTGCCAAAGGAGCAGCTAAAGAAACAAAGGTGGCGGAAGCATAAAAGAGAAACTCTAAAACTATGGCGATTTCCAATCCTTTTCCTACCAAATCATCCACGTACTTCCATAAAAATTGCATTAACAAAATGAATAATGCAAAGAAAAAAGTGAGGGCAAAAGGTCCTAAAAATTTTTTAAAGAGGTATCTATAAATTATTTTCATGACCTATTAACGAAATTAATAATCGCCAATTGTTTCGGGGAGCTGATTTAATGCTATTTGTGCTTGTTCCTCATTTGGGGGTGAGCCGTGCCATTTGTGCGTTCCCATCATAAAATCCACACCCATACCCATTTCCGTGTGCATGATGACTACTACCGGCTTTGATTTTTGGGCAAGTTTTTTGGCTTCTTCCATTTGTTTTACTACATTTTCCATGATATTTCCCTGCATTTCTATCACTTTCCAGTCGAATGCTTCAAATTTGGCGTGCAAATTGCCCAAGCTGCACACATCGTCGAGCGCACCGTCAATTTGTTTTTGGTTGTAGTCTATAATGAGGATGAGGTTATCTACTTTATTTGCTGCGGCAAACATTATGGCTTCCCAATTTTGTCCTTCTTGCAGTTCACCATCGCCACACAGCACGTACACCAAATTGGGGTCGTGGTTTGCTTTTTTGGATAGCGCGGCGCCGATAGCTACGGAAATTCCTTGCCCCAACGATCCGGAAGCTACTCTGATGCCCGGTAGATCGTAATTTGGAGAAGGATGTCCTTGCAAGCGTGATCCCAGCAACCGGAATGTTGCCAACTCTTTTACGGGGAAATAGCCTCGTCGCGCCATCACGCTGTACAACACCGGCGAAATGTGCCCGTTGGAAAGGAAGAACATCTCTTCACCGGCTCCGTTTTGGGAAATATTTTCGGGAGCGCTGTTTAAGATGTTAAAAAACAGGGCGGTCATAAAATCGGCGCAACCGAGCGAGCCGCCGGGGTGCCCTGATTTTGCGGCGCAAACCATGCGGACGATGTCGCGGCGCACTTGGGTGGCGATTTGTTCTAATTCAAAAATGTGCATATTGTTTTGGCAATTTCTTTAAACTCTTCTTCCGTAAATTTTAAGATTTCTTTCCCGTGGTTCATGTCGCCTTCTACTTTAATGGGGATTAAATGAATGTGCGTGTGCGGCACTTCCAAGCCGATTACTTTGATGCCTATTCTTTCGCAGGGGATTGCTTTTTTCAGCGCGGTGGCAATTTTTTTAGAAAACAGCATCAAGCCGGTAAGTTGTTCATCGGATAAATCGAAGATATAATCGTTTTGTATTTTAGGAATGACCAACGTGTGTCCTTTCGACGTGGGACGGATATCTAAAAATGCGAAATAATCGTCGTTTTCTGCAATTTTATAACAAGGAATATCGCCTTTAATAATTTTTGTGAAAATTGTTTCCATCTTATCTTGATATTTTGATGATTTTGAATTGCATGGTTCCTGCCGGCGCCTGAATGGTGGCAACGGCATTTTTCGCTTTGCCAATTAAGCCTTTGGCGATGGGGGAGGCAACGGAAATTTTTCCGGCTTTAAAATCAGCTTCCGATTCCGGCACTATGGTGTAGGTCATCTCCATATTATTTGCCAAATTTTGGATAGTTACAATGGAGTAAATCAATACTTTAGAAGTGTCAATTTTTGTTTCGTCCAAAATACGCGCATTGGCAATCAAATTTTTTAATTTTCCAATTCTAAGTTCCAACAAACCTTGTGCTTCTTTTGCAGCGTCGTACTCTGCATTTTCAGATAAATCGCCTTTATCTCTTGCTTCGGCAATGGCTGCGGAGGCTTTTTGACGTTCAACGGTTTCCAAGAGTTTTAATTCGCATCTTAGCGCGGAGAGGCTCTCTTCGGAATAGTATTTAAATTCGTTCATAGTTGGTTAATTGTTTATTTAATACCGGTAAAAAAAGAAATTAAAGAGGCTTACTATAAGCCTCTTTAAGTTGTAGTTATAAAAGGGAGAAAAATCTTACAAGCAGATTTTCAATCCAATATAGTGATTTCCTTTCCAGAAATTAGTAAAGCGATAAGCATAATCTAACAAGAGTTGTTGATTTCCTCTTCCTTTTTTAGCTAAAGGCACCCCAACCGTAACGCCGGCGCTTGGTCCTAAGTAAAAACTATCTGCGTTCGCAAAAATTTGATTTTTTCCATCAATATTTCTTGTTTGAAAACTTTGCAACATGTAGCCTGCACGTACTTGAAAGAATTGCATAAATCCGTACTCAATACCTAAGTTGAAGTTATCGCGCGAATAAGCATTGGCAGTGAAAGATCCGGCTAATGTAATACGGTGCATAGCGTCGGTACGTGTTAATCCTTCGGCTTTTCTGTCTTCTTTGTCCATAGCTTGATATGCTTCACTGAAGATGAGAAAGTCGTAAGATAAACCGATGGTAAGTAATGCAGGAAGTTCATACTGAGCTTGCCGGAATTCCACAGTAGAGATATGGTTGGTACCTTCCAACACTCCTCTGGTTGAAATACCGTCTCCTTTATAGCTCATGGGTACTCCCAGGTTTTGCAACACTACACCAATTTTAAAGTTTTCGTAGGGTCCTGAGAGGTATTGTACGCCCACATCAATCGCGATACCATTAGCGCGGAGGTCTGAAATACTTTCATTTACAATTTTAAATGAAACACCTCCGTGAATAAATCTGTTAAATGATTTCGCATAATGGATGCCGATGTAGTTCAATCGGGGAGAAAAGATAGCTCCATTGCCGTCGGGTTGATCTACGGTAGTCATGGAAATATCTCCGAATCCCATGGCAAATATGGAAACTGCTACTGTTCCCAGGTCAATTCTGCGGCCGGTTTCTTTATTTTTAGCCGACAGCCCTTGTCCAACGCCGAAAGCATTGATATTAATACCGCCGAATGATCCGGCGAGGTATTGTGTGTGTGTGAAAGCCACTTCTGTTCTTTTAGTAAAAGCGAGTCCGGCAATATTACTGAATACGGATTCTAATCCGCGTGTTTCTGCTACGCCGCACGAACTCCAACCGGAAGAACGCGCCCACGGGTCAATAAGAAGATGCTGTGCTCCGGACTGACCTGAACGGTCTCTGTTTCCTGCCATTGCGGTAAATGTAACGACACAAAAACCGAGCATGATACAGATGATTAGTAAGGTTCTATATATTTTTTTCATAATCTAAAATTTTTAAGGTTACTAATTAACAATATGGTTAGAATGTATTCAAGTCGGTTGGACGCATCGTGCAGAAGAATTTCAACATTCTTTCGCCGATCCCCGGACAGTTAACATGAATTATATATACACCGCCTGCAATGGGGATATTGGCAAAGTTTTTCAAATCCCAGTTTACAAAAGACGTTTCGGTATCCCCTTTGGTTAGTGTACGCACTAAAATTCCACTTACCGTGAAAATATTGATAGTTACGGGCGCATCATTTTTCAAACCTGTGGGTAGATTAGTGATTTTAACCATGGTTTCCAGCGCATTTCCTTCATACAAGGAGGCGCCATAATAAGGATTAGGCACAATGTTGATTTGATCGAGCACGGTTTGATATACCCGCGTATCATTGAATGTAGGCGCCAATTCTTTGGTAGAGACTTTATACACGGGATAACCCAGGTGGTCGAGATCTGCCGGAACGGTATATTGTCTTTGTGCCGGAGAGTTATACCATCTTGAAATGTATCGCATGTAAGGACGCGTAACCCGTATTTTATAAGTAACCTCGCTACTCAGCCATTGTCTTCGGAGTTCCGGATCTTCAGGCTGCATGGGAATATGCGTGTACATTACGTTGTTGAATAATTGCATTTTAATAGTTCGCTCCCATATTATAGTGAGGGGTAATCTCGGCCTGGTCGGGTGATTCGGAATCATAAATTGATTAAATTTTTGAACCAACCATTCTCCCTGGTCATAAGACGGACATTCATAAGCAGGATACTTTTTTGTTTCGGGGTCAATAAAGCTTTCATACGCAACACTCGGCGCCATGTTACCTCCGCTTGGCGTTCTTATTAAAGTATCCATAAGGTTAAAGTTACGTTTTGCATTGTTTAGAAAATCATTTTCCGGAAAATGATAACCATAGTGGTTAGGGTTATGATTAGGCGGACTGTCACTTGGTTTTGCTACACCACCATACAATCCATCCGAATTAAAAAAGAGTCCGGCGGTATTTCCTGCACTATTACAAATATAAACATAATGCATTCCACCCCAAATTCTTTCTATTCCAAGATCTGTTAATCTAACCCGCTGATTTATTTGTACAAATTCAAACAACATATCGTACTGCCATTGAGGAATGGGAGTTCCTGCTCTTATAAAAGGAATATCCAACGTATCAACATCTTTTGTGGCGAGTGCATATACATAAGTGGGGTTGAATATCATATCGTTTCCATTGATAAGGTTACCATATTTTGCCAGGGTGGTGTCAGAATTTTCACCGAACATGATATTCAAACGCTCACCTGTTTCAAGATTTACGGCATATCCGGGGAACCAGCCCATGCCTTGATTTCCAGTGGGGCCAAAACCATCTGTGGCATCGGGAGTAGGATTACCATCTTTATCAACGGATATTGCTTTTCTCGGTTCATTTTTCAATGCTCCTCCTTCTGCTTTAGTACGATCTGAGCACGATTCTAATACCACACATCTTGTCCATTTATCCCGATCCGGTGTAAGTACAATATCCACTGAATAGAGATTGGTCATCGTTTGATTATAACCGGGCTGTCTGGTGGGTAGTTGTATATCTTGAAAGCTGTAATAAGCAGGGAGGGGTTCCTGAGCTTGAATAGTGGTAGTACCGGGACCGGGGCGAGGAAAAGTATTTTCATCAGGGTTAACATATTTTGCTTGCGGCCCACCGTCGTATGGGGAAGCTAACACATATGGCGCCCATGTTCCGTTGCAAAGGGTTCGAAATTCACCTGTATAATCTTTAAAAGCACGATCTTGTATCCAATTTGGCGCTCCTGTTTGCTGATCAACACGGAACGACAGGCGGTTCGTAATAAAAAATGCATCTTCCAATCTCCATCTTTCATATTCATTTTTAACAGGAGGGTTACCTGCATAAGCAGCAGGATCCTCCCATTTACCTTTGTCGCGATTTCCGGCACGAATCCAATTTGAAGGAACATCCACGGAAGCGCTCATCAAGCCTGTGATCCATTGACTATTAGGTCTTTCAAAAATAACATCGCCTTGCGGAGGATCAATTTTTCGAGATTGTGCATAGTGAAGTTTTGCTTTATAGTCATTATATTTAACTATACCGAGCGTGTCACCCATAATACGCCCCCAAATTGCAATAATTTCGGGTTGGGTGTTCACAAAATCGATATTTGTAATGCCCACAGAGATACCTAACGGGAAGATAATTTGTTCGTTATGTTGCCCGATTGATGTTTGAGAAGTAAACACACGCATTGCGTTGCCATAATTATCTATTAAACCGGCTTCTATTAATTCCTCATCCGATACGGTTGGGTCAATAGAAAGTATCCAATACGCATCGTTAGATAGATCGGTAGTAGCATTGTTTATGACAGAATCTCTAATAATAATCGTGTAATCGTATGGTTTTACGCGAAGCGGGTCTATTACTTTTACATTGAGGGGACCTGCATTCTTTTCATATTTAAGTTCGGCAGCTCTAAATGTACTATTGCCGGCAGCGTCTTTATCGCCACCTTTCACGATGTAGTCAATCGTTTCTTTTGTAAGTTCCAATGGCACACCGCCATTTCCTTGTCCATCCACACGAATAATGTTTGGAATGGAGCCATAATCGCTGTTTAGCGTAAGGCCTCCGCCATGAACAGATGGTGGATGCGGTATTGCGGGAATTGCTGTAACAGACCTTCCTTCTGCTGTTTTTCGACCTCTCAGATAGGGGAGTTTTTGTCCAACTAATCCTATGGGGCTGCTATCGTCAATGAAGAAGGGCGCATATTCGTTATAAGCATAAGCGATGGCAATGAAATAGTATGTTTTGTAATTCACTAATTGCCGGTTTCCTGTAGCAAAAGCATCCTGGATAACTTCAAATGAGTGTTCGATACCGAGGTTGGCGCCATCCACCTTTTCTCGTGGAACAGGCACCTGCAAACTTTCATCAAACTCCCAATTGATAAGTCTTCCGACAGGACGACCATTCTTATCAAAGTTAACAACATCATATTGTCGTATTATTCGAGCCAAACTTGGATTGTCCAAATCGTTGGCGCCTACTTCAGGGCCTGCAACCTGGAATATTTGGTATCCTTCAAAACGGTAATACCGATCATAAAATATAGTGTCGAAGGTTGTTGAAAACACCGTGGTATCCCCACCAAAATAGATCACAGTATCCTTTGTAAAAAAGATCACCGTATCTATTCCGCCTATACTAACTATTAATGAGTCGCTTATAGTAATTTTCATTGAGTCAATACGATGTTGTATTACGTCAATTCTAAGTTCTGGAATAGTGGGGTCCATTTCTTCATAGTCTTCCAGTTCATTATTACCTGCGGCGCTATTAGATAACAATAAGATAAGTTTTTGGTCATATTCTCTAATTGTTAAATTGGGCGCATCTGGGCCATCCAATACTTTGAAACAATTTTCGAACAGCGCCTGACATCTATCATCTGCAATAATTAACAGACTGATAGAAGCTTGCACTCCGCCTTGTGTGGCGCGCGCCCACGGAATACCTACCGTGATATAGTTACAAGCGCCTTGTTTGAGAGTAAATGGCCCTGCAGATTGCATAAAACGGCGGTCATCCGGGGAGTTTCTTTTAGATCCTGTTCCATTCGGGTCTTCTTCCGACCAGGTTCCTGTTCTACCTCCGTTTCCATAGATGGCTCCCGGTTGCACTCCTCTGGTGCCCCAGTTGCAATAGTCGGTGCCTCTTGGGAACATAAAATCACACTCCGCAGTATTTTTGTTATCAAAGCCATTTCCACCGTAGGTCATTCGTTGACCATTTTTCCATATTCCTCTCAAAAGATTGTAAAATTCAACGGCATTACCGGGGTCTCCAATTTCAGAGCTACTATTATTATGGTAAACAAAGCGTCGCATTCCGAAACGTTCATTATCTACAATTCCATCGCCAAAGTTTACACCATTGATGGCAAATTGATTGTTATATCGTATAGGCATGGTGTCTTTAGTACCGTCATGATTTGTAATTTCAATTGTTTTCGTAGGGTGAGGTTCTGAAAGATCTTTCGGACCATTCGGATACTGATCAATTGGCCACTGTTCAAACAAATAATCTACAAATAGCCTGCAGTATTCTCTTTGTGTCTCACTTCCGGTAGCATCAGCTAACTCTTTATGGAATTTAGGATTGTCGGAACCGTCCGGGTCAATATAGGGACCTTGAAAGAAGTCCACTCCTACTGCCGGAGGATTAGATCCATAAGCCCAAAACTGTCCGGTGCCATCAATTTCAACACCATTATAACAATACCCCATACCTCTGTTTACATCACAACCCACATAGTCGTCTTGTGCATATCCCAAGTCGGGGTCCACCCATTGTGAGAAATAAGTATTTCTGAGTGTATTTCTACCACGGTTAATGATTTCATAAGAATAGAACGTCATTTTATTCAACTCGTCATTAGTAGCAAAAGCAAATGCTTGTACCCTTATTTCAAGTCCGATAGATCTATTACTTCTTGATTCGGTATGTGCTCCCCCCCTGTCATTAAGGAACCAAAAAATGGTTTCGTCACCTTTAAGTACGTGGTCTGCATATATCATCATGTTGTCTCTGTATTCGAAGTCTTGTTGTTGGCGTGTCCATATACGTTCCGGAGGCATAGGTAAAGCTTTACTATTTTGATATCTTCCTGTTGGGCTGGGATTTGTTCCATCAGCCGACTCGCTCCATGGCAGTTCTTTTGCTCTCTCTCTATTCACATCAGTCCATGGGCAAAGCTCATTCTCAAAGTCGTAATAAGGATAGTCGCCCAGTTGAGGCCGATACACAGTAGGGTCATTCCCTCCCCATGTTTTATACGGCGCCAAATACATTGATTCTCCATCTACTCCATTACCGGGCCATTCTAAAATAGACTGTGGGATCACGTATTCGGGATCATTTTCTATTTGGGCTCTGATATGTCTTTCTACTTCTACACGAGAAATTGGAAAGAATCTATCATAACGGCTACAGGTAGGTTGGTCAATAGATCCGTCTTTCATTTTCAACGGGCCAGTCCAAAAGTCGTTTCCTCTTTGCCCGAATGTCATAGCAGCTACATAAAGTTGTTCTGCATCATCTTGTCCTCCAATCCAAAGCGCAGCTGAAAACATAGAGGTTTTACCGGATCCTTTAGGAACCTCATATTCTGCGATTTCTTTAAACCACATAGTTCCATTGGTTTTCAAGAAGGCTCTTACAAGGTTTAAGGAGAGTTCTGTGTTTCTTGCAGGCGCTAAACAATCTGCAGACGCTTTGGGCGCTTTAGTTTTCACAATAGGACCCTTATATTTTTCAGCCTGCACTTGTAAAGTGCCCATCATGAAAATAAGGGATAAAACAATTAAAAGTTTAAATTTACTATTCATATTATTTATATTTTACAAGGTGAAACATTAAAAAGAAAACGATACGCCCAAGTGCACTCTAAAGGGTCGTGTAAAATTATAGGGATTTGCAATTGCCATTTCGTAGAAATTGATAGCTGAAGCTACCGGCATTCCGAAAGCAGTTCCTCTTGCTATTTGAGTTTGGAACAAGGAGGAAGACAGGTATCCGTCATCAATCGGGCTTCCTGTGTAGTCGTAAACACCTTGTACATTCTTTATATTGAAGAGGTTTTGAAAGTCTAAATATACAGTAAGCAAACCGGGTTTATTTTTGCGTTTTCCGCCTTCGGTTTCTTTTTTACTTGCTAAATTGAGGAAGAACGATTTATCAATACGCATATCACAGGTAAAGATCCAGGGCATATTCGCTCCGTTGATAGATCCTTTTAGCTGTCCGGCTTTTCTTTCTCCCCATTGTAAAGCGGAATATACGATAGCCGAGCGTGAATAAGGCATACCGGAAGCCGCAGAGGCCATTAAGGTGACTCCTGAGTTTTCCAACCACCTAATCTCCTTTGTTCTATCAGTACCTCTCTTTTGTTTAATAGTTTTTGGCCCGTTGTACTGAGTTCCCGAGTGGAAGCGGAGGTCAATGGTTCCGGAAATATTATGCCGCTGGTCGTCCGATAAGTTAACCAATGTTCTCAAGTTCGGTTGTCCCGAAGCGATAATGGCAAGGTTTGAACCCGGGCTTGATCCGGTTCCTTTAGCAAACTGTAAGGTGTAGTTTATACGGAAAGATAAATTCTTAGTACCCCTCATGTCAAGTCCTAACACATATCCTTGTACTGTACCAAAGTCTTGGTTTTCGAAAGAGTAATAAGTGTTTGGATAAGCGCCTGTGAAACGGTAAGATTGAATCATGTCTCTTTTTTCGGAGTAGTAAGCCGCAATACGAAGCGCTGCATTTTCTCCTACTTTTTGCCGGAATCCGATTTCATAGTCCACACTTCGCTGTGCGCGCAGTTTCGGGTTATTAATAATGTCGTTAGCAGATTGATTGTTTGTAATAAACAAATAGGAAACGGGGTCAATGAGCAAATTCGTAGCGCGGTAAGTAATAATGTTATAGTGCGCATAAAACAGTGAGTTGGTAGATACCGGGAAAGAGAATGAAATCCGTGGCATCAAACTCCATTGAGGGTTATACCTTTCAAACGCATCGCTTGAAACTTTAGAAGGAGCGTCGGGATCGAGCGCCTCTCTTAAAATGGGTCCACCTGTTCCCAAAACGCCGGTGGGGTCAGTAATTTCTTGTCCTCTGTTATTATACCATGTTTTTCCCTCTCTATAGGCTACCACTCCCGATGTTGGTGCGCCTCCCAAATCATTATCAGCAGTAGATATATAAGGAACCCAGTCTCCGGTAGCGTTATTGGGGAAGCTGAAATTTCTCCAGGCTTCGGGAACGTTTGGATTGTTTCGGAGTTGTCCTACCGTCCAGGCATCTCTCAATAAGAACGGGTCTCTTAATACCCATTGGTTGGCATTAAAATAGTCTAAACGTAATCCTACATTGAAAAGGAGGTTAGAAATAGAGAACTTATCTTGTAAGAAAATCGCCAAATAAACCGGTTCAAAAGCGCCGATAGCATATTTATCTTTTTCGTGCAAATCTCCTCCGCTGAAAAAGTTAGTTAAGCTTATTTTTTTATTTGAGATGGCGCCGGTATAGTCGTATCCGCTATAGTTAACCAACGGATTAATACCATTTCTGAGCAACTCGAAATTAGAGAATAAATCTAAACTGAAATCATTGGGGTCATAGCTGTCAATATCAAGAAATATTTGATTATTGTCAATGCCTCTGCGTGCTCTAAGATTTCTGTCAAAATTAGAAAGATTGGTCAAAATAGGATACATAAGTGTATCTATAATGGCTCCTGTGGTGGGATCGAACACGGGGTTGTTACCACCAAGTTGCCAGTATGGGTTTGCAAAATCGAAGGGGAACTGGCCGTCGTCGTAAGTCAACTCTCTCATACGACTCCACAAGCCTATAGCGTTCACAGAATAATTTCTGGTGGTAAGTTTTTCAAATTCAAATCCAAACTTCACATCGTGGTCTTTAATATTAAGAGATAAACTGGCTCTTGCGCCAATGGCGTCTTGTCTCGCTTTGGAATACCCTCCTGCATTGCGCCCCGGTGAGGTATATAATCCGTTGGCAATATTGTTGGGAATATCTCCATTTAAAAGCGCTTGATAGTTTCCATATACTTCATTAGTTAAGTTGAAACCTCCCAGAAACTGCCAAACTAAAGCGCGGTCAACGTCAGAAGCGTTGTTAATATCTACCCCTGTTTTTTCTTTTATAAAATCAATGAAATTTTGAGTATAAGGTAATAATTCGGGATTATAATAGTTTCCGTTATTGAGATATCCGTCTTTTTCAAATGTTACCCAGTTTGCAGCCTGATAGTTTACCAATTTCATAGCCCTCATCATACTATCTCTTCCGGTAAAGGGGTTATATACCTGCATCATTTCCGGCATATACAAGTCGCTTCTTTCGGTAGTAAACTTACCGATATAGCCATATCCGAAGAGGTTATCTTTAAGAACTCTGTCTTGAGATTTTCCATTATATAATGTATAATTAACATTAATGTCATACATTACATTTTTTAGGATAGCATTTGCGGCGGTATCTGTTTTTACGCGGTGGTTTATTCTGGCGCTTAAACGCAGTGTATTATTTACCCCCATTCCGCTATTGTTTGCATTAAAGAGTGCATTGAATCTTCCCCAGTTAAGCCATTCCATGTATTCATACGATCCGGTGAAAGAGATGCGGAGATTGTTTTTGGATCTTCCTCGTGCATCTTTTCCACCTCCCATAATATCAATTTTTCCGGTAGCAATAAAGCCCCAGTCTTGAGCTTGCTGACGTACTCTTACTTGTTTAAAAGCGTCGCTTCCCAAATCATTCGCTCTGTAATAAGGCACGTATCTTCCGGTAGCGAATCTGTATTCGATGGGGTTGTTAATAATATCTTGCGTAACCTCTGGTTTAGCCATCCATGATCCGCCTCGGAGTGGTCGGCTGTCCATGTTATAAGTACCTTCGGCAGCGATGAAGAATCCCATACGTGGTGGGTCTTGGGGGGTTTTACCTCTAAGAATAGGACCGGAGATGTTAGCTGCAGCCAACATTTGTCCATATCCTTCCACAGAGCTTCGGAGTTCTACGCTTCCGTGGTAGTCTTTCGCTACGCCACGGGTGGTGATCACGGTGAAGCTCGTACCGTCTCCAAATTCAGCGGGGATACCGCCTTGAATAAGTTCGGCGCCTTCCACCGCTTGCATGGGCACGCCGGCATTTCCACGCACCCGCACGCCGTCGATCATGGTTTGTTGACCATCACTACGGTTACCGCGCACGGCTGCGATATTGCCGTCCACAGAGGCAACACCGTCTAAGTTTGAGAGGGCGGCCGTAATAGAACGTCCGGGCGTTTTACGCACTTCATCTCCGGTTAATTTTGAAGAGGAGGTCGTGTTGTCTTGCGAGAAGATGGGTGGTACCCATTCCACTATTACCTCTTCCAATTCGGTAGAAGCGCAATCAACCACAAGGTTAACAAACTTCACTTCCGAAGCTGACACATAAATACCCGTTTGGGTGTAGGTAATCGGGCAAGTTGCTCCACCGGCAGTAATGTCGTACGTACCTGCTGCAATACCAAAGATTGAGTATTCGCCGCGGTCATCGGTGTATCCACCGTTGAGCACCTTACCATCCTGTTTTAAAAGAATTTGCAGGAATGGTACCGGAGATCCGTCAGGACTTTTTACTACCCCTTTAATGGTACTTTGGGCGTAAAGCACGCTCCCAGCCAACATACACAAAGAAAGTGTAAAGAGTAATTTTTTAATCATAGCCATTAAATTATATTAAACATAAAATTAGAATTTTCAGGAATGCGAAAATATGAATTATTTCTTTTCGGTTACAAAGAAATAAAAAAAAATCATAAAAAAAGCAGTAATTAATTAGCTTTTAGTGTTTTTAAAAATCTCACTAAACAAGAAAGCTCTTTGAAGCTCTGTGCCTTCAAAACCTTCTAATAATACAATATTATTTTCTGAATCAATATTTTGTGAAATGTTTTCAGAAGTTTTTACGGGAGGACTCACTGTTCCTGTATTTTGTGTTTTTTTATTTTTTTTGTTCGTTTTTGTATAAAAATCGGCATTTTGTGGTGAATTATGAACATCATATTGTCGAAAAATGACTACCGGATCGAGGGGATTATACGAGTCTGCTTCCTGTGGAAAATCATGATAAGACTCTTCCGCTCTTTCCGGCGAAGATTGCTTTTTCTTTTTCGATTTTATATACAAGCTAAAAATTGAAATAGCGATTGCGAAGAGTAAAAATATGATTTGTTCGGTGTCCATAATTATTGATTTAAATTTTCTTACCTCACACCCCTTACCTCTCTGTAAATTCTTGATATTATTTTTTTCGTATAAAGCGGAAAGTCGGCTTTCATCATCCAGTCGTAGTAAGGAGGTTCTATCATGAAAACTTTTTTAACCGGCACGCCTTTATACTTTCCAAAGTTGAAGACTTCTTCGTCGTTTTCATTGAAAATAACGTGTCCGGCAAAATCAACGGTGCGGTTCTCACGAGAAAAATTGCTGAGCATTTTTACGTTGTTTTCTAAAGTGGTAACTTTTCCGGTTTTGGCGTCTTCGTGTGTTTGTCCTTCATACTTAGCTAATTGTCCTTTTAAAATTTCAAAAGTAGCGCGCGTATCTGCGAGAGCTTGGTGTGCATTGGTTAATTCTTTTTGGCAGTAAAAACGATAAGCGGCGCTTAAATTCCGCGGCTCCATTTTATGAAAGATGTTTTGCACGTCAATGCAATTTTTGTCTCTTAAATCAAGGTCTTTGTCTATTCTCAAAAACTCTTCTACCAACAAAGGCAGGTCAAACTTATTGGAATTGTAACCCGCCAAGTCGCAACTTTCTAAAAACAAGAGAATTTCGTTTGCTACTTCTGCAAAAACGGGCTCGTTTTTCAAGTCGGCGCTGCTAATGCCGTGCACCGCTTCCGCTTCTTTAGCAATAGGCATTTCGGGGTTTATGCGCCATACTTTTTCTTCCTCACTGCCGTTGGGATTTATTTTGAGCAAGGCTAACTCTATAATTTTATCTTTTCCAATATTTAAACCGGTTGTTTCTACGTCGAAGAAGACAATGGGGCGGGAGAGGGTTAAAGTCATTAGTGGTTAGTGGTTAGTGGTTAACGGTTAGTGATTAGTGGTTAGTGGTTAGTGGTTAGTGGTATGAGGTATGTGGTATGTGGTATTATTCAATATTCAGTCCTGTCTTGAATTAAATTCAGGATAATTCAGGACAATAAACTTTTAATTCTTAATCAATTTGAGTGTTTCAAACGTATTATTTTCTTTATGTATCCTTACGAAATATATGCCTGTTGGCAACTGAGAAATATTTATCTTAATTCCACTGTTTTCCGTTCTGCCTTCTGCCTTCTGCTTTCTGCCCATCATATCATAAATCTCAATATTCGTGATTCGTGATTTAACATTTATAATTTCAATCCAATCATTTGCCGGATTTGGCTTTAACATAGCAGGGACTGGCGACGGTTCGCAACAATTTGGAGATGAAGTGATTTCACCGAAAACAGGCCTTAACATTGGAGTGCCTTTGAAGACAGATTCTTCCCATATTCCACGCGTGTTAAATCTGAAAAACTCCCGCGAGTCGGTATTTTGGTCGAAACCGATATTCAACTGTACGTTGCCGTGTTGCTGAAAGCCTACCCAAAAAGTTCCCGATACCGGAACTTTCTTATTAAACGGATATTCTACAAAGTCCAAAAAATCTTCTTCAAAACCAGGCCGGTTTCCTTCCAAAGTATAGAGTGTGTCACCGGGTACCCCATTGTTATCTTTCCAAACAAAGATAGAGAATAGGGCGTTTTCGTTTGCAGAATTTCTTGTTTGGTTGAACCACATACGCACTGCACTTAAGTCATCGGGCTCCTTCAACGAAAATTTCATCGCCAAATAAGCTACATTAAATTGATTATTAATACAATATCCATACTCTGCCGTGCCGTCGTCATACGCATAATAATCGTAAAATTTTTGTTCAAACACACAAGTATCATTGGCAAGAGCAAAATCTTCAGCCTCAGCAATTCGAAAAATATGGGTGATCGTAAAAACAGTAGTATCCTTTAAAACCGGCGTAAATCCAATTGCCGGAAAAGCTTGATCCGGTTGGCTCTGAATGCCTTTCTCGAAATAGTGCATAATCTGAAAAGCATGCATTAAAATATTATATTCATAGACCACATTTCCATGTTGAGTAATGTTATATTGATAAATTGAAGTACGCGCTGCATCACTAAGGTTGGTAAGTTGATTAGTAAAATTAGATTTCATATTTGAGGGTTGAAACTGCTTCCACGGCATCGCCTGATAATTGTTTAAGAAAGAGGTGGTAGGACTTACAAAAGCCAGGTCGTTCGTAAAAATATCGTTAGAGTTTCTATTCACATCCAAACGGATATAATCAATATGCCATTGATCTACATTGCCTTCCCAGCCCGCAATGCCTTGTTGCGGCTCGAGGCTTGCAAAGTTTCTAAATCGAAACTGAAAATTATCACAGAGATACTTAGGGTCGGTAATGGGGATTAACACCTGCCTAAAATATTCGAGGGGATTTTCGGCAAGCCATTCATCAATATTAAACCCGTGCGAAAACCAAACTTGATCCCAATAAGTGACATAAACAGTGTCTTCCAATACGGTATAACCAAATTCAAGTATCAGTAAGTCGTTATGTTCGGGCTGGTTTCCAATAGTTGCTTCCACGCCTGCACCTGCTACCCCTCCGCCTCCGGGTTGAAAGTAAAAACTGAAATAGATAGAGTCTGCCGGCGTAATTCTCCGAATCGTATCTGCCAAAAACAACGAATCCAATCTGATATAGCGCGAGGTCAGCGTGTCGGCGCCTCTGGGAGTAGTGGTCAAATGAGGATAAAGTTCTCCGTGTTCGTTCAGGGCATCTAAGGTAACCACACCAATAGTGGGCGGAAAAACCGGAAATGTATGATTTACAAAAGCCTGTTTGTCCATAAAAAGTTTTTCATTAGGATAACCGGTATAATTAGAAAAGTCTTCAAAAAAAGGCAATAACAGCGGAGCGTGTTCAGCGGTAGATTTCTGTTTAAAAATTTCTCTATGTTGCTGATTTTCTTTGATAATTTGAGGGTTTGTTCGGAGGCCCGTTAAAAATTCCTGAGCTCCTAAGGGAGCGCACAAGCCCAACAAGAAGAACAAGAGTAGTATTTTACTAACAAGAGGTCGTATAAAATTGTAATAAGTATTCATTATTCTATGGTTTCGTTTTCATTTTCAAAAGGTAAATCGTCCGTATTTTTTCCAACCACTAAGGTGATAGTTTCCCCTGCGCTGATTTCGGTTCCCGGCGCAATCGCCCGTCCTCTGTAAAGCTGCTCTAACACAGCATTTTCATAATGATCCGGTTTAAAAATAACCGGTCCGCACTCCAACCCGATGGACTTTAACATAATTTCTGCCTGCCGCAAAGAGATATCTTGCAATTGCGGCATAATTACTTTCGGAGGCTCGCTCGAAGCCACCGTAACATACACTTTTCTTCCCTTTTTCACCATCTCGCCCACGTGCGGGTCTTGCTTCAACACAGTTCCGGGCGGCACACTTCTATCATATATATAATCTGAAATAACAATAACGTAGTCTTTAGCCCCTCCTTCATTATTCATTATTCCATATTCAATATTCAATAACTCCTGCGAATCCATCCCTATAAAATCGGGCATCACCACTTCTGTTCCATGCCGCGTATAAGAAGACAAAGCAAAAAGAGCGATCATACAAATGATAACGAACGCACCAATAGCCAATAAGATATGAAATCCCAATTTTCGAGGTGAAGAAAAAAAAGTTCGCAATCCGGACATTAGAGCATAAGTATTGTTTATAAACAACAAAAATATAATTTTATTATAATTGAAGGTGTAATAAAAATTAGGTATAAATTATTTTAATAGTTTTGCAGCGATGTTTTAACTTTTTTTCAACATGAAAAATTATCTTATATTTTTTTTAACTGTCATAACCATTTCGGCGCAAGCGCAGGATCTCGACAGTTTGTATAATGTTTTCAGTAATGCAAGAGGGGCAAAGCGCATCGCTACCGCGAATGAAATTGCAAAATTTGCTTACGAAAACGAGTATCTTGACCATTTGATCACACTGAAAAATTCTGATGAAGAATCATTGGTTAAAGCAATCATTTACAATGCGATGGGGAATTATTTTTTGTCAACAAAAGTAAATTACGAAAAAAGTCTTGGTTTTTTCAAATTGTCGCTCGATAATTATGAAAAAGTAGGAAATGATACCGTTATAAACATATTAAATTCTGACATTGGAACTATTTATGCCCGACTTGGTGATTACGAAAACGCCATAGCATATTATTTGATCGGAACGAAACAATTATGTGCTTTTTCAACGTAACGCTTACGATTTATTGAGTGAAGCATACGACAAACTCGAAAACGCCAAATCCTATTATTATCATGTAAAATTTACCAATCTCAACGATTCAATTTTTAAGGAAGCAACTCACAAACAGCTCAACGATTTTCAGATAAAATACGAAACTGCCGAAAAACAACTTCAAATAGAGCAGCAACAAACGCAACCGCGAACTTGCCGAAATAAATGCCATCAAAGATAAATTTTTCAGCATCATTTCGCACGATCTGCAAAACCCTGCTCTGGCTCAACGCAATGCGCTGCAAGTAGTAGCAGAGAATTTGAATGTTTGGGATACCGGAACATTGTCCAATTCTATCCGGCATCTGCTCAAATCGGCAAACGGAATACTCGAACTGCTTCATAACCTGCTCACATGGGCGCAGATACAAACGGGAAGGAGAAGTTTTATACCTCTGTCGTTTAATCTCGTTTCCGAACTGCACCCCGACTTGGAGATTATACGGAATATGGCAATTCAAAAAGATATTGCATTCGAGGCACTGATGCCCGAAGATGCCGTGATTACCGGCGACAAAGATATGCTGATTACCGTGGTGCGCAACCTGTTGACCAATGCCGTTAAATTTACCGCGCAGGGAGGAATGGTAACGTTGGATATTTCCCCGTGTAGAGATGGGGCGCGCCCCGTCTCCACAACAAGATATATCGTTTCTGTAAGCGACACCGGAGCAGGCATCGCCACAGAGCAAATTCCAAATTTGTTTCGCATTGATAATCAACGTTCTGCGTACAGTGCTACCAACGAAACCGGAGCCGGATTAGGCTTGATTGTTTGCAGTGAATTTCTAAAAAAACATGGCAGCAAACTTCATATAGAAAGTGAAGAAGGGAAAGGAAGTAAGTTTTGGTTTGAATTGTCTTAATCCTATTTTGAATATCTTTCATTGCTCTTTGCCAATACGTTTTTTTCTTTTTGCTGAAAGAAATTTATTTTAATATTTTTGCCGCCCAGTAAAGAGAAACAATGAACAACCTGTTAGAAAAATTAGAAGCTATTTACCAACGCTGGATATCTATTGGCGAGGAGATTACGCAACCCGATGTGATGTCGGATATGAAACGGTACATCAAACTGAATAAGGATTATAAGGATTTGACCGCCGTTGTGGAAGCGTATAAAGAGTATAAAAATGTACTCGAAAATATTGAGAATACGAAGGAAGTTCTTGTTAATGAGAAAGATGAGGAGTTTCGTGAAATGGCAAAAATAGAGTTTGATGCCTTTTTAATGCGCCGCGATCACTTGGAAGAAGAGATCCGGCTGTTGCTGCTCCCTTCCGATCCGCAAGACAGCAAGAGCGCGCAAGTGGAAATCCGTGCGGGCACAGGCGGCGACGAAGCGAGCATTTTTGCCGGCGACCTGTTCCGGATGTACCAACATTATTGCGACAAAAAAGGATGGAAATTGGAAGTGATCTCTATGACCGAAGGCACAGTAGGCGGTTTTAAAGAAATTGTATTTGAAGTAATCGGCGAAGGCGTTTACGGGTTGATGAAGTACGAATCGGGTGTGCACCGCGTGCAACGGGTGCCTCAAACCGAATCGCAAGGGCGCGTGCACACCTCTGCCGCCTCGGTGGTGGTGCTTCCCGAAGCCGATGAGTTTGATGTGGAACTAAAACAGAGCGACATTCGGAAAGATACGTATTGTTCTTCCGGCCCGGGAGGGCAATCTGTAAATACTACATACTCTGCGGTTCGCCTCACGCACATTCCTACCGGCATTGTGGTGGCCATTCAGGATGAAAAATCGCAATTGAAAAACTTGGAGAAAGCGATGCGCGTGTTGCGCAACCGGCTGTTTGAGCGCGAGTATCAAAAGTGGTTGGATGAGGTCGCTTCAAAACGCAAAACCATGGTTTCTACCGGCGACCGCTCTGCAAAAATCAGAACGTATAACTATCCGCAAAATCGTGTTACCGACCACCGGATCAACTTAACGATGTATAATTTGACGGGTTTTATGGATGGGGACATTCAGGATACGATTGAGGCGTTGCAGGTGGCGGAGAATGCGGAACGATTGAAAGAGGCGGTGGAGGTCTAAACAACCAATACCACTGCTTGCGCAGCAATCGCCTCTCCCCTACCCACAGCATCCAATCCCTCATTGGTTTTAGCCTTAACCGATATTCTACCACGGTCTATTTTCAATATCTCAGCCAACCTATCTCGCATCGCAGAAATATAAGGCGCCAATTTCGGCTGCTCCGTAATAATAGTAATATCTACATTCTCAATCTCATTGCCGTTGCTTTCAAGCAACGGCAAACAATAGGCAAGCAACTCCGCGCTGTCAGCATTTTTGTATGTTGGGTCGGTATCCGGAAAATGCGTGCCAATATCTCCCAGCGCGGCGGCGCCGAGCAGCGCATCTATTAAAGCATGGATGGCGACATCTCCGTCGGAGTGCGCCACACATCTTTTGCTGAACGGGATGGAAATTCCGGCTAATTTAAAATCTGATTCGGTGGAAGGGATTAATTTGTGGATGTCGTAGCCTGTTCCGATGCGCATGGTTTTGATTTTGATATTAACTACCCCGTCTCGCTTCGCGAGACACCCCTTCAAAAATTGAAGGGGATTTTCGTTAATTTTTAATTTTTCCCTGGTCTTTAACCTGTTCTCTGTTAAATGATTTGAGCATAAAAGTCAACGAAAAACGTAAGGTATTTTCGAGGGGGTGGGTTTGGGTAAAGGGGAAGAGGTAACACACATCAATGGCGAAGATGTTGTATTTGATGCCCACGCCAACGGTGACAAATTGTCTATTCCCTTTAAAAGCATTTTCTACAAATACACCTGTTCTCACAAACAAAAGATCTCTGTATGAATACTCTATTCCGGTTGACCAAACTACTTCTCTGAATTTTTCACCCACACCTCCGGGAGCGCCGTAAAAAGAGCGGCCAATACCTACAATGGGATTAAAATCAGACTGTGGTCTCCCTCCATTTCCGTAGTACATCCAGTCATTGTTTACGGTATCCATACGTCTAATAGAAGGCGTTGGAACCAAAAGCTTTCCGGCTTCAACGCCAATCGCTAGCTTATTATAATCATCAAACATCATGCTATAAGTCAAGCCCAAACGCATGTTGGTAGGCAAGAAGTCGCGCCGCCCATTCGCTTCATTAGAATACGACATTTTATTTCCTATGTTTGAGATATTGAAACCAAACATTAATTCAGAGCTTTTAAAGCCTTCTCTGCCGTGTGCAAATTCTTTATTTATAAAAAGAGAAATATCTACTGCGCCTGCTAATCCGGGTCTCGTCATCACCCCTTGAAGCTCAGTTCCCGTAGCAAGATTTGAATAAATAAAACGGGGCGTTACCGCCATGGAAACAATATTGGAAAGTTTTCTTGAATAAGTAAAATCAAGCGAAAACTCATTGGGGTTTCCTTCGCCCGTTTGAATACCTTCTATATCGGTAAAGATAATATTACCTAAAGAAAAATAGCGCAACGAAAATGCAATAGCATCATTTTCAGAAGCTTTCCAAAAAGTGGATAAATAAGCCAAATGGACATCATTGACTAACTTACTTAGCCAAGGGCTATAAGCAATTCCTATTCCGAAAATATCTTCATTAAATACATATTTTGCGGGATTGTGGTGTTGCGAGTAGTTATCTGCCGAGGTTGCCACGCCCATATCGCCCATCCCGCCGGCGCGCGAATCCGGTGCTATCATAAGGAACGGGGCTGCTGTAGTAATGGTATTATAGAAAGGCTTAGTTGGATTTTCGGGATCAAATTCACCCGCTTGCTGCGCCGATAAAGAACACATTAAGAAGAAAAGGAAAGAAAAAAGAAGCAAATGCTTTTTCATGATATAAAATGGTTTATGACTATAATCTTCAAAAACGAAACATCAATCCTATTATTTTACAGGATAGCAATTTTCTCAATTTTCTCTGCGGTTTCGCCTTGTGAATTTCGCACGGTTAAACGATATAAGTAAACGCCTTTGCCGATTTTGTCTCCGTATTCGTCGCGCCCGTCCCATTCAATAGGATAGCTTCGGTTGCCTTCTAAAAACTGCGTGGTTTGGATCGTTCTGACCAATTTTCCGGAAACGGTAAAAATGTGCACTAAAATATCGAATGATTCCAACGGCTGGTTGTGCTCAAAATAGAATGATGTTTTGGTGGTAAAAGGATTCGGGTAATTCAAGACATGCGCCAGTTCCAATTTTTGATCCGATTTTACTACAAAATCAATGGAGGCTTCCGAGGGGTTGTTGCAAATATCCCAGGCACGAACTTTTATGGTGTGCGTTCCGGGACTTAAGTTTTGCAGCGGATAGCGCACCGTGCCGGAGTTATAACTGTCTTGATCCGCTAAATAATAATCATTCAAAATGATCTGTTTTTCAATATTATTATCTAAAATAGCCACTAGGTCGTGCCCAATGCCGTTTCCGGTGGTGTTGATGCCGTATTCATCTTTTAGTTTCAAAAATAACACAGGATCCGGGTTGGTAATGCCGCCCGGAACAAATTTTTCATCGTTCAGGAAAATTCCGATCTCGGGACCTTTATCATCGGCAATGGGTTTGTTACTTATTCCTCCAATAATAAAATTGCTATAAGAATCTCCGGCATCATCATTTTCCGAAGCGGCGTAGTAGCTTATCTTTCCGGCTCCGTACTCATAATTAATATCTTTGGGCACAATAAATGAAAATTCAAATTGCCCGTTTGTTACGGTGGCATTCCCTTTAAAAATTACATTTTTTTGCAGATCGAACTCCATAATGCCGGCGGAAGTAGTTTCTAATGTTTTCTGTTTAACTACTTTGTCAAAAATAGAAGGATAAATATTTCCGGTAAATCCGGTAAGCGTATTTCCGGTATCATCGGTTACTCTACCTTTCACGGTTACTTTGGTTAAGGCTTTCAGGGTATCTAATTTTTGCAGGTCTTCGCCGAGAATTTCATCGGTTTGCACACGCTGCCCGGGAACATTCATTCTCATAGCGGGGTCTCCTATCAAATAAATCATATTGGTAAGGTTATTGTCAATTCCACCGGCTCTGTTTTTTGCAAGCCTGTGAACCTCCCCTACTGTTTTATATCTTCCGTTTTCCTGGTGTTCTTGCCACGGGCTTCCTATTTCATCGAAGAGAAATTTGCCGAGATTGTTATTCGAGTAACTTACCCGCGAAGTCGTGATGAGTGAACTAGCGCCACCGTTTTCATTTAAGAAAACTAATTCGGCAGGCGAAACCGCCGGTCGGTCGTACCAGCCGAAAGAGCAGGTGAGCGTGATCATAAGTGGCTGGTTATATTTATTTTTCCAGTTGTTAATATCCGATTTTTCTAAGATTCTTGCATGCGACCAACCATTCTCACCGCCATGTCCGAAGTAAGCAATTACCAGCGTGCCACGTTCCATTCTCATATTGATAGCCTTGGTGGCATCCGGAAAACGTTTTCCTCCGGCATAAGAAACAGCCGGAAGCGCGTTGCAATATATTTTATCCAAATTAAAAGCAGGATATTTTTCTGCCACCTCTTGTGCCGACTCGTCCGCATGTTTTGCATGGGCAAGTCCATCAACATCCCTATTATCGGCAACAAAAGTCATCACATTGCGCCAATCTCCAAAGTTTGGAATTTGAGAGGCATTTTGCACAGGTATCTTAGATCTCTTTGAGGCATTGATGGTTTTATCCACTACGGTTTTAGCCTGTGCCAGGTTGGACACCGGAAAACGTCCTACCGCCACATTGATCGTCGAACTTCCACCGGCGCCTAACACGCCAAAGAAATCATCACCCGATCTTAATGCGTTTTCAAAAAGCCCGGTAGCCACCTGATAATTCGGAACAAACAGGCGCGTGCCGGCTGCCCGTCCCCTGTAATCATAAGAAGGACGTCCAAAAAGAAGCAAATATTTTATGGTTTGCGCATCATTCTCATATAAATATCTCATAAAGTGGCGCATCGCCAGAGGGTCTTGCGCGCCCGACGAAAACTCATTATATACTTGTTCCGGGGTAACCACCGTAACGTTTAGTCCGTCGTTTTCAGTTCTGAATTTCGCCAAGCGGTTGGCTTCCGACAAAAAATCGGGATGGGAAACAATGACCATATCCACATTTTTCAATCCGTGCAAGTTTTGATTGTTTACTTTCCCTTCCGTAGCAACAGATTTATAAGTAGTTCCGTCAAAGGCAATAAAGTTGCGCTGTTTATTGGTGGGCGTTTTGAATGACAATTGGTTTCCGGACAAATTTCCCTGCACAGCATACACGGCATTATGTTCCGTAACGTCCCAAATCATCGTTTGTGAATGAGCTGCTTCCAGTTGCACCAAGGAGAGCCTGCCTACCCCCATGTTTTCCGTGATGGCAAACGGCATCGCACCATTTGTGATTTTTAAACTGCATCGTGCCTGAATTTCAATGTAATCCAAATGTGTACCCGCAGAGCTTTGAGAAGAATTATATTTTAATGTTAACGATATATTTCCGGAAGGAAATGGTTTAAGCTCTTCATCTTTAATTGAAATAGCCGCATAATCCGCATTGGCAACTCTGTTTACAACAAGCCCCGTGCTGCCACTACCCCACGATATTTCCATCGTATTGCCCGTGGCGGTACTTGTAGAAGCTACTCTGATTTTAATTCTTGCCGCATCATTAAACAACTCAGGCAAGGTAAACGGATATGTTCTGGTTTGACCTGCGTAGAAAGCGTCATCAAACCATTCTCTTCCGGATTCTCCGAAATTCACGGCATCTTTTTCATAAAAATCGTAGTGCATAAAAGAAGTGATCACCCCGTTTTCTGTTTCGTTCATAAAGTTCTTGGATTCCACTCTTTTCTTTTCTCCTATGCCGGCATCTACATTAATAAAATAATAAGCATTATCGGAATAGACATTGTATTTGTGCGTAAATCTGTTCGCACTATATTCCCATGTATGAGGTCCTTGCGCGTAGAAAACGAAGTAACTGTTTTCGTCAAAAATGCCGTTTCCATTATCCACTACCATAATCGGACACTCGAGGAGGTCGTCTGTCTGCATGTCAGGGTTTTTGTCGGGAAGCATGCCGCCGCCGTTTCCGAATAGTGCAATAGCGGTGGAACGTAACCCCGACACGGGCACGCCCAACGTTTTGAGGTCATTATAGGTAACTTTATGTAATCCTGTACTGTTCACGGCTATTTTATACCATGTTCCTTTTTCGAGCACGGAATTTGTTAAACTTGTTGTTCTATAAGCCATGATCGGGTGGGCGCCTTCTAAAAGAAGATCGCAGGAAACCAAGCGCTGATACTGCCCGTTTGCGTTTTTTATCACAGGCAGAATATATACCGTGGCGTAGAATTTATTTCTATCTGTTGAAGTATGAATCCGTATTTGTGGCTCGGCAAAAGTATATTCGGCAGGAATTAATGCGCTTTCTTCCGCTGTAAGCGATTGATATTTTGCATTAGATAATGTATGACGATAAGAAGTATATAGTTGATTGACCTCCGTTTGATCCCAAAAAACAGGCAGCGAGGCGTATTCATTGAGCGTAATGTATCCATCAAATGTAAGGAGCCGGATTTGTTGGTCATTATACTCAAACTGAAGAATTTCTAACTTCGGAAATTGGTAAGATTTCGTTAGGGATTGCGCCGCTAAATTGTTTTGGAATAAAAATAATGCCGTAAAGAGCAAAAAATAACGATAAAAATAAGATATTTGCCTGTTCATTATGTACTATAAATATGGAGAGTTACGTTAATTCAAGAAATTATTTTACAGCATATAACGTCAATTCGTCTAAAAAATATATATCCTTGATGATTTTGTATAAACGGAAATTTTCTTTATTGCTTATTCTCTTTTTCTTCACTACCTTACAAACATTTGGGCAAGATCCTCATTTTTCGCAATTTTATGCGAATCCGCTTTATTTGAATCCGGCATTTGCGGGAACGGTGAATGGCGCTCGCTTTTCTCTCAATTTTCGGGATCAGTGGCCTACCATTCCCAGCAACTTTGTTACTTTTTCTGCAAGCTACGATCAACATATTAATGCCATGCACGGAGGTATCGGCGTTTTGCTCACGGCCGATGTTGAGGGAAAGAAACTTATACAAACTTATGATGCAGGCGCCATCTATAATTTCAGAGCGCAGGTAACCAGAGAGTTTAATTTGCAATTTGCCGTGCAAGCCGGCTGTAAGTACACCACTATCAATTGGGATAAGTTGACGTTTGCCGACGGTTCTTCCGGAATACCCACACACTATGATAATACCATAAAGCCGCAATTCAATGTAGCTGTGGGCATGGTGGGCTACACGCCTTATCTGTACTTCGGGCTAGCGGTGCACCATTTAGCGCCCATACAAATAAATTTTAGAGATTCAATAGTAAATTCAACCACATTAGAAATAGAAAAATACCGCTACAATTTGGGGCTGAAATGGACGGCGCACTTAGGTGGAAAAATTACCATTAAACAAAAAGTGAAAGATGAAATTCATTTTGGAGACATCTTTTTCTATCCCAACATTGTCTTTATCTCTCAAGGACTTAAGGACACCACGAGCCGGTTGCCAAACGGAACTTTTCATTACTTGCATGAAGGATTTTATTTCAATTTCTACCCGTTTACCATGGGCGCCTGGATCAGGCATAATTTTAAAAACCTTGATGCTTTTATTGTAACTTGCGGCATTGAATATAAAATTTTCAGAATAGGGTATTCCTACGACTTTAATCTCTCTAAGTTAGAAGGCACGGGGGGCGCTCATGAGGTTTCTTTGCAGTTCTTTATTCCTTATTCGCCAAAAGCTAAATCTGCACGTAAAAAGTACCAGCATATTGCGCCAGTGGATTGCCCGAGGTTTTAAGGTTTATTATCCCATTTTATCGCATTCGCTCCTCAAAACGTACCTGGGGTCGCCCTTTTTTGAATAACGACAAAAAAAAATATATTTGCCGGCTCAAAGTATCCCCATGCGCATCATCCAAGGCAAAAACAAAGGCAGACAAATTCAGGCGCCGGCATCACTGCCGGTAAGACCTACTACCGATTTGGGAAAAGAGAGCCTGTTCAACATTTTGAACAACTATTTCTTTTTCGACCGGATATCCGTGCTCGATCTGTTTGCAGGCACCGGAAATATTTCATACGAGTTTGCCTCGCGGGGCGCCATTTCGGTAACCGCCGTGGATCACTACCAGGGGTGCACCGATTTTATAAGAAAAACCGCCGAGAAACTGAAGTTCGACAACCTTTCGGTAATCCGGGGCGATGCTTTCGCTTATGTGGAACGGTCGCGACAAAAGTTCGACATTATTTTCGCCGACCCGCCTTATGAGTTACAAGGGTTAGAGAAATTAGTAGAACATGTTTTTACCAACCTACTGTTAAACCCCAGCGGCTGGCTCATCTTAGAACACCCTCGCGAGTACGATTTTTCGCAACATCCTAGTTTTTTTGAGCATCGGAAGTATGGGAAATTGAATTTTTCGTTTTTGGTAAATTTTGAATAACATGAACCTCATCACCCCCTCCTTCGGAATGATCTTTTGGATGCTCATCGGTTTTGGGATCCTGTTTTTTATTTTGGCAAAATTTGGATGGCCTGTCATTCTCATAATACTCGCCAATCGTGAAAAGTTCATTCAAAACCAACTCGAAGAAGCAGAACAAGTGCGACAGGAAATGAAAAACTTAAAATCGGAACACCAACAGTTGCTAACGGAAGCCAAAGCAGAGCGCGACAAAATTCTCTCCGACGCCCGAAAAATTATAGAAAAAATGAATGACGACGCAAAACTTCGCCGCGAAAAAGAAACCGATGCCATGATGGCGGAAACCCGCGAAGCCATCGCACACGAAAAAATGAAAGCCATTACAGAAATGAAAAACGAAATTGCCGGTTTATCTATCGAAGTGGCAGAGAAGATTTTGGGGGAGGAGATGAAAGCATCTTATCGTCAAGAGGAAATCATTTATAAATGGATGGAGGAGGCAACGTTTGAAAATTCGTAGAGGCGTTGCCCGTGTCTCCCCCGCTGGCAGGGGCTAAGGGGTGGGTTTACCATTACATCTTCTCGCTCAATTCTAACCAGCGCATAGTTTTGGTATCAATCTCTTCTGAAAGATTTTGGTAGGCGATTGCCCAATTATTAAGATCTTGCGGGGTGCCGGCGCCGGTGTCCATTTTTTGCAGGAAGAGTTCTTTTTCTTGTTCTAATATTGGGATTTCGGTTTCTAAGCGAGTAAGTTCCTGGGTTTCCTTCCAGGTGAGTTTCTTTTCGGATCTTCCCCCGTCATTGCGAGCTTGCCTTCCCCCGTCATTGCGGGCTTGGCTCGCAATCCCGTTCCTATCGCCTATCTTTGGGCAACTATGAAGGTCGCCCCTACGGTGTTCTTTTTGTTTTTCTATTCGGTACTCCGTATAATTCCCATAAAAATCCTTTACCTTCCCATTCCCTTCAAATACGAAAAGGTGATCTACTAATTTATTCATAAACCAACGGTCGTGCGAAACAACTAAGAAGCAGCCTTGGTAGTGGGTGAGGAAATCTTCGAGCAGATTTAAGGTATCTATGTCGAAATCGTTGGTGGGTTCATCGAGAATGAGGAAGTTCGGATTTTTCAACAGGGTGATTAACAGGCTTAGTTTGCGTTTTTCGCCGCCGCTTAAATCTTCGTAGTAGGTGTATTGTTGTTCGTATTTGAATCCGAAATAGTTCAGGAATTGGGAGGCGCCTACATAGTTTCCGTTTTCTAAGCGAATCACTTCGGCGTGCTCCTTTACAATGTCAATCACGCGCTTGTTGCCTTTTACGGGCAGTCCGTCTTGCGCAAAATATCCAAATTGGATGGTTTGACCAGGGATAATTCTTCCTGCATTGGGCAAAATTTCTCCAACTAACAGTTTTAATAATGTAGTTTTTCCGGTTCCGTTTTTGCCTACGATGCCACATTTTTCGCCTTTTTTAAAGATGTAGGAAAAATCATCCAATATCAGTTTATCCGGATACGAGAAATCTATATTGTTAATTTCTAAAATTTTATTTCCCAGCCGCTCGGTGCGCACATGAAAAGCATCGGCTTGTTTTTCCACCTTGCGTGTGGCGCTCTCTTTCAGCTCTACAAACGCATTGATGCGCGCTTTAGCTTTGGTGGTGCGCGCCGAAGGAGACGTGTGCACCCACTCCAACTCCTTGCGATACAGTTGTTTAATTTTTTCTAACTCTGCCGTTTCATTGGCAATGCGCTCCGCTTTTTTCTCCAAATAATAACCATATTTGCCCTTGTACTGATACAGTTTTTGGTTATCTATCTCAATAATATTGTTGCAAACCTGATCTAAAAAATACCGGTCGTGGGTAACCATGAGCAGCGTGGTGTTAGAGGTAGATAAATAGGCTTCCAACCACTCAATCATGTCAATATCCAAGTGGTTGGTAGGCTCATCCAAAATGAGCAGGTCGCTATCGGCGATGAGTGTTTTGGCAAGTGCGGTTTTTTTGCGTTGCCCGCCAGATAACTCACTAATATTTTTGAAGATATCATCAATGCCGAAACGTGACAGGATCTCTTTTACTCTGCTCTCCAAATCCCAGGCGTGCAAGCGTTCCATTTCCGACAAGGCATGCTCGAACCGCGCTACGTTATTAGGCGTTTCATTTCGTTTTACCCACAACAGCGCCGTTTCGTATTCTTTAACCGCTTTTATCACGGGCGAACCGGAGTCGAAAATCACATCCATCACCGAATAGTTTTCCATAACTGTTTCCAACTGAGGAAGATATGAAACAGTAATATCGTTTCGCGGTGTAACTTTTCCCGAATCGGGCGTATCCACCCCTGCAATGATATTGAGCAGTGAAGATTTTCCGGTGCCGTTTTTCGCAATCAGCGCAATTTTTTGCCCTTTCTCAATGCCAAATGTAATGTCCTCGAAAAGTAATTTTTCGCCGAATGATTTTGTTAATTTTTCGATGGTAAGGTAGTTCACGGGAATTAGGAATTAGGAATTTATAACAATATTCTCACTTCCGTCCAAAATCCGCCGGAATATCCCCCCATTGTTTCGTATTCCATTTAATAATCGGCGTTTGAAACGAATTATTTTGCAACCACAATTCTGCGCGAATTAACAAATTGAAAATCACCTCGTTCTCTTCCGTAGGCAACACGATGGATTTATGTTTTTTTTGCCGCACCCACGCAATTGCAGTAATGCTATCGGAATAGATGGGAATGTGGATGTTTTTTTGTTTTAATAAGGCCAACCCGTGTACTAAAGCCAAAAATTCCCCGATGTTGTTGCTGGCTTTCGGAAACGGTCCTTGTTTAAACCACAGTTCTTTGGTTCCGGTGTGCACACCCTGGTATTCCATTTGGCCGGTTACCATGTTGCAGGCGGCGTCAACGGAGAGGCTGTTTAAAATGGGGGTAATACCAGTAGAGATGTTGCGCGCAACGTCTCTCCAATGGCCATGGGTTTTGTAATAATTTTGATACCCATCCGCGTATGCCTTTTCGGCTTCTGCCTTGGTTTCAAACGATTTATATTTCGCCTCTTCAAATCTGTCCACCTGCGCTTTGCAGTCGTTCCAATTATCGAATACGCCGCAGGTGCGGCCTTGCCAAACTACATAGAATTTATTCTTGGGCATTACTATCTTTGTGAGTTATACATTTTAAATTACCCTGTTTCAGCATTTATGTTTTTCTAAAATCTTGCTAATTTCCTCAACCGATAAGCCTGTAATCGTTGCTATCATTTCCAAAGATAAACCTGCTTGATGGCTATTAATAACTATAATTTCCTGTTTTTCGGCTCTTCCTTCGGCTCTTCCTTCGGCTAAACCTTTTTCTGTTCCTTCTCTTTTTGCAGTGGCTAAACAATTATCCCAATCGCTGTAGGTATAGAAAGTAGTAAGATATTTCATGTATTCTTCAGGCGTTAATTTTGCTACTTCTGCGGCAGCAAACATTTTTTCAAAAATAGAGTTTCGCAATTTATCGGGGACATCATCTAACCGCTTGAGATTTTTTATGACGTACATCCATTTATCAAAATGGGTCTTTAATTCATCCACTTCTTTAGTAAACTTGGGCATTTCTAAATAAGTAAAAGTCAGTTTATCATAAAAAACTTTGTGAGTTTCAATATCGCTCAGCATGATGTCATACCGGTATTTGTGCGGTTTTTTTTTGTCTTCTTCGAACACAAAATTCAGAATAGCAACAATATATATCGACTTCAGTTTAAAATCCCACTTGCCTGCCGGAGCTTGCTCAATAATAGGAAAAGTAGAGTAAAACAGCGTTCGGTCTTTAAAGAAATCTTGTTTAGCTTTTTGAAGTTCTACGATGAACTTTTCACCTTTTTCATTTTCGCAGAAGAGGTCAAGCACTGCTTTTCGCGTGTCTTCAACAATTCCTAACTTTTCAGTGTTAAGATAGGAGATAGAAACAATGCGTCCTTCTTTTTTGTGAAAGAGTTCGTTCAGAAAATCAAGCAACAAATCTTTATTACATTCTTGCCCGAATAATTTCTTAAAACCAAAGTCGGTAAATGGATCAATATACTTGTCTTCAATTTTTCTGTAAAACATTTTTTTATTTCGTTTTGTGTGAACAGGTTTTTGGTTTCTTTTAGGTTTCATATAGAGTTAATTTAGTTAATGTTAGCACGTTCAGTGTTGAAATTTTATTCGTTACCTAAAGCGATAAAATCAGGTTGCAAATATACATGACATTTGCGCGTTTTCTTACAATGTTAATAACTTTTTTTAAAATTCAAACAATCTCCAGTTCATTCACCTCAATCAAATACTCCGGCTGATAAGAAAGTTTCGCTTTCCTCAGCCCCTCCACGCCGGCATCTTCCGCTCGGTTAATGTAAGTGTATTTTTTCGATATTTCATTGGCAAACAGCTTGTTTACCATGGTGTAGGCGCCCTTGTAGGTTCTGTCTGCTTTTTCAAAAAGAATTAAAAAAGTTTCCTTATTTAAAGGAAATCCAATGGAAAACGCTACTATTTTATCTTCCACTTGTAATAAAATACCTTGCAAATTCAATTCAAAAAAATAGGTAAAAGCTTCTTCTAAAGCGATGATTTCTTCTGTTAATGAGATGGACCTTGAAGAGTTTTTTTGCGCATCCCATAAAGCATTGAAATGTTTTACTTTTTCTATGTTTTCTTGGGTGATCTGCGCAAAACTCCAAAGGTTGTGCTGGGTAAAAGCATTGATCTGGTTTCTTTTAGGCTTGAAAAGATGTCCTTCTAAAGCTGCTAATTTTTTTGCAGCATATATATACTCAAAATCAGCTCGCACCGGAATGGTTTTAAATTGGGTGCCTGTTCTTTGGCAAAATTCTTCTGCCCATAGTAGCAATATCGGCGCTATATAGTTGCAGAACTGATAGAATCGTACAGGTTGTCCTGCATTAAGGGTTTCGGTTGCTATTATGTCTAAGAGTTCCGGGAGATTGCCTTCGCCCATGGGAAACATGAAGTAGTCTTCGTGGTTGTGGGTGGCTTTTATGAGTAGAAAATTATTGAATATGGAATATTGAATATGGAATATGTTTCTGTAGAGGAAGAGTACTGCGAAACTGTAATTCATTAATTGGCAGTTGAATTTGTGGGTGAAAGAGGATATTAACGGTTGGCCTTTAATATCAAGCGGTTGAAAGTGAAACATGGCATTTGTTAAAAAAGTTGGCAAAAGTAATATTTATAGAAATGAGCGTTACAATTAAAAATTATTTTTGCAATAAAAAATTATGACCCTTCCCATCAAATCGCAATTTACTTTTATCTCTTTTATCCTTTTTATCTTTTTATCCTTTTCATCATCAGGCAATTCGCTGAAAGATACCGCCGTTCTGTATCTGCAACAAGCCAACGAAGCCTACCAATTGAACAACTTTGAAAATGCCGTTGCATTATATACGAAAGTAGTTGATTTGCAATATGAAAGCGCTATCCTGTACTATAATCTCGGCAATGCGTATTTTAAAAGCGGGGATAACGCGCGGGCGCTGCTCTGGCTTGAAAGAGCGCTTAGGTTAGATCCTAATAATGAGGATATTATTCACAACATCACCTACGTTCAACAAAAATTGATTGATAGAATTGAACATTTGCCGGAGTTGTTTATAGTGAAATTATGGAACAGCGTTTCTCATTTTTTAACAGGCAATCAATGGGCAATTCTGAGTATTATTGCCTGTGCCGTATTTGCGTTATGTTTGTTGCTTATTTTGTTAATTCGTATTTCGTGGGTACGCTCGCTGTCGGTTTTTATCGCCATTCTTGCATTGTTTTTTACAATATTCTCCATGATTTTTGCGAAGAAAGAAAGTGCACGCTATATTCAACATCCTGAGGGCATTGTGATGGGCTATGTGGTGCACGTAAAAAGTACGCCCAACGAAAAAGGCTCCGATTTGTTTGTGATTCACTCCGGGTTAAAAGTAGGTATTACCGACCAATTGAATGAGTGGGTGGAAATTAGGCTGCCGAATGGGGAGAAAGGGTGGGTGCTATCTGCCCAAATCGAAAAGATTTAATTTTTCACGCAAAGACGCGAAGGCGCAAAGAAAAAAAACTTTGCGCCTCTGCGCCTTTGCGTGAAATTAATTACTGTACAAACAAAAACTTCGCCACCTTCTTCTCTTTCCCGCTTTTACTTGAAGCCATCACAAAATAAACCCCTGTAGCAGGCCGGTTGCCATAAAAATCCTTACCATTCCAAATGAGTTGCCCGCCGTAGGCAATGCCTTGCCATATCAAATTTCCGGCGGCATCGGTAATTTTACAAAAGGCATCTTCCATTAAGCCTCTCACGGCAACGGGTCCGAAATAATTTTCACGCACCGGGTTCGGATACACCAGCACTTCTTTAAAGTCCGGTTTTCCTATAGTGGCAGTGCCTTTGTACGAAAGAAGTCCTTCTGCGGTAGCGATAAACACTTCTCCACTTTCATGATTAATCTTAATATCATTAATTTGATTAGAGAATAACGGCGAGTTGTCGGTCGTAAAATGAAAAAGCTCCTGCGTTCCGGCTGGAGAAACTAAAAATACGCCGGCGCTCTGTGTTCCAATCCATTTTCTGTCGGCAGCATCTACCGCGATACAGGTAATATATTCCGATTCCAAAAGATACTGCCAATAGCCTTCTTCGTTCGATGAAATATCTTGTTTTATCAAAATATTTTTTGCATAAACGGTTCTGCTAAAAACAGATCCTGCATCATAAATTACTTTTACGCCCTGGTCGGCGCCAATCCAAATACGCCCTTCTCTGTCCTCCGCAATGCAGTTAATACGATTGGCATTCACCAATGCCTGCGTTGTAATGTCAACCCTTTTTACCTCCACATTATTCGGCGCACCCCGCAATACATACAAATGGTTTTGCCTTGGAGCTGTAACCCATCTATAATTGCGCGAATCAATGATCAGGTGTTCCGTAAAATTCACACTGCTGGGCAAAACCACAGAGTGCCATTCTTCTGCTATGGTATTGAGATTTTTAACTTTTATTTGATGGGTGGATCCCGATTGCGCCATCCACAGATAGTTTTGTTTATCAATTGCCAATCCAGATAACAAGACTCTTCCGTCGTCGAGATTCGTAGCGGCCAACGGAGAGTTGCTGTTATCATAATAGTTTATTTCATTTGTAGTTTTGTTAATTTTATAAAGGCCCCCTACCCAGGAAGCCATATAGCATTCGTTTGTATTTAACGGGTTTATTACCACCGAATTAAATGCCACTCCTTTTGAAAACTGCCTATAATCTACGGTGTACGACCACCATTGGTCGTTATGTAATGTACTAACTGCACCGAGACTCCAATTTGGACTAAGGTCGTTATTGCGCGCACCAGGCACCATAGCTAAAGTGCCTCCGTTAAAAAATAATTCGTAGGCGTCGCCGCTAGCAGGTCCTTCCGCTGTAATTATTTCAAATTCTTCGGTTTCTGTGTCTATCTTAATCAATCCTAAGTTATTGTTCGCCAGCCAAATATTAGTTTTTCCATCCCATATAGCCCAACGTTCCTGATAGTCATTCGGAAGCGTTGGTTCCCAAGTATATCGCGCGTATGTATTTCCTGAAAAGAGTTTAACGTGATCCCAGGTAGAAACAACCATTTTCTCATCCATTACATCAATACTTCTAAAATAAGTGGTTCTCAGCAAATTATCGGGTTTCCAATGAGCATTTTCAAACACGAACGCCAGATCCGGTATTGTACTTCCGCCACCATCTTGCACGGCAAATAATCTGTTTTGGTAGCTGCATAGTAGTTTAAAAGATGCTTCCGGAAGTTCGCGCTCTAATGTCCATATAGAAAAATCGGCAGCATTGGAAGTGGTTACAGGCAGTGAAAAAACACCTTTGTCGGTAGCCAAATAATAACGCTGATTGTGTATGGTTAAATAACGTGCACGGTAAGGTTCATTTTGACGTATTGTAAACCAGGAATCCTTTACTAATAAAGTATTTAAGTCTAAAACGACCACTCCAAAATCGCAAGAAAAATAAGCCAAATCTCCGGAAGTAAAAATTTGATTAATGGTTTTAGAACCTGTAATTTGTTTGTTCAAAATATCGCGAATATTATGCACTTTGTAATCATTAATTACATCAATATTCGCATTTCTATAAGCAATAATTAAGTTTTTTTTGTTGGCATGGAGGGTTTGAATGCCTATTTCCGACAAACCGTTTAATTTAGACCACTTCTCTAACGACCCGTCGCGCTTGTCCACTACTAATATGCTTTGGCTTGTTGCCGCATAAATATTTTCATTGTCTTGCGCTACGCAATGAAATCGGTTGTAGGGTAAGTATTCTTTAAATTGACCAATGGGAACCTCCTGAGCCCAAAGGAAAAAAGATAAACAATGAAGGAGAACGAGAAATATTTTTTTATACATAAAGCATTAGTATTTGTTTTTTAAATAATTGGTTTTCAGTCCTTGTAAAGACAGCCACGAAGTGAGTAAACTGACGCCGGCGACTAAGCAAAATACGACCGCAAAATCTTTGAAAACTATCGCCACCGGATAGGCAGTAATGATGTAAGATTCCGCATTACCCAGCATAATAAATTCAAAGTATTGTTGTAATAAACAAGCAACTAGCCCGATGCACATGCCCAGAAATCCACCGAAAATTCCAATCATAGCGCCTACCATTAAAAATACTTTTTTTAGTAACGCCTTAGATGCGCCCAAAGTGTACAAAATAGAAATATCTTGTTTTTTTTCTATGATGAGCATGCCCAAAATGCCGATGATGTTAAAAGCGGCAATGATAAATATAAAAGCAAGTATGAGATAAACGATTAAGTTTTCGGCTTTTATAGTTTTAAACAGTAGCGGTTCCTGTTGCATTTGATTAAGCACGGTAAAATCATCTCCCACTATTTGCGCTATTTTCTTTTGCACTTTTTCAAACGGCGCCTGTTCCTCAAGATAAATGGCGATGTAGGAGATTTCAGCGTCATAATCAAACAGTGCTTTCGCGAGGGTCATCGGAACAAATACGGAATGTTCATCATAAGGTGTGTAGCTTGCAAAAACTCCAACAGGAACAGCATAATCTATTTGAAACGCGTCCATTGGGTTGATGAAGTTTTTTTTGGTGCGTTTTGGATAATAGAGTTTTGCCGGAACATAGTCGTAAAGGTCAATGCCTATAAATCCGGCAATTCCGGCGCCAAAAACGATATGGTTTGGGGTAGAGAGGTCAAAATCGCCATCAATGGTCATGGCGGCTAAACCTGATAGGTCGGGATAATTATCAGAAACTCCGTATAGTGTGGTTAGCATTTGTTTTTCATCGTATGTAACTAAAACCAAATCGCTTAATACCGGCTCTGCCGTTTTTACGCCTGCTATATTTTTTAAATCTGATATTGAAAACAGTTGATTTTCTAATGAAAAAACTTTCCCTTCTTTTATTTCAATTTTTATGGGTGGGTTAAAGCGGTTGAAATTACTGACCACCAAGTCCTGCATTCCGTTAAACACCGAAAGCACAATGATTAACGCGGCAGTACTTGCCATAATGCCCAGCACGGAAATGCCGGAAATAATATTAATAATATTGTGTTTTTTGGGCGAAAACAGATACCGGAGCGCTATAAAAAAGGCAGTGTGGAATGAATTTCTCACGGTTTACGATTTCAACAGGTTTTCAATGTTTTCGAGGTAGTCTAACGAGTCATCAATAAAAAAGTCGAGCTGCGGAATGACACGCAATTGGTGCTTCACCTTTTGCGCCAAACGATACCGGATGTCTTTTGTGTTTTTTCTGATGGCTTTCATGACCTTATTGTTATCTTCTGAATTAAAGATACTTAAGTAGGAGCGCGCCAGCGACAAATCGGGAGTTACTTTGGTTTGCGTTACCGTAATCATGCAGTCATACACGGGAATTCCGTCTCCCAAAAAAATCTCAGCAAGTTCTTTCTGAATCAGTTTGGCTATTTTGCTTTGGCGGGTGCTGTCCATAATGTTCGTTTCAAATTGTATTTATAACGATGGCAATATGTTTTTCGTACTACAAACTTGATTTTATCCCGTAGAGACATGGCTCGCAATGCCTCTCCTAATTGTTGTGTATGTCACGATAAAAACGCCAAATATTCCTCCGTCAAATACAAATTATCCGCTATAGTATCATTTTCCAACCTTATTGGAATAGGAAACTGCAAGTTTTGATGAGGAATTTGTTGAACCGGAGCTAAAAGCGCCATGTTTCGCCTTTTAGAAAAAATATTGGCTTTGACTTCGTGTTTGCAATAAAAATCTCTTAAAAAAGAAACCATTTTTGCCCCTACTGAGGTTTGCTCATTTTCTAGTAAGTATGAAATATCTTTTATTTTGAAAGAAGATATGTTTGTTAAAAACTGCGAAAACATCTCATTTTCAATGTTTTTTTTTGCAAATAATAGCAACAAATAATCCATATTGGCAAACTCCAGGTCAAAAAAACGCAATCCTTGGTTGTTAAACAGGTACAGCCACTCATCGAATAAAAAACCGGTTTGAAAAGTGAGTTTTTTTTCTGTTTTTGAAACAATTCGTTCTTCCGGATTCAATAATGTTTTATTTTCTAAAAGCAAACAATGGATAGGCTCTTTTTGAAAGTATTCTGCATAAAAGACAGCAAATCGGGCAGAAAATTGATCTGAAACATGCTCAAAATCGGGCAAAATAGTAAATGTGATTTGTTCGGCTTGCCCTAATTGGTTGGCAAAAGGAAACGCAGAAAGGTCAGATTGCAAGGCAAATATCCGATATGTATTATATGTGCCGAAAAAATCATGAATTTTTAATGAGGGCGTTTTTTTCGGTTTTGTCGTTGTTTTTTTTGCCATTTTCACTGTCTTTTTGTAGTTGTTCCCATGCCTTTTCTGCCGCTAACTGATCGGCTTTTTTTACTGTAAAGTCTTCTGCTTCGGCAATAAAGCTGTTATTCAAATAACATCGCGAAATAAACAATTTTCTTCCTTTAGGATTACCTGCTGTGCTATTTTCGAATCGAATTTTATGATGATTTTTTTGCGCCCAATTCAAAATTTTACTTTTATAGTTGTGTTCTTCCTGTAATACGGAATCCAAATCCATAAATGTAAGAAGTAATTTGTTGATAATAATGTCTTTAGTTTTTTCATATCCTTTATCTAAATAAAGTGCACCGATAAGCGCTTCAAAAACATCTCCGTGAATAGATTTCGGCTCCGTATGTGGCTCTACCACTACAAATTTCTCCAATCCCATTTTTCTGGATAATTTATTCAAATGGTCTCGGCATACAATTTTAGAGCGCATTTCCGTTAGCGGACCTTCCGGGTGCAGCGGAAATTTTTTAAACAAGTAATCTGCAACAACAGCGCTTAGTACCGCATCGCCAAGATACTCCAATCGCTCATTATTAATAGTATTACACATCGCATCTTTTGAAGATGCTGAGCTATGAATGAATGCTATTTTGTAAACATCTAAATTTCGAGGTTTGAAACCCAACACATTTTTAAGAAATTTTGCAATTTCTTTTTCAGTAACGGTCTCTTTTCCAAAAATATTCAAACTCAATATGATTAATCAAATTTAGAAAAAACAAGAGATGCATTATGTCCACCAAAGCCAAACGAGTTTGAAATTGCTGCATAAAAATTGTGCGTTATCGCATGATTGGGCACAAAATTAAAGTCAGGAATTTCCGGATCTTTTTCTTTTAAGTTGATGGTAGGCGGCACTTTTCCGGTTTGCAGTGCAAGAATGGTAGCAATTGCCTCTATTGCCCCTGCGGCGCCCAGCGTGTGTCCCGTCATAGATTTGGTCGCATTGATCGCCATGTTATAAGCGTGTGCGCCAAAAAGCTCCTGAATTGCTAAACATTCTGAAATATCTCCGAGCGGCGTTGAGGTTCCATGTGTGTTAATATGCCCAATATCGGTAATACTTAATTTGGCATCTTCAATTGCTATTTTCATTGCCAATTTTGCTGCCTCTCCTTCCGGATGTGGCGCTGTAATATGGTGAGTATCTGTAACTAGACTCACTCCTGCCAATTCTGCGTAGATTTTAGCGCCCCGTGCTTTGGCATGTTCATAATCTTCCACCACTAAAGTTCCGGAACCTTCTCCAATAACAAAACCGTCGCGCGTAATGTCGAACGGACGTGAGGCGGTTTCAAACTCATCATTTCGGGTAGAGAGCGCATTCATGGCATTAAACCCGCCAATTGCTAATGGATTAATACAACCTTCTGCGCCACCGGAGATCACCACATCTACTTTTCCCAATTGTATGGCATGATAGGCATCGGCTAAAGCATTTGCAGAAGATGCGCATGCTGAGGTAGTTACGCAATTAACACCTGAAAATCCATAATGCAAAGCGATATTACCTGAAATCATATCACTTAATGTGCGAGGAAGTAAAAACGGGCTAAACCGGGGAATTCCTCCGTTTTCATTGAGGCTATTTACTGCTTCAACCACTGCGTTTAACCCACCGATTGCCGTTCCCAAAATGACACCTACGCGTTGTTTGTTAATTTTTTCAAGCTCCAATCCACTGTCTTTAATGGCTTCCATTGCCGTAACAAAAGCATATTGTCCGCATCTATCCATAGCGCGGGCGGCTTTTCTATCTATAAACTGCGTGGGATCAAAGTTTTTTACCTCGCAAGCGAACTTTGTTTTAAAATTTTCCGCATCAAAATAAGTAACAGGATTTGCCCCACTTACTCCTTTCAGCAAACTGTTCCAATATTCAGAAACCGTATTACCAATAGGAGTAAGTGCACCTAATCCGGTAATAACAATCCTTTTAACTTTCATTAAA